>JGI994J12354_10001233_pt1 | contig 25932 bp, 16 predicted proteins | sample IntmicLarv3ML3BL_FD_12354 | JGI IMG/M metagenome (IMG submission 12354)
GGAACCCGTCTTGGAGCTGTGCCCGAAAAAGGTGCACCGGCCGCCCGCCGTTACCGGGTCAGAAAGCGCGGGGTTTCCCCGAATTTAGGTGGTACCACGGACAGAGCGTTCGCCCTAAGCATTTTGCTTGGGGCTTATTTTTATGAAGGAGGAAAACAATATGAAAATGGATAAACTGGTAGGCGAGCGCTTTAAGGAGCGCCCGTCGGAATGCGCTATCGACAGCCACGCGCTGATGCTTCGCGGCGGCTACATGAAATATGTGGCAAACGGGATTTACTCCATGACAATGCCGCTTAGGCGCATCACGCGGAAGATCGAGCAAATCATACGCGAAGAAATGGATGCTGTGGACGGGCAGGAGGTTTTATTTCCTGTGGTGCTTCCCGGCAGCCTTTGGGAGGAATCAGGGCGTTTTGAAAGCGTAGGCAGTGAACTTATGCGTTTGAAAGACAGAAACCAAAACCAGATGGTTTTGGGCATGACACACGAAGAAGCCGCCGTGCATCTGGCGAGAGAGCATGGCAACAGCTATGCCAAGTACCCGTTTATGATTTACCAGATACAAACCAAATTCCGCGACGAGGCACGCCCCAGAGGCGGCATGATTCGGGTGCGCGAGTTTCTTATGAAAGATGCATACTCCTTCCACACCTCGCAGGAGGATTTGGAGTCATACTACGCACGCTGTTTCCGCGCGTATGAACGGGTTTTTGCCCGCGCAGGCCTCCCCGATGTGGTGTCGGTCGCGTCTGATTCCGGCATGATGGGCGGCAGCATTTCGCACGAATTTATGATGCTTACCCCCATCGGCGAGGACACTATCGCCCTTTGCGACTCCTGTGACTTCCGCGCCAATATGGAGGCGGCAGCGTGCGTGGTTGCAAACGACACAAGCGCGCCCGAAGCCGAACTGACCCGCGTGCATACCCCCGATGTAAAAACAATCGATGATGTGTGCGACTTCCTGAAACTGCCCATCGAACAGGCCTGCAAGGCCGTGGTGTATCAGCGTAACCGCGACGATTCTTACATCGTGGTGTTTATGCGCGGCGATTTGGAGTTAAACGAAACAAAGCTGGCACGGGCCATCGGCGAGGATATCCACCCCGCCCTTATCACAGAAGACAGCGGCATACAGGCGGGCTTCATCGGCCCTCGCGGCCTGCCTTCTCACGTAACGGTTTTATTTGACCAATCCATAAAGGATACAAAAAACATGTGCTGCGGGGCTAACGAAGCCGATTTCCATTGCACCGGTTTTTGCATCGGACGTGACTGCCCCGAAGCCGTATTCGGCGATTTTGCCAAAATCAAAGACGGCGGCATCTGTCCCTGCTGCGGCAAACAATCCATCTCTGTATCGCGCAGCATCGAGCTTGGAAATATATTTCAGTTGGGTACCAAATACACTAAAGCCATGGGTATGCAGTACCCGGATGATGAGGGTAAACTGCACCATCCGATTATGGGTTGCTATGGCATAGGGATAGAGCGGCTGGCGGCTTCTGTGTGCGAAACCTATCATGACGATTTCGGCCCCCGCTGGCCGATGTCGATTGCACCTTGGCAGGTGCACTTGTGCTGTGTGCGCGCGGATAACGAGGAGGTTAAGGCACAGGCGGATGCCCTGTATGACACGTTGCAAAAGCAAGGCCTCGAGGTCATCTACGACGACCGCCCCGTAACCGCAGGTGTAATGTTCTCGGATGCGGATTTGCTGGGTGTGCCTTTGCGGATAATCGTAAGCCCGCGCAACCTAAAAGAAGGCGGCTGTGAAGTGGTAAGCCGCGACAAATCGATTAATAAGCTCGTGCCTGCCGATTCGGTGGCAAACGAAGTCAACACGCTGGTAAAAGAGATGCTTGCGGCCTATATGTAAATGCAAGATTTTAACAAAGGAGTTTTTGGTGATGAGTGATACCATTATCCAAGTAAATGATTTGCATAAATCTTTCAAGAGCAACGGTGTTTTGAAAGGCGTTCATTTTGAAATCAAGCGCGGCGAGATATTCGCCCTGCTTGGTTCAAACGGGGCAGGCAAAACCACGATTGTCAATATCCTCTCGACGCTGATGAAGCCCGATAACGGCAGTGCAAACGTCTGCGGTTATGATATCTTGCGCGAGGCGGGAAATGTGCGGCAGGCCATCAGCCTTACCGGGCAATTTGCCGCGGTGGACGACATCCTTACCGGGCGCGAAAATCTTGTGCTGATTGCAAAGCTGCGCGGAGTAAAAAATCCGGGTACTGTCGCGGACGGGCTGCTTAAGCGCTTTGGCCTAAGCGAAGCGGCGGACAAACGGGCGGCGGTGTATTCCGGAGGCATGATGCGCAAGCTCGACATCGCTATGAGCCTTATAGGTCATCCCGCCGTCATATTCCTTGACGAGCCGACAACGGGCCTTGACCCCGAAGCACGAATCGAGGTCTGGAAAACCATTAAGGCGCTTAGTGACGGCGGCACAACCATCTTGCTTACCACACAGTATCTCGAAGAAGCCGAACAGCTTGCCGACAAAATTGCCATTCTTCATGGCGGAAAGATTATAGCCAACGGGACGCTTGATGCGTTAAAAAAGCGGTTTCCGCCGGCCAAGAAGGAATACATTGAAAAACAGCCGACTTTAGAAGAAATTTTTCTTACCATCATCGGCTCAGAGAAGGAGGATGCGCAATGAAAAACACCTCTGCGCTTTTCGCACGTTTAATGAAGCATATCTTGCGCAGCCCCGACACCATTGTATCCGCGATGGTGCAACCGATTTTGATTATGCTTTTGTTTGTTTTTGTGTTCGGCGGCGCAATCAAAGCAAGCCTGCCTGCCGATATCAATTATGTCAATTTCCAATTGCCGGGCATCCTTGTGATGTCGATTGCGTACAATACAGCTTACACCGCGCTTAGGATGTTTAGCGATAAGGAAAAAGGGATTTTCAATCGGCTTAACTCTCTACCGATCAGTCGTTCTTCAGCGCTTTGGGCGCATGTGGCGGCCTCTGTTGTGTCGTGCCTGTTTTCGCTTGCCATTGTGTTTGTTGCCGCGCTGGTGATAGGGTTTCGTTCCCAGGCAGGCATAACGGCGTGGCTTGCGGTCACCGGGCTGCTTCTCATGCTTGCGCTTGCGTTAACATGGCTTGCGGTTATCCCGGGGCTTGTTGCGAAAACGGTGGAGGGTGCGTCTTTCCTCGTGTTCCCGCTGGTTTTTCTGCCTCTGTTCAGTTCGGCGTTCGCCCCGACCGAAACGATGCCGAGAGTGTTACGGCTTTTTGCCGAAACCCAGCCGATAACTTCGATTGTGGAAACCATCCGCGCGTTTCTGAACTGTAAACCGGTTGGAACCGAGATATGGGTTGCCTTTGCGTGGTGCGCAGGCATTATGGTTGTGGCGTGGGTTTTCGCTATAAAAGCGTATAGGCGCCGGGTGTAAGCACGTTTTTTAGAAAAAGCTTGACCAAAAACTTTATTATTAAACCCGTGCTTTCGCACGGGTTTGTTTTTGTTAAAAATCAAGGAACACGTCCGGCCTCGCGGGAGTTATCACTTCAAAGCCTTTTGCCCTCCCTATACTCCAGCGGCGAACACTTGAACAGTTTCTTGAACAGCGTACAAAAATACTGCGTATTGGCATACCCCACAGCCGTACCTATATCGCCAACCTTGCGGTTGGTGGACTTCAAAAGCCGCTTGGCCTCGTTCATGCGTATGCGGGTTAACAACTCAACATACGTTTCGCCCGTTTCCTTTTTGTACAGCTTACTTAAGTACGTCGGATGCAGGTGAAACTCCTCCGCCAGCAAATGCAACGAAACATCCGGGTTCGCGTACTGCTCGTTAATAAACTCCTGCATCTTCATAATGATCCGCTTGGTGTTCTGCTCCTGCCGCGATTGCAGCACACTGACCGCGTCACTTAAAATATTGATAAGCCAGTTCTTGATCTCTTCCAAACTGCAATAACGTTCCGTGGCATAATACGGGTCAATCCATATGCGGTCATAAATGCTGTGCAAATCGATGTCCGCATCCTTAAAAAATCGGTCGATCACAACAAAAAGCTCGCCAAGCACTGCCCGTACCTGCGTTCTGTCGTATTCCTTTTCCTTCATTTCACGGACGAATGCGGCAATGGCCTGGCGCGTGGCGCGCTTGTCGTAAGACAGTATGCCTCGCAGGATTTGCTCCTCCCGCTGCTTTGGATAGGCGTAACGCTCGAAAGTAGGGATGTCGGCCTTGGTTATAATACAGTCGTTTCCCATCGTGATTTTATAATCCATGGCGGTTTGCGCCTCAATAAAGGAGGTGTATATCCCGCGCCAGCCCGCCGTAAAACCGCCCACGCCCATGGTGCAACTGCTGCCAAGCTCCGCCTTTACCATGGCACCGACCCCTTCCAAATCGGAAATCAGCGCGGGGAAATCTTGATTCGGGTGTCCCACAACCACTAACAACTCCGCAGAGCGGCGAATAATCGCATACGCAAAAAACCGTTTTGTTAATACAGCCAGCGCAATCGTGCGTGCACCTTGCAATCGGTTATAGAGCTTTGCGGCGTCTTCACGCAGATTTCGGTCATAAAACCCGTCCATCCGCAGCAGCACAACGGCAAAAAACCCACTTATCGGCATGGCCAACTGCTCAGCCGTCAACTGCATCTCTGCCTCGTTGACCCGGTTTTGCAGTATGTCATCAAAAACTTTCTCATACAGATACTGCTGTTCGTTACTCCAATTTTGCTCTAAATAGGACAACCGTGTGGAAAGCAGCCTGTCGCGCTCGATCTCCGCAATGGCCTCGGAAACGGCGGCGAGGATGGTGTCTGGATGCCCCGGCTTCAGAATATAGCGAACCACCTTCAGCTCCACCGCCTTTTTGGCAAAATCAAACCGCTCGTGCCCGCTTAGGAAAATCACGCGCTTATCGGGATATTTCTTTCGCAAAAACGCCGCAAAGATAAGCCCGTCCATATCCTCCATACAAATGTCCGAAATAATGATGTCCGGGTCGCACACCTCCATCATATCCAGCGCCGCACGCCCATTTGCCGCCTCGCCGACCACCTCAACCTCAATGCTTGCCCAATCAATGGCGCGGCGAATGCCATCCCGGATGTAGTATTCGTCATCCACAATCAAAAGCTTATACATGGCATTCGCCTCCATTCTTATTGGTTACTCCGCATCTTGAAACGTGTTAAACGGCTCACAACCGCAAAGCCTGTTCCCACAATCCTCGCCCTCTGCCCATACGGCATTCACATCGCGATACAGCGACGATGGCCGTTTGCATTGGTAGATGAATGTGTTTCCGTATGCCTCCACGCGGCGTATGCCGAACATGAAGCGGAACACGCGAAACTCCTCTTCCGACTCATTAAAGTTTGAAACAAATGTGTTGTTGATAAAACGGAAAGTGCCGTGCGAGTCGCCCGTGCCGTCCCCGCCGCAGCGGCATTGATACCAACGCGAGTTTTCAAAATAGTTATCCCAAACATCGCTGTTGTGCGGAAGCTGGGTGCAATCCATGGGGTTAAACTCCGGGTCGGGGCCAATCAACTCCATATTGTGATAGAATGCGTTTGTGACGCGGTTATTGTATATCTCGTTCCGATAGGCGCGGGATTTGATGTTGTTCCCGCCAAGCGCATCGTGAATATGGCAATCATGAATTTTTATAACCGAACCCGGAAAGCGTGCGTCGTCCGTTGCCATATAAATCTGATGCGAATACATTTCATGCCCATTGTCATACAACTCACAACGGTCAATTTCGCAATCGCCCATGCCAATGTCCTGATCGCTTAGTATGCCCATCAGGCACTCATGAATCACACAATCGCGGATTTCCAATTTGTGCGAATGGTGGCAAATGCCAGCCTTTGCGGCGTTCTTAACCTCAAAGCCCTCAAATATCGTATAATGTCCCGACGCTTCCACCGCAAAAATTTCAAACTCGCCGTCAATCACAGGCCGCTTGCCCTCTTTGGCGATACCTTTGAAAATGATCGGCAAACCCGCCTCACCCGAAAACGGAAGGATCAAACTGCCTTTGTGGTAATAATCATCGTCCACAAGCACCATATCCCCTGCTTGCACCATAAAAGCGGCCGCCTGCAAGTCCGTGCATTCCCGCGCCGGCCCTACAAAGAAAATCTTAGGCGAACGCGGCGCATCCGCAGGCATGGGCGCGGTAACCGCCGCCGGGCTGATTGTAAAGTCAATCTCGTTTGCCTCTGTATACAAATCGGTAATGTCATCACTTTTTGCCTCGTGGGTGTAGTAGTAGTCTATTGCGATGGGCACAAACCGCCCGCCGTCCGCGGACATAAACACAGAATACATGTTTGGCCCTGTGTTTGGATACATGCGCACGGTGTACTCATGCCCTTTGCGAAACGGCACCATTACGCTGGAAATACAGCATGACCCATTCATCACCGCAAAATTGGATAAATTGGTATCGGGGCCGGGCTGAAAACGATTGCAAACACCATGTGTTTGCGAAAAACCGCCGTCCGGACGAAGCTGAATTTGCATCGGGGCTTCGGCGGGCGCAGGCGCGCCAAGCTTGATTTTGCCCCCGCATTGATCTGTATGGATTTGAATGGTAAACTGCCAGCCCTCGCCTTGCGAAAGGGCGGGAAGTGCAAATTTTGTCATACAAAAACCTCCTTTTCCATAGACGCCTGCCTTACTGCGCCAGCGTTACGATTGCGCTGGCCTCTGTCCCTGTGGCAACATCTTTTACCATTACGCGCCAATCGCCGGGGCAATCGTTATGCGCAAATGAAATATCTATGGCAAAACTGCCGTTATCGGACAATATGTTCTTGGAATAAAATGCCGCATACGCTCCTTTAGGGTCGGTCACAGTGACCGCAAAAACAAACGCCGCGGGCGCTTCGCCGCTGATGGCAAGGCCGCCCGCCACGCGGCACACCTGCCCGGCCGTCACAGCGGACGCCGTAAGCGAAAGCCCCTCCGCCTTATACTTCAAAAGCGCGTAAAGCGCGGTATCGCCTTCTGTGATACTGTCTTTGATTTCGGAGGTGTGACCCAGGTACGTTTTCTTGCGGATATCATAGACATGGCGCGCTTCCTCCATACGGACGACAATTGCCTCGGACACAAGCGGGCGGTTATCCTCCCGATTGATGGTAAGGCCGTCGTAATTGACTTCCACCTCTTCATTCAGCGCCTTTTGCAAGCAAAGGATATCCGAACTCCCCAATTTATAATAATAGCTTTCCATGCCACCGTCAACTGTTCTGTTTTCGGCATCCGTCACAACGGCTGTTTTTTTCACGTCTGACAGCGCAAATACATGCGAAAGGATCTCGCGCAGGCCTCTGCCGCCGCCTTCCTTTTTCCTGTCTTTGGGGTAGTCTTTGAGCGCAAAATTTAAGTATATCCCCTTGCCTTTACCTATCTCATTTACAACGATAGATGCCGCCTTTCCGGCAAACCCGTCTACATACGCCGCAACGCCTGTGTCGGCGCGAGTCCCCACTTCCGCAATTTGCACACCTGGGCCGATGTCCTCCTTGCCGGGGGTGTGCTTCATTTCATAATCGAAATAGCGGAATGCGGGATTCACCGTAAAACCTTCGCAGATATAGAAATACTCATAATCCGTCGTCAAGCGTTTGATGCCGAACAAGTCATCCAAACAGCCCTGCTCAAACTCCTTACAATGCCCATCCATAAGCCCCGTCTGCACATCACCGATAACCACCCCGCCCTTTTCGGCAAAGACGCGTATGGCTTCCGCCTCTTGGGGGCTGATGGCAATAGAGTATGGCAAAATCAGCATCTTAAAGCCATCGGAGAGCTTGCCGTTCTCAATCTGATCGGCGGACACAAATTTGTATTGATAGCCCATGTCCTCCAGCACATCCAGCCAGCCCTGACGGTTATTCTCAAAATCAAGGCGGCGGCCGTTAATCGTTGTGCCGTGCACGCTGTTCATGGAGTAATGCACCGCCACGCCCAACGTATCCTGCTTGGCCGCATACAGCAACAGCTTGCCGATGCCCTCACGGCGTATTTCTTTGAACGCTTTACCCATGGACACCGCACTCTTTGAAAAGGTGAAGTCATGGTTCAAGCTTTGGTATTCCCAAAAGATGCTTATAAGCGTCAAGCGGTGATACAGCGCGTGCCATATGCGCCTTTGCACGCTGACACCCGATGCGCCATAGCCAAACCAGCCGCCCAAAATGGTGTCATCACTCATGAAGGAGCGGTGGTATTCATACTGGTTTCCGCCGGGATACGCCTCGAAATAGCGCACATACCGATGCAGCAATTCATAATCGTTTCCGGAAAACGCGGTGGAGGATTGACAGCCCGACATACGCACGCGCCCTTCCGGGTCAACCGCACGAATCAGTTCGCTGAACCGTTTGTAGCTGTTTGCATAAGTCAGCTCCATAAACCGGCGATGGTCGCCCCATGAGGCGAAGTCGCGGGTTTTGCGCGCCTCGGCAGTTGTATATGGTTCCACCTCGTCCCACAAGGCAAATTGGCGGTTCCATGATCGGTTTAACGCCGGCAAATCCGCATATTGCGTCTTAAGCCACTCGCGCATCCCCGACATACAATGCGGACAAAAACACAGCTCCAACTCGTCTGTATAACAGGTCAGCGAGCCTTCATCCTGCGCAAAATACGCGATGGGGCCATACTTTTTACCATTGCCTACATTGGTTTGGATATTCTTCCTGTTCATGTCCCAAAACGTTTCGTCATTCAAGCAGGGCGTGCGTTGCAGGTACTTTTTGTCCTTCGTTTGCAAAAATTTTTCTTTATTTGCCACATAGGGCGCACGGTCATACCAGTATACGCCAAGCCCTTTGCCGCCCGACATCGCTGCAAGCCGATTGTCGCCCACAAAGTTGCCTGTCATGCCTATTTCGGGAAAAATCTTATTGATATAGGGAAGTAAGTCGCCGATTCCGCGGTTTTGCGGGTTCATAAACACCTCGAAATCGCTGAGATTTCGCGTTTCAGGCGTGACGGTTATATCGCTTGAGCACATTTTATGTACGGTATAGCCGTTTGCCTCGATACCGGCCTCCACATGCACGTGAATCGCCAGAACCGCTTTCAAGGTAAACGCGTAAGCCACGCCGCCGCTTTCAGCGAAAAGCGTCTGTACGCCAATCACACGGCCATAGTCATCATACAGCCGCAGCACCACTTCCCCGGACGTTGCCAAGCGAACGCGACCCGTTACGGTATCACCGTTGCGGCAAACGTCTTGGTCCGCCGAAATCTCCCGCACCTCGTTTACAGGAGGGGTTGTAAAACCGAGATTGTAAATGTCTTTTATGGCACCGTTTTCTTCCAGCGTCAACTCTGCAACAAACCGCCCGCCCGCATTGCATGCATCAGGCAGTGCAAACACCGCGCCGTTCATGCTTTGCTTTTTGGCAATCACTTCGCCATACGCGGAACGGAGGCAAACGGAAACATCACCCGCAGCTTGCACCGTAAGCGCGCCGTTTGCAAAAAGGCAGCCTTGTATGCCATCGCAATCCAGCCGCGCCGCCCACAAAATAGCGCGCCCAAAGAGGCGGTAGATTTGCTCCATAAAGGCGGTGCCTTCCGGCATGACCGCACCATTCCACGTGTCTAAAATGGGATTGAAGCAGGAGTCTTGCCCGGTAAAGTCCTTGTGCTGGGGTGCAAAGTCCCGCGCGTAGTACCCAAAAGCAATAATTCGACCCTTGCCGTATTCCTTCACGGCGGCGACGGGCGTTCCGTCCGCCGCGCGAAGGATAACCTCGCCTACGGCTTCATAGGGGTAGTATTTGAACGTTTCCGTAGGGATAAGGCCAAAATCCACGCCACGTGTGACATAATGCGCTTCTGCTGTCCATTTCGCGGACTTCATAAGCCCATGCGCGATATCTGCGTAGCCGCGCTCATCAAAGCCTTCTTGACAAAGCGGCTGCAACGGCGAAAGCTTGGCGATTGCCTCGGATTGCGGATGCTTCTCGCCGTCAAACGGATGCACGCTTACAAGCCCTGCGCCGTTTTCTACGCGTTTTAGTATCGCTCGGCGGGTCGGCTCACTAAACTCGCCCCAGCCGTTGATGCCGGGAATCACAAGCACATCGTAATGGACATCAGCCGTCAGCGCTTCCTCTAGGTTTTGGTGAATCACCCGAAAATCCCAAATGCCGCCGCGCGCCTCATAGAAATCGCCAAAGCCCCATTTGTTCACGTCCCACGAACGGTCATAAGTTACACTGTCCCATGTGAAATCGAAGCGTCCTAAAAGCTCCGCAACCTCACGTCCAAAGCGGATGCTGTTGACAAACAGAACATGCGGCTTCTTGCCATGCAGCGGCTTCATAATCGATTCACCTAAAATGGGAACATCCAGAGAAATCGGAAAATCATATTTCATACGCGCCCCTCCTGCAATAGAATTCTAGGGCGACAAAAGTCGCCCCAGAGTTATGTAGCTTATTAAGTTTTGTATACGCGGGCAATTACTGGCCCAATCTGTTCATTTCGGCCGTTACTTCATCGATAGCCGCCTCAACACCAAGGTTGCGGCACTCTGCTTGGAAGTCTGCAAACATCGCTTCCACGTCGCGGTCGCCGATAATGATTTGCATGAACTTATCGCCCACATCAATTTGAAGATCATCCTTCGCCGGTGTAGAAACCATACGCGGCACAAGGTTCTGCTTCACTGCAAATGCATTGTTGCGCTCACGGAAGTCCGCCGTAAACTCGCGGATGCCGGGCATGTTATCGTTCGGCACGTTCGGATCTGCTGCATAGTCAAAATCCCAGTGCGCAAGCGAATTCAGAATGACAGACGGATAGTTTGCCAAGGTAAGCTTTGTTTCGCCTTCAGATGTGAAGATAAGCTCCTTCTCGCCTGCGGCGTTGAACTGGAACGTTTCGCCCTCGATACCATAGTGGAACAAGTCAAGCGTTTCGGGCGACATCAAATACTCGAACAAATCCAAGATGCGATCAAGCTTCGCATCGTCAACCTTGCTGGAGATATAAGATCCACAAGTCGGGATGTGCTGCGGCCAAACGGCCTTTGTGCCCGGTGTTACCTCAAGCGGCAGCAACAAATCAATGTTGTCAAGCGGGGCAGCCACCTCGGGGTTTGCCACGCCATAGCTTCTGAAGATAACGCGGTTTGTCCAGTTTGTGTCGGCATTACGCATGATCGCGCCGGCCATGTTGGTGGAGAAAAGCTGGATCATCTGGTTACGGGACACGGTTGTAAACTCGGGATCAAGCAAGCCTTCCGAGTAAAGCTTACGGAAATATTTCAACGGCTCAATCATTTCGTCCATGTAGTAACCGGGCACCCAGTCGCCTGCTTCGTTTTTATACCAGCCACTGGTTTCCACGCCCCATGAAGCAAATAAATCATTCGGCGTTCCGCTCGGGAAACTCTGGATGGAGAGCGGAATGGTGTCGTTTATGCCGTTGCCATCAGGATCCTTTTCCTTAAACGCTTTAAGCATTTCATAGAACTCGTCCATCGTTCTCGGTGCTGTTTCGATGCCTACGTTCTGCATCCAGTCCTTACGATAATAAATGGCGGTCCAGTTCGCAATGTAAATGTTTTCAAGTGACTCAGGGCGCGGCAGATACCAGTACTTATCGTCCTTAACCATTTTTACAGAGTTCAGCACCTCGGCATCGTCTACAATCTTCTGCACGCGGGGATACTTGGCGATCATTTCCGCCGGGATGTCACGAATGAGGCCTTGGTCGATCCAACTGTAGAACATGGCCAGCTCATCCGCCGGATATGTACCTACGATGTCCGGCAAGCTGTCGGTGGCGCCATACAAGCGAACCTGTTCCGGGTTATCCCAGCTTAGGGCACTCATTTCGAGCTTGATGTTCAACTCTTCTTCGATGATTTTTCCGATGGCATCGTCCACGCCCTCTGCATCCCAAAGCGCAATGGAAATCGTCTGCTGTTCGGAACGGTCACCCGCAGTCACCGAGCCTTGATTGTTTTGCCCGGACGGGGAGCCGCCGCCGCCATCACAGCCTGCCAGCATCACGCCCAGCATCAAAACTGATACAAAAACTGAAATTTTTCTCTTCATGCATATTACCTCCTTAAATAATGATAAACCTTCGTAGTATATAGAGCATTTAATGATTTCGATTTCTCAGCAAATGCTCAATGCCGGCCTAACCTTTAATCGAGCCAAGCATAATACCCTTCACAAAATACCGCTGCAAGAATGGATACACAAGCAAAATCGGGCCGGTTGCCACAACGACTGTCGCCATTTTCACGCCCTCTTCAAATATCGTCTGCCTGCCGCCAAACGCCGCGCCAAAGCCCTGCGCCATATCCGAAAGCCGCTCGTTTTGCACAATAATTTTGCGCAAAATCAGTTGCAAGGGGTACAGTTTATCGTTGTTGATAAACAGAAGCGCAGAATAGTATTGGTTCCAGTACGACACACCGTAGAACAGTGCAAAAGTTGCAAGAACCGGCGTAGACACCGGCAAAACAATCCGCAAGAAAATCACGATTTCGGAAGCGCCATCAATTTTGGCGGATTCTTCCAAGCTTTCCGGGATTTGGTTGAAGAATGCCTTAATCAGCGTAAAATACCAAACATTGATGCCCGTCGGCAAAACCATAACCCAAAAACTGTTGACAAGCCCAAGGCTGCGAATCAGCATATAATACGGAATCAACCCGCCACCGAAGAACATGGTAATGATAATCAGCGTCAAGAAAATGCCGCGCCCGGGCAGTGTTTTCTTTGAAAGGCCGAACGACAGAGTGGTCGTAACCGTCAAGCTGTAAAGTGTGCCGAGAAGAGTTACGCCTGTCGTTACAAAAAAGCTGCGCAAAAGCTTATCGCTTGCAAAGATAAACTGATACCACTTGATGGTGGGATCCTGCGGCCAAAGGATTACGCCTCGATTATAAAACTCATGCTCTGTCACAAGCGATGTCATAACAACGCTCCAGAACGGAAACACCATAATCACAATCAAAATCAGAAATATAAAGATATTGACATAGTCAAATGTTGTGTATGCCTTAAGCCGTCCTCTTCGTTTCAGCATAATACCACCTCCTCTTTGCTTCGGATTTAATACAATCCTTCCTGCCCAAGCAGTTTTGCGCTTTTATTAGCAATCAAAAGCAGTGCGCAGTTAATCACGGATTTGAACAAACCAACCGCCGTACTCATCTCGAATTTGCCGCTGGCGATACCGAGGCGATACACATATGTATCAAGCACATCGCCGACAACATATGTACCTGCGCTATACAGGTTGAATACTTGGTCGAATCCTGCATTCATGACACCGCCAATGTCCAAAATCAAGTTGATGGAGATGGCAAAGGCCAAGCATGGTATGGTAATATAGAAAATCTGTTTGAAACGCCCCGCACCGTCAATGGTGGCGGATTCATACAGCGACGGGTCAATGCCCGCAAGTCCCGCCAGATAAATAATGGTGCCCCAGCCCGCCCCTTTCCAAATAGAAGACAGGTAAAGCTGTGCGCGGAAAAATTGCGGATTGCCCAAAATCATGGTTGGGTTCATTTCGCCCAAGGACTGCATCACGCGCCCATATACGCCGCTTGAGATAGAAAACAGGTTTGAAATCAAGCCTGATATAACAATCCACGACACAAAATAAGGCAAATACAGAACCGTTTGCGAAAGCTTTTTGAATTTCATGGATTTCAGCTCGTTCAACAAAAGCGCCAGTATGATAGGAACCGGGAACCCGGTCACAATTTTCCCCAGGCTTATGATGATTGTGTTACGAAACGCGTTCCAAAAATCCGGGTTGCGGAACATAACCTCGAAATTTTGGAACCCGACCCACGGGCTGCCCCAAATGTTCAAGTTAAACATATACTTCTTAAACGCCAGTATAATGCCGTACATGGGGACATAACTGAATATAAGCAAAACCAGCATACCCGGCAAAATCAAAAAATAGATATAGCGGTGGCTGTATATCCGCTGCCAAATCTTGCTGCCTGTACCCATGGCGCATCCCTCCTTTGCTATGGCTTTTGAAACCTTTTACCCATTCAGTTTATCAAAAATCAACAACAAAGTAAATTTAGTTTATTCATTTTTTGGTTTGTTTTTTCAATAACTCGAGATGTATCAGACGTTTTTCTGCATTTTATTTGACTTTGCACCGCAATATGTCTATAATAAAGAGCGGTACAGGTAAAAGTTTTGTGCTGTTATTCGGGATAAGACGGGGCGGTGACAATGACAAACAAAAAGCCTTTCCAGGGCATTTTGAACAAATGTAAAGCGCTTATAGGCAAAATGACAATACAGAAAAAAATGATTCTTGCATTTTGCTTCATACTGCCCACGGCCATTTTCGTTTTGGGCATGGCGATCAATGCGTGGATGTATCAATACGCCTTGCAGCTTGTGCTGGATAAAACAATGAAGATTGATTTGGGCGTATCCAGTGAAATTGAAGCGTTGAAAAGCTGGGACGAGCAAATCAGCAATATGGTATTTTTGAACCCTCAGGTGCACGAGGGGATCGCCAAAACGGCGCCAACCTCAGCTTTGGATAGGTATTTGCTGTATCGAAAGGTGCAGCGCGCCTTGACCGGTATCAGCTCTGCCTCGCGCGTGACAGGCGTGTACGTCGCCGGGTATAACGGCCTGCATTTCCGTTCCACGGACGAGCTGGCGAACATCGCATTTCAACCGCTTCGTTTCGAGCCAATCCAAACGCTTGCGCAAAGCAGCAACGGCAAAAACGAGTGGCAGTCCAGCGTTGGCAATATGTTTATGGTTATGGGCGATAAGACGGAATCCCGCCCGTATCTATATATCATACGCGAAATCCAGTCGCACGAGCGAAGCATCCGCCCGATGGGCATATCCATTGTGCAACTGAATTACAAAAGCTATGCCGACACGCTTGGCTATATCGTAAACGCGCCGGGCGAATACGTGTGCCTGGCGGATGAGGCGGGCACCGTGCTTGTACACACCTCGCACGAGGACACCTTGGGGCAGCCGTTGGATGACGCGCTGATGGCGCTTGCCCGCCTGCACGGAAGTGGGCATACCCGTTCGGCCGATGGCAAGGGCATGATTTTATATAGTTACAACGCCAACAGCACCTGGACACTTATTCATTACATCCCCATGGCTGAAATTGTGGGGCCGCTGTCGCAAATCACGAGGTATATATGGCTGGTGATGGGGCTTTCGTTTTTCGTGCTGATGACAGTGCTTATTCTGTTTTCGCGCACCATCACTAAGCCTATCAGCAAGTTGGCAGTGGCGGTGGCAGAATTTGGGCAAGGCGATATGAAAGCAAGTATCCCCTCCAACAGGCAGGACGAGATTGGCGATTTGGAGCGGCAATTTAATGTAATGGTGAGGGATATCCGTCACTATATAAAAGAAATCGAGCAACAAAACAACGAACGCACCAAGCTGGAGCTGCGGATACTGGAAAACCAAATCAATCCGCACTTCTTATATAACACACTGGATTTAATCAACTGGCGGGCACGTGTGGCGGGACAAAACGAGATCGGTGATATGACCGCCATGCTGGCGCGGTTTTTCCGCATCGGCCTGCATAACGGGCTTGAGTTTATCACCGTGCGTGAGGAGTTGGAGCATGCGCAGATTTATATTGAGATTTGCCGCCTGCGCTATCCGCTCAGCTTTGATGTGCGTTTCGAGGTTGATACTGAGATATTGGATATTCATATCAAGAAAATCTTGCTCCAGCCGGTACTTGAAAACGTTGTAAAGCACGGCATTAAAACAGAAATGGGCAATGGGCTTGTAACGATTACCGGCAAACAAACCAGCAACGGCATCGTTTTTGCCATCCGTGACAACGGGCGCGGGATTTCGCCCGCACAGCTTGCCGTCATACGCGGGCAACTTGCAAGCGGTGCGCCGAATACGCAGGACAGCGGCTTTGGCCTGCAAAACCTGCACAGGCGTATCGTCATGGCATATGGCGATGCGTCCGGGGTGTCTATAGACAGCGAAGAACATACAGGCACAGTGGTAATGCTGCACTTGGCCATGCCACAGAAAAATGGGGCGGTGCAGCAACCTTAATATCAACACCTTTTTCTGTGTTAAAAACTACCACTGCTCCATGATTTCTCCATGATCGCGCCAAGTCTGGCAATGGTTTTTATATTCTGATGGTTTTTATTCTTACCGACATAGCTAATGTTTTTCTTGCTAAAGCGCCGTTAAAGAAACAGCACTGCGACATGCACAGTGCTGTTTCTTTAGAAATGGCAAGGGGCAAGCCCCTCGGGGGTCACCCCGTATACCCCGTATCCTCTATAAGCCCGCCGTCCTCAATCGCACCGCGCGCCAATTCATCACATCGGTTGTTCTCCGGGTTAGACGCGTGCCCTTTCACCCAGCAAAACTTCACGGTATGCGTGCCAAGCAACGGCAGCAACCGCTTCCACAAATCCACGTTCAACACCTTGCCCGTCTTACGCACCCAGTTTACCTTCTGCCAGCCGTCAATCCAGCGCTTCTCTATGGCATCCACCACATAGCGCGAATCGCTGTACAAGGTCACCTCGCATGGCTCAGTCAACGCCTCTAACCCTTTAATCGCCGCCATAATCTCCATGCGGTTGTTGGTGGTCCGCTTGTACCCGCCGGCAAGCTCTCTCCGCTTGCCGTTGTAAAGAAGCACCGCCCCATACCCGCCGGGGCCCGGATTGCCCGAACAGGCGCCATCTGTATATATATCCAACTTTTTCATGGCTTACACGATATACTTTTCTACGGCCGCTTTGATTTCCGCCTCGTCGTTTGACGGGATGGCCGCCGCCTCATGAAGCTCCCACTCCTCCAAATGCGTAGCCGATGCGCCCGGCTCCAACACCATGATCTCACTGAGCGTTTCCGCTTCCAGCATGACATCGTTTGTATAGGACTCATAGGAACAGCCGCCATCGGGGTACACACCATCGCTGACCGGCTCGAAATATTTCAGGAACACTTGCCCTTTATTAAAATACGCGCCCCATCCATGGTCACCGTTTAAGCCCACCTTAAAGGGCTTCTCGGCCGCCGCATCCTGTTTGATGGTGATATAATCCTTGCCCCAGTACACACGCGAGTCGTTCATATCACTGTAATCCCACAGCGACAAGGTGCGGTTGTGCAACACGCCCGTTTGCGCATTCGGCATCGGGATAACGGTCTTGCCGCCCGCCGCCATCATGGTGATACTCCATAACGCCAGTTCAACATCCCACGCGCCCTTGTTTGTGATGGTATGCATAATGGATGCCGATGGGTTATTTGCATCAAGGCGAATCGATATGCTCTTTTGCACGCCCGACCATGCCTCAATAGGCGCAGTGAACGTCATGCCGTCGTCAATCGGCGTGCATTCCACAGGCTTGTTGTCCGGATGATAGCAGCGCGGCAAAACCTCTGGGGAAACCCAAAGCCTGTGCCCGCCGTAAAGCTTAAACTCATCGCCGTTAAATTCCTCAAACGGCTCCCAGAGCGGCTTTTTCTCCGGGTCGGTATGAAACATGTTCTCCATCCCTACTCGGGAGCAGGAAATCACGCGCGGCCCAAAATCCACCGTCACAAGCAACTCTACCATGCCATTTGTCATGTGAACGCAATTGCCCCACACTGAATCCTTTACATTCTGAATCTTTACTTCTGCCATTTTATCTCCTCCTGTTTCCTTATTGACGCGCCGCCGGCTTCGCGGTACGCCATATCTCACGCCTCAAGCGCCTGTACGCCGGGCGGTGCTGTTTTCTTTGGCCGCGCCCAGAGGCCCAACCTATAATATATAAACCCGGCAATCATGCCGCCTATATTCGCAAATCCCAAACCCATAAACACACCCGCCAGACCAAACCCAAGCGTCTGCTCAAAAAACAGGGCAATCGGCACACGGAACACAAAGCCGTTCATGATGGTGGTGCATAAGGGGTACACCGTATTGCCCGCACCTATCGCCACCGAGTTAAATGTAAGCAGTGCCGTGACAAATAGGTAGTTATAAGAAATCCACCGCAGATACACCGCGCCAAGCTCAATCGCGGCAGGGTCGCCCGTAATGAGGCGGAACAACGGCCCTGGGATTAGCTGCGCGGTAACAAATGCCGCAATGGCGAAACCGTATCCGTATCCAAGCGCGCTGTAAAGGGTCTGCCGCACGCGCTTAATCTCGCCTGCCCCTAAATTTTGCGCCATCATAGCCGCTGTTGCGGCGGCAAGCGCGTTTAGCGGCAACAATATCACACTGTCGATTTTGGAACCAAGTCCCGCCACGGCGGATGCCTCCACCCCGTAGGCGTTGATACGCGACGTCACCAGCAGAATAGACATGCCGAATATGGAGGACTGTATCGCACATGGCACGCCGACCTTCAGCACACGGAACAACAGCCCGCCGTCAATACGAAACGCCGCGCGCGTCACACGAAACAGATCCGTTTGTCGCCCCAAATGAACGGCCGCCATAATAAACGAAAGGATAATCGCAATGGTAGATGACCATGCCNCCCCACGCAGCCCCATGCCGAAGAACCCGATTAAGACCAAATCCGCAACGCTGTTCAATATGGAAGTAACCAGTACAATCAGCATCGGCGCCTTGGAATCCCCCACCCCGCGGGATACGGCGGCGATGGCATTGTAGCCGAACAGGAACATGATCCCATAGCTGTATATACGCAAAAATGCCGTCGCTTCCTCCAGCACCTCTGACGGCGTGTTAATCATAATGAGAAAATCCCGCGAGAAGATAACAAAGAACACAGTAAACACCACGCCGACAACAAACATAACCGTCAAAAAAGTGCCTATGGTGCGCTTGACCTTCTCCCAGTCCTTCGCCCCGGCTAACTGTCCTATTATCACTGTGCCGCCAACCGCCAGGCCTGTTATGATATTAACGGCAACCGTCATCACCTGCCCGCCACTGTTGGCCGCCGACACACCCTCCACACCTATGAAATAGCTGATGATTACCGTGTCCGACAGATTGTATAAGATTTGCAGCAGATTCGTTAATAGAAACGGAACGGCAAATATCAACAGTCGGGCATGAACTTTCCCTTGCGTGAGGTCTTGTGTTTGTGGGGCCATCGTTTTTTGCACACTTCTTTCATTTGACTTTTGCTGCATTTCTTTATTATAAAGAAAAATGCGGCGGAATGCAATGCATTTTCGATTTACAGACATAAATTTGCGCAAAGCCCCGTATAATTGCAGATTGAATTTCGCCCGAAAATATGGTATAGTGAACTCAGAAGAACACAAGCGGGGCCGTGCATTCCGCAGTCTTGGTCATTCGCGGATGGCTATGGCGACGTTCTTCTTATTTCACGTAATTGTAGTTGGTTACATATGCACCGCTTTGTACCGGCACGCAATACCATCACATACCCCAAGGAGGCAATCGCATGTATCTCAGTGTATTAACAGTTCCCTACAGTTCCAAATCTTTGGAAGAAACCCTGGCCATTTTAAGCAAGCAAGGCGTGCAGGGTATCGAAATCGGCTCCGGCGGATTTCCTGGCACTGCGCACTTAAATCCTGCCGAAATCGCGGCGGATCCGCAAAAGGCTGAGGCACTTTTGGCACTTACAAAGAAGTACAACATGAAAATCAGCGCGCTCAGCGTGCATTCAAACCCGGTTCACCCCGACAAGGCTGTGGCCGATTTGGCACACAATGAGTTTGTGGCGACCTGCCAAGCCGCGCAAAAGCTCGGTGTAGAAACGGTTATCACCTTCTCCGGCTGCCCGGGCGATTGCCCTACGTCGCAGTATCCAAACTGGGTAACCTGCGCTTGGCCGGATGACTATACCAAAATACTGGATTACCAGTGGAACGAGGTTTTGATTCCCTATTGGAAGGAAACGGCCAAGATCGCTGCATCCTATGGTGTAAAGAAAATTGCACTTGAAATGCACCCGGGCTTCTGCGTATACAACCCCGGCACGCTTTTGCGCTTGCGTGAGGCAGTCGGCGACATCATCGGCGCGAACTTTGACCCCAGCCATCTGTATTGGCAGGGCATCAACATCCCTGCGGCAATCAAAGCGCTTAAAGGTGCAATTCACCATTTCCACGCCAAGGACACTAAGATTGACCAGCGTAACACAGATGTCAACGGCGTACTTGACAGCACAAGCTACGAGGATTTGGAGAACCGCAGTTGGGTGTTCCGCACCATTGGTTACGGGCACGACATGGCGGAATGGAAGGATATCATCTCCACCCTGCGCGTGGTAGGTTATGAAGGGCCTATCAGTATCGAGCATGAGGACGGCATGATGTCGATTGACGAGGGCCTGTCCAAGGCCATTGCGTTCCTGCGCGATGTGATCATCTTTGAAGAGCCCGCGGCAATGTGGTGGGCGTAAGTTAAGTACAAAAAACCGTCATCCTTTCTCATGTTTGGGATGACGGTTTTTTATACATAGAATTACACGAAAAAGCCCTCAGGAAACTGCTTCCCAAGGGCTTTAAGCGTGCGCGAAATGATTCGAACACTCGACCTTCTGATCCGTAGTCAGACGCTCTATCCAGCTGAGCTACGCGCACGTACTACGTTGTACTTACCAGACAACAAAATACATTATAACACCTATGTAGCAATTTGGCAAGTGTTTTTTTGTCATTTATAAATAAATTTATGAAATTCTTCAATCCACAAGTTTTATCTATCTCCTACAATAGTATTTGTGAACATGGCGCAGCAACCAGCTATGCCATATTCCATTTTGTTGCGAAAGCTGTACAATGAGAGAGTAACGGTATGACTTTTATCATCAAGGGCTAACCACGCCCGCCGAGGAGTCCGTCAGCCGCCTCTCTTGTTGACAGCAGTTCGATTTGAGCAGGTAATCCCACTCGTTACGAGTGCGTTCGTGTCACCCGGGTGATTGAATCCGCGACAAGAGAACAGAATAACCGATTGCAAATCCAATCATCGGGAGGGGTTTTCATGAACACCGCCGTAGGTATTGATGTATCTAAAGGCAAGTGCATGGTTTATGCGCCCATTTGGTGAAGTTGTACTGTCCCCACAAGAGTTTATACACACAAGCAAGAAATATCAAGATATTGTTTGCCCTCATAGTCTTAAGACAGTTGGTGCGACACGTTCCTAGACAACCTACATGCTATAGGCGAAGTTTATAGCCAAAGACCATATGTAGATAAAACTAGGCACTAATACGAAGAATAAAATTTCTGATTATTAGGAGAACTAATTACCTTTTGAGGACACAAATAACCTCATTAACTAAGAGTGGAATGAGAGGGTAACGCCTTGAAACGCTCACCCTGATACTCCGACATGCGTTTGGTATGCTATTACCACTCGTATGAAGCTCGGTGAAGATTGGCTGAGAGATACCGTAAATTGGGGAATTCATCTCAATACGAAAGCTGACCAGCAGTGGTTGGTGCATCCTATAGGTCTGGGGTCTAAAAGTAGTGACAACTACTTGAAAAATGTCTATGGTGAGGATTTATCGAAAGATAATGACAAACTTGTGAATGTACGGGTCTACAGCTTGAATGTATAGAAATGTACATGCCGCGATTAGTGGAGTGTGGGGAGGTAACGTAAGAATCACCTGTATGAAATACCCTATAGTGTTACAGGCACTATTCAGCACACAGGCTCATAGAAAGCACCTACGGATATATGAAAAGATGGAGGTATCGGAACGTGGAAAGCTACAGACATAATGTTAAGGGGGTAGCAACCCAATGTGTGGTGGTAGAAAATATTGAAAGCCTGCAGAAAATATAGGCATATCAATGCAGAAGAAGCATTTTCTCCTTGATATTCCACTATCAAGATAATCTACCTTAACTGTAGTGAGAGTGGTGGCACGAGCGTTGATAGCCCTCGGTTGCCAGTCAAAAGCTGGGAATCGTCGTAATGGGGACAGGAGCAACAGCCACTAGACAAACTTTGGATTAAATATTATTTCTAAGTCTTTCAAGGTTCTCGTATGACCAACAGAAACCAACTCGAATGGGAGGCGGTTGACTTGACTGTCGATACGAAGAAGAACGAACCTACGCAACAAGAAAGGCAACCTAAGAAACAAAAACTGCGAAACAACGAGTATTACAATATGCAAGATGTGTTTGATAATCTGCATATAAAAGCGTGCAATAACTTCAGCTTCAAAAGCCTTATGCCCATAATATCAAGTAAAAATAATATATCACTTGCCTATCGAAACATCAAAAACAACAAAGGGAGCGGCACGAAGGGAACGGACGGACGAACCATAGAACATTACAAAAACTGGAGTGACGAAAAGTTTGTCGAGTATTTCCAAAGCAAACTTGCCAATTATCATCCCAAAAGTGTTCGCCGTGTTGAAATCCCCAAAGAGGGACAACCCGACAAAACCCGCCCACTTGGTATACCTTGCATGGATAATAGGATAATACAGCAAAGTATTTTGCAAGTTCTTGAACCTATAGCAGAAGCAAAATTTCATAAACACAGCTACGGTTTTAGACCAAACAGAGCAACAAGTCATGCAATATCAAGGTCTGAATGTTTGATGTGGAATAATAAACTTCATTACGTTGTAGATATCGACATCAAAGGTTTTTTTGACAACGTAAACCACGGCAAGCTACTAAAGCAAATGTGGGCTATGGGTATTCAAGATAAAAACTTGCTTAGTATTATAGGGCGTATTTTGAAATCAGAGATAAAGGGAGAGGGTATACCAATTAAAGGAACGCCCCAAGGAGGGATAATAAGCCCTTTGTTATCGAACATCTGCCTAAATGAATTGGACTGGTGGCTCAGCAATCAATGGGAAACACACAAATCCGCTTTTCCATTCAAGCAAATATACAATATGTACTGCTCATTGAGAAACTCTGACTTAAAAGAATTTTTCTTTGTGCGATATGCAGATGACTTCAAAATATTTTGCAAAGACTACAAAACAGCCCAAAAGATTTTTATTGCCACAAAAAACTGGTTAAAAGAACGATTGGGATTAGAAATAAGCCCTGAAAAATCTAAAATAACCAATGTTCGCAAAGGCAAAACGGAATTTTTAGGGTTCTCGCTCTACGTCAAAAAGAAAGGCAAGCAGACAAGGGGCAAAAACAAAGGCGAAGAAGCATATGTTACACGCAGTAATATTTCGGAAAAGGCTAAAAATGCAATGATAACGAAACTAAAGGGGCAAATAAAAACGATACAAAAACAAACAATGCCCCAACAAGTTAATACGCTAAACGCCATGATATTGGGTATGCACGGCTATTACAATGTTGCAACTCTCTGTAGTCATGATTTTGGCGATATAAATTTCATTGTCAGCAAGAGCCTACGCAATAGACTTAAAGCAAGCACTAAAAAGGTTAGGGCTAGGAAAAAGAAGCCTAAAGCCTTCAAAGAGATTACGTTTCACATGTCGAAAGCATATCAAAAGTTTTATAGCGATTATAAATGCAAACCGATAATAATTGCTAGACCGTGTTTGAAAAATAAAACATGCACAATTAAAAGTTGTTATATGCTATAATAAAGCAAAACAGGGCGATGAAATGGCAACAGCCAGAAGGTACGAAATGACCGACGAAGAATGGAACAAGGTGGCTCCACTTCTGCCCCCAGAACGTAGCGGCGGCAAAGGCCGATGCCAAACTTTTTTGCGAGTTCGTCTATGACATCAACACAACATATTTTGACGAGCGCGGCGACTACGAGTTTGCCAAATAATTCTTTGAAGAAGCGTATCGTGAAGCGGTAAAAGAAGCTGGGAGCGAGGACTACATCATCTCGGCGGTCATGCACGCGGACGAGCGCAATTCCATGCTGTCGGAAAAGCTGAGGCGTGACATTTATCATTATCATCTGCACGTTGTTTATGTCCCGGTGGTGGAGAAAAAACTCTACTTCCGGAAGAACAACGCCAACCCCGAACTGGCCGGGAAGCTGAAGGAGGTCATCCCGCAAATCGGGCGAAGTCGCGGAGGGCTAAGCACAAAGATTCACGCTATTGTAGATGCGCTCGGACTTCCGGTTTTTCTGACCTTATCCGAAGGCCAGGAACACGATGCGGCTCATGCAGAAAAACTTTTGTCACAGGTAAACATCAAAAACAGCGATGTTTTGGCGGATAAAGGCTATGATTCGTACGCGATTATCGACTACATTTACGAACACGGTGGCGAGCCAACCATTCCATCCCGGTCAAATCGAAAAATTCAAAGGCGTTGCGATTGGTGGTTGTACAAGGAGCGTCATGTGGTCGAAAATTTCTTTCTGCGCCTTAAAAATTTCCGCCGTGTTGCCACCCTCTATGACAAGCTGGACACTACCTTTGCGGGCTTCGTTTGTATTGCTTCTATCATGATTTGGTTAAAGTGAACAATTGTGGAGATTTTTCAAACACGGTCTAACACAATAGTCTTTCCAATTTACGGTTGCAAATATAAGGCTTCAAAGAATTTTGCACCAAACACCAACCCATATACACCGAAAGGTCGACAATTTATTCACAATAAACTTAACAACACAACGCACTTAATTCGCTACCTACTAAAATGCAAAGAATACGACAAATCGGTGGAGTACAACGATAATTGAATTTCTCTAATGGCTGGTCAAAACGGCAAATGTCATGTTACCGGTGACCCTTTAGAAATCCATAACATGCAATGCCATCATAAAAAGCCAAAAGAGTTAGGCGGCACGGACGAGTACAAAAACTTGGTGTGGTTAAATGCAAATATTCACAAGCTTATCCATGCAACACAATCCGAAACAATAAACAAATATCTCGATATGTTAAATCTCGACAACAAGGCAATCAAAAAGGTGAACTCTTTAAGACTATCAGCAGGGAACTTAGAAATAATAGCCCTTGCCAGCAATGGTAATGGGGCAATCTGAATTTTGTTGGAACGCCGTATGAGGGGAAACTCTCACGTACGGTGTGAGGGAGGGGAAAAGTGCGGAGATGATATCAATGCCTTACCTATTCCTATATAATGGTCAAAGGGTTCATACCCTTGTTAGCTGTAACGCCAAGGCAACTAACGACTATGATGATAAATACAACCTTGTTTATCTATGCGACAGACATATAAACCCAAACATTCTGAGGTTTTTTGAATCGCAAGGAGTATCTGTTGACCTCAATAATTTTGCACTATCTGAACTTTTGCAATGGTTATTCCGCAGCCGAATCCGAAGAAAAGAGGGCGCGAGAAATATCAATTTGTACTTGCCATCTGAGAGGATGCGAAATCTTCTGAAATCGTGGTTCGCTTAACCCGCTTGGGCAAATCAAAAAAAACCACGCCATTTGACGGTGCACACGGTGCGTTTCTATAAAAGATATATATAGAGAGAAAGTATTAACAAGGATGTGGGGCTTTTTGACGTTATATTTAATATATAGGAATACATAGAAAACCCCACACACTATCTGGATAGCCACAAAAGGTTTTAAAAATAAATAAAAAAAATACGTTGCGTAAGCAACCCTGACCTATCCTCCGCTAACTGGGAAACCACCTTGTTATCCATTACCAATAGTTCTTATAATCTGGTACAAAGCTTAATCTTGTAATAGAGGTGTGGTCGCATAAATTAGTGGTATAGATTGAAAGAAGAAGCCACAAATAGAATTGTGGCAAGAGATATTTTTTATTCCATTACAAAAAAAAAGAAATATTGTTCCATCATTAAGCTTGTACTATCAAGCTTAATCTGCGTGGCCTTAACCAAATAGCAGCTCACTATAAATTAAACGAATCGCAAATAGTATCAAGCAACATCGACTTTTGGAATAATGCTATTGTGGACGGAAAATTTTTGATGTCATCCGACACCATTGATGAGATACTGACGAAACGGTAACAAG
>JGI994J12354_10001234_pt1 | contig 25926 bp, 26 predicted proteins | sample IntmicLarv3ML3BL_FD_12354 | JGI IMG/M metagenome (IMG submission 12354)
AAAATGGAATATCTAAATGAATATCGTGAGAAATCAATTCTTATAGATAAGAAAGTTTCTTTTGATAATGAAGAGGGAACAGTTCTGGGTATTGATGATAATGCGGGATTGATTGTACAATGTGGTAAGATTGTAAAAATTTTAAATTCGGGAGAGGTGAGTGTGAAGGCTTATGAAATTTAAGACGAGGGATATTGTAATATCGGCAATGCTAATTGTTCTTTATGTTATTGGGGCAAAACTTAGTATACAAGTGTTTACTGTACCATTTTCGCTGCAAACACTCTTTGTTCTGCTTGGTGCATTGATTTTTGGACCAAGAATAGGGGCAGTATCGGTCGCTGTATATTTGCTGATGGGACTTATAGGATTGCCTGTATTTGCACAGGGAAGCGGACCATCATACTTTATGGGACCAAGTGCAGGATTCTTAATAGGATTCTTTTTTATGGCAATAGTTGTAGGAATTATGTCCGATGTTTTTACCAATAAAAATATTATAAAAAATAATTTTGTGAAATATACAATAATAGCATTAGTGGGGGTATTGGTACAGTATGCAGTTGCAATTATATATTTTTGTATACTGTTGAATAAGTCGCCTATGACGGGAATTGAACTGCTCTTTGTGCCGTTCTTCCCTGTGGATTGTGTTAAAGTTATCATTGCAGTATTTATTACAATTAAAATGAGGAAAGTGTTGAGGAAATGAAGGAAGAAGATTTATATCAGCCAGTGAAAAACTTTTTTGAGGAAAAAGGGTACACAGTTCATAGTGAAGTAAATTTCTGTGATGTTACTGCAATAAAGGATGAAGAACTGATTATAATTGAATTGAAGAAAAACCTAAGTGTGGATTTGCTGATACAAGGTGTTACACGTCAAAAAATTTCAAACAATGTTTACATAGCAATTCCAAAGTACAAAAAGATGAAGAAGTATGATGAACTAAAAAATGTCATATATCTTTTAAGACGTCTTGAAATAGGGTTGATTTTAGTTGATGTTGAAAAATCCATTGTCGAAGTGGTTCAGGACCCCAAGCCGTTTGACTTAGAAAAGAGTCGTTCAAGAAACAAGAAAAAAACTGCATCACTTATAAAAGAGTTTATGCAGAGAAGTGTTGACCTTAATAAAGGGGGCAGTACAGGCAAGAAGCTTGTGACAGCTTATAGAGAACAAGCGATATTGGTGGCATGCATTTTAAAGATGTTTGGAGAGCAGTCGCCAAGTGAAATTCGCGCAAAGGGCGGCGATAAAAAAAAGACTCAAGGCATACTCAAAAACAATTTTTACAACTGGTTTGAATCTCCAGCAACAGGCAGATACAAACTTACCAAAAACGGAGCCGATGAGTTGAAAAATTATACTCAGCTCACAGAAATATTTTTCAAGAAAATCTCAGAGGAAAATAAAATTCTCTATATATCGGATTTAGACGGAACTCTGCTAAACTCGGGTGCGGCATTGTCGCAAAATTCAGCGGAGCTTCTCAATGGTGCAATTTCTCAGGGTGTATGCTTTACAGTTGCCACAGCTAGAACAAAGGAGACTGCCGTTAAAGTTTTGAAAAATGTAGATATTCAGGTTCCGGCAGTACTTATGAACGGTGTAATGGTGTACGATTTTGCATCTGAAAAATATCTCTTGATAAATGGTTTTTCAAATAATAAGGCTGTGGAGATAGTAAAGGTTTTAAGTTCTTTTGATAAGAATTTTTTTATGTATGAGATTGATGAGGAAAAACCTGAATCAGGATTGACTTGCTATTATAAAGATACAGTACGTTCATCAGAAATAAAGTTTCTTGCTGACAGGGTAGAGGACAAGGAACGGAAATTTGTAAAGACGGAAAATTATAAAAAGTGTTTGAAAAATATGGTTGGAACAGTTGTACATTTCGCCGTAATTGGTGAGCCTGAGATTCTTTCAGAAATGTTAGGAATGCTGTCCGATGTAAAGGGTATATCCTGTGAATACTATAAGGATACCTATTCAGATGATTGGTTTTTGGAAATTTCAAGTGCAAAAGCAGGTAAAAAATCAAGTGTGAGGTTTGTCGCTGATTATATTGGAGCGAAGTATGTTGTTGCCTTTGGTGATAATCTGAATGATTTGGAATTTATGGAAGATGCAGATGAGGCGTATGCGGTGTCAAATGCAAAGGAGGCCGTATTAAAGTCGGCAACAGGAGTTATTTTGAGTAATAATGAGGATGGGGTTGCAAAATATATTTCAAAAAGACAAATGGAATTTTGGGGAAATAAATAAGGACAAATGTTGATGCAAGACAAAGAGATAAAGGGCTTTTTATGAAAAATTTTGTGCTTTAAGGATTCTCACAGAATTATTTCCTCATTACTGAAAGAATTGTTTGACACAGAATAAAAAATGTTGTATCCTTTAATAAAGAACATTCGTTCGAAATGAAAATATAAAGGAGTATGGAAAATGGCGGCAAAAGTTAGTAAGGAAAATATGTCTGAAACCATTGAAAAGAAGAATGCGGGGACTTTTAATAAGAAAAAAGCTATTGAAGAAGCAATGGCAAAGATAGATAAGCAATTTGGAAAAGGCGCAATAATGAAGATGGGCGAAAGCTCTGCTGAAGGTGTTGAAGTAATCCCAACAGGTGCATTGGGATTGGATATTGCACTTGGGGTTGGGGGTGTTCCCAGAGGTAGAATTATTGAAGTATATGGACCAGAATCTTCTGGTAAAACGTCTTTGGCATTGCATATTGTGGCTGAGGCGCAGAAACTTGGGGGAGAAGCGGCTTTCATAGATGCAGAGCATGCACTTGACCCTGTTTATGCAAGGAAGCTTGGTGTTAATGTTGAGGAACTTATAGTATCTCAGCCGGATACAGGAGAGCAGGCACTTGAAATAGCAGAGGCACTTGTACGAAGCGGTGCAATAGATGTTATTGTAATAGACTCCGTTGCCGCACTGGTTCCTAAAGCAGAAATAGACGGTGATATGGGTGATTCTCATGTCGGATTGCAAGCAAGACTTATGTCACAGGCACTTAGAAAACTTGCGGGATTTATAAGCAAATCGAATGGTGTGGTTATATTTATAAATCAGCTTAGAGAAAAAGTTGGAATAATGTTTGGAAGTCCTGAAACAACAACTGGCGGACGTGCTTTAAAATTCTATTCTTCAGTGAGAATGGATATCAGAAGAATAGAAGCAATTAAAGATGGTACAGAGATTGTCGGAAACAGAACAAGAGTTAAGGTGGTTAAAAATAAGGTCGCACCGCCATTTCGTGAGGTTGAGTTTGACATTATATATGGAGAGGGTATATCGAAAGAAGGAAGTATCCTAGATGTTGCAATAAATCAAGATATTATTGCAAAGAGCGGTTCATGGTTTTCATATAGTGATCAGAGAATTGGCCAAGGACGTGAAAATGCAAAGAAATTCTTAAAGGAAAATGTTGAAATTGCAAAGGAAATAGAACAGAGAATAAGACAGAATCTTACTCGTATAGCGGCTGATAATTTAGTTGTTGGAGATATAGAAGAAGATGAGGAAGAGGATTTTGAAGATTAATATTTCCATTATGAAAGGTTGATGAATTTGCAAATCAAGACATTTGAAGATTTCTGTAAAGTACTGCATACTGCCGGATTTTCCTTAGGCGGAGGTAACAGCGAAGGAATATTTGTGGCGGTTCCCTTTAATTGGAATGAGGAACCGCCTTATGATACCCCTGTACGCTGGCATACTGGTGACAGAGAAACTGACCCATGGGAATGGCGGATAAGAGTGCTTGATGAACATAAGGATATAGCCTATGGGAAACTGTTTTTTAGTAAAAGCGGTTATATTACAAAGGAATGGTATCCGTATTTCTTAGCTGTTCGCAGAGCTGGTATGAGTTTTGGTGAATCATATGAAGATGGTAACATGAGCCATTTTGCTAAACGTATTTATGATTTACTGTGTGAAAATGAGCAGCTTGCGTTGGATGAAATTAAAAGATTCGGTGAATTTTCAAAAGAAGATAAATATAAGTTTGACCGTGCAATTACTGAACTGCAAATGAAAATGTTTATTACAATGTGTGGTCGTGCACAGAAACATTCAAAAACTGGTGAAGAGTATGGTTGGTCATCAACTGTGTTTTGTACAGCAGAAAATTTCTTTCCTAAAATTGTGTTTGACACAGCAAATGGGATTGGAAGAGAAGAGGCAGAAGCAAAGATTACAGAGCAGATTTATAAGTTGAATCCGTTTGCAGAAATAAAGAAAATTAAAAAGTTTATAAATGGGTAGAATTAAAAATTAAAAGGACAGGAGGCATTGGTGAAGAGCTGATGCCATTTTTATATAGTAATACTTGTTTATGCACATAATGGACCAAATTATATGCAGTAAATTTCTGGTTTTCTTGACTTTCTGCATATGTTAAAGCATAATCATATGCAGAAACGGAGGCGGAATATGAGAAAATTTGATTATTCATTTTTAGATAATGGCTTGTTACCAGCTAGATTAATTAATTTGACTTCAAATATATCATCCTTGAAAACAAGGGCGGGTGTGCGTAAAGAAGAATATGCACAGATTTTCACTGAACTTGAAGCAGTTGCAAAGGTGCAGTCGATAAAAAGCTCAAATGAAATTGAAGGTATTATTACCAGTGACGAGCGTATTCAAGCAATTGTCAACCAAAATAGTGCCCCTCTCAACCATAATGAAGCGGAAATTGCGGGTTATAGGGATGCACTGAATGAAATCCATCTGGGATATCAGTATATTGATTTACGTGAACATGATATATTGCGATTGCATGAGATAATGCTGTTCTATGCTGGTGATGAATTTGGTGGTCGGTATAAAACAGATGATAATGTAATTTTGGAGATTGATGCAGATGGCAACAAAAAGATTCGATTTCGCCCGACATCTACTGAAGAAACTCCGCAAGCAATGGAGCAACTTGAGCTTGCCTATATGGAGGCAAGAGGAGATGCAAATATTAATCAGCTTTTGCTTATTCCCTGTGTGATTCTTGATTTTCTTTGTATTCATCCGTTTCGTGATGGCAATGGAAGAATGTCACGACTACTCTCTTTGTTACTGCTATACAAGAATGGTTTTGATGCAGGTAAGTATGTTTCTTTTGAAGAGCAGATTAATGAATATAAGGCTTATTACTATGATTCCTTGAAGCAATCCTCCATAAACTGGGATACGAACGAAAACAGTTACTTCCCGTTTATTGAAAATTTTCTGTCCACTCTTTATATGTGTTACAAGGAGTTAGATAAACGATTTGCGGTTGTTCATGGCAAACGTATTACAAAAAAAGCCCGTATTGAAGCAACTGTCTTAAACAGTTTAACGCCAATTTCAAAAGCGGAAATTTGTAAAATTTTGCCTGATGTTAGTCCTACTACTGTGGAAGCTGTTCTTGGAGCAATGATGAAAGATGGACAACTACAGAAAATTGGTAGTTCAAGGAACACAAGATATCTTAAAGCATAAATCTATAACGCTTACAAATTAAAATATTTTTTATAATTTCATTGCGGGGAAGTGATTTAAAATCAAATCCGTATTTTTTTAGTATCAATTCTGCACGCTCTTCATTATTGTGAGTTGATAAAACCGGCAAGCTTAGCTTGCCGGTTAGCTACTTAATCACCTTATTTAATAAGTTGTGCAATATCAATATCTTCCCAAAATGAATCAAGATATTCTTCATTTTCAATACCATCATAGTATCCAAAATCGTCACTGTTATAGGAAGTATTATCCTGATACATATCCAGTCCGATTCCTTCAACAGAATCATTTTCAAAGATACGTAGAATGGTTTTTATACCCTCATAGTGAATACCAAAGCCAAAGGCTTCAAGTGGTATAACGAGTATTTTAACAAGTTTTTTAATGAGTGCCTTAGTGGGATAGCCGTCAGATATTGATAGATAATATTCTGTGGCGGCTTCTTGCAAATTAAAGAAAAGTTCCTCAGAGAATTCGGGGTTAGTTTTTAATTTTTCACAAATGCTGAAAGAATCACATGTTTTAGGTAGTTCCTTCTTTGCAATGCGGCTTGATGCAATGCAGACAGTTGCCAAAAGCTTTAAAGAATCCGAAGTAATTCCATGTGCAGATAGAACTGCATTTGTATTTTCCCATATATTTTTATATTCTGCCCAGTCAGCGATACTTTCAAAAATGGTTTCTGTACAGGATTCTATCTTACCAGCATCATTAACAGCTAATTTTAAATCATTGTCAAGGCTCTCGAATTGTTTGAATGCGAGTGCACGTAAAGATGAAGAAACAACACTGATGAGAAATTTATAAACTTCAAAATCGCTGGAGGAGATGTAAAGCGCTTTTGAACCTTGAGGTGCACTCACTCTGATATCCCATTCTTCCTTCATGCGAGGGTCATTGTCAATGTGAAAACAAAACCATTCTCCCCAAAAATAGTTTTTATCTCCTGACTTATTGTTTTCTGCCGCCCATTTTTTTATATAAACCTCAAAATCATCAAATTCTTCTCCACTTGTAGCCATTTCTATCCGATGAAGAAATTCTTGAGGTGTTATACCTTCATTTTCCACCATGGATAGTGAAATATCGCCGGAATTTGCCCAACGCCAATAGGTTGATTGACAGTTTAGGCTTTGACAAAAGCCTTGCTTTTTCAAAGTCTCTGTAAGAAGCAGATTCTGTGAAATTGTTTCTTTATATTCTTTAGGTAGTTTAACCTTTTCCAAACTTAGATTTATAAAAGACATATTATCACCCCTTTAATTATTTAATTATCCGATACCAAGCATGAGTCAATACCCTGTTTTACTCTGTAAAGAACTTCGCTGAATACATTTTTTGGAATATCCTTTAATTTCATTTTATCAAGATCATTGATGTTGAGATCATAGGAGGGTTTTACACAATCCTTTTTATAAAATGTTATTTCACCGATACCTATATCTTCATCTGTTCCGCCCATATATGGGAATGAATCACAGAATTCAAGACAGGCACTTATTCCTGCGGGGCCATCGAAGAATATACAGTAGAAACTGCCTCCATCTCCTATTCCTCCATGGAACCAATCAAACTTAAACATTTTTGAGATAAAATATCCATTTACGTATTTGCCGCTGAATGCTTTATACGAGGTATCCTCTGAAACCTCAGCATCAAATACAGGTCTTGCAAGCTGCAAGAATGGTTGCTTTATTTCATAATCCTTGAGTTGTCCTTGCCATGCTTTAATATCCTGTTCAGTCAGATCAAGAGGATGAGCTATTTTTATAGTAATATCTTCTTGCAAAACAAAGGTTTCATCATTGATGTCGCAAAAACTACCATCTCCTGCATATCTAAAAGAGTTTATAAGCTTGCCATCTTGATAAACACCAAATATTAAAGAGGTTGCAAATCTCTGCATTATAGGATTTATTATAAAGAGTTCATTATAACCAGAAGTATCCCATTCACGCCCTTTAGATAAAGATAATTCAAGACGTTCTGTTTGAATTTTGACAAGATTTTTAAGTTCCTTTTTCAAAGTATTAAACATTGCCTTTGCTTCTTCATGTAACTCATATTTTTCATTATCAAAATCCCATGACGGGAAAGATTTAATCTCTTTTCCATCCTCTTTAAATAATTTTACCTTCAAATCCGACTGAAGAACTACTTTAAATTTCTTTGCACCTGTATCAAGGTGTAATTCACCCATTTCATTAAGACCAAGTGAGGGAACAATCTTATCTGACATTTGGTCAATGGTAAGTCCCATTGATTCAGCGGCGGCGGCTATTGTTTCACCAGCAACTCTGCGAACCAATTTATTTCTGTGTACACGAGCCATATTGTCTACCACGACAAGAGACATTACAGACTGTGATATGGCAATTGCCTTTACTGCGTCACCTGCCATTGCTGAACGTGAAAAATTCAATAGGGAAGGAATGAGTTTTACAATCAATTTTACGCCTTCTTCTCCGCCATGTATGCCAAGTAAAGTCATGATACCTTTTGTTTTGGAATCTCCGCCTGGATTATATTCGGGACCAAGGTTTGTATATAGTGAACGTCCTGCCGCGCACCACTCATTGAACAGTAAAATGGAAAAGGATTCCATGTCAGAGGAATTAAAGTATGCACGCATTTTTTCAGCACTGTATATACGTTGCATGTCCTTATTTTGAGCATATAAGCATACATAACATTTTATTATATCCAAATTAACCTTTTCATCCTTATCAGCATATCTTATTGCAGGCCATGTATTTGGGTCTGTAAATGTACCGAGAAGTTTATCTGCCGTTTTAGGCATGTTTTTCTTTGCATAGTCAACAATGTCAAAGTTTGTGTCAATGGTTGCTTTTTCACTTTGAGTTCCAGGTAATACAAAAGCATTGATATCATCAAATGCCGCAAGTGCTTTTTCGGCAAAGGTACGGATGTCTTTACGCTTTGCATTTTGCAGTTCTTCAACTAAAGGACGGGCAGCAGGGTATCTTCCAATATATTTTACTACTCGTTCTCTAAGTTTCTTTTCCTTTACATTTAACAGTCCTACCATAGGAACAGGGTCGATTTCTGGAATATCTGCATATGCTTTCAGCAATCCGCAGTCAAAATCCTCCATAGTTTTAAGGAAGTCGCCAGCGGCTTCTTGATGTGATTTAATATATTCCTTTGCTGGATTTAGGAGTTCATCGGACATTTCTTGTGTAATGATAATATCTTTATCACCTTTTTCCTTGTCTGAAAGTAAAAGTTCATCATAAAATCTTATAACATATATTGGTGCAAACTCTGGTTCACAGTCAAGTATATAAGTTGAAATATCATTGCCGTTCCAGTTGTATTGTTGCATTGCACTTCCTATAAAGCGTGCATAAGAGTATGGAAGACCAATGGCAACAAGTAAATTGGCAAACCTTTTGATTTTTTCTTTTAAGCTATTTTCTTCGGCAAAGTATCCAAGCAGTTTTGAAATACCATAGAGGTATCCTCCCAAAGTATCATCTTCATCCAAGAATGATTCAGGTTGGTCTGTATTAAACATTGAAGCATGGTTTGAAGATATAAATTTTGGCAGAACAGTCATATCTCCGTCAAATAGACAAGTCATAATAGTATTATATGAGGGACCTCTGTCCTTTTTCTTATAAATGTCATTTATCTCATTAGTGAGCATTTTGTCATATAATTCTGTAACTAGTTTGACAAGTGGTGTACGGTCAGTTTTTGTCATTTCGAAAAGTTTTCTGTATTTAGCGAAAACAAGCTCAATGTCTGAATTGGTTTTGAGTGTGTCAGTTAGGCATTTTGCCAAATAGTCATTAGGGTAATTTTTCAAAAATTCAGCGGCATATTTTAACTCGGAATCGTTGCTGCAGTGTGCAATTATTCCTAAGCATAAATCATAATCGGATAGAGATATTGCATTTGCCAATCTTTTGAAATATTCATTTTCGCATGGAGGATTGTCTTCATAAGGGTAATCCTTTGAGTAGAGGGATTTTTCCAGAAAATCAGGATAATAATGTTTATTCCATGAAATTCTATCTGTTGTACGGCTGGGGAATTTTCTCCAAATATCAACTAGCAAATTACATAAACCTTTATGTTTAAAAGAAGAGAAGGTGCAGGCATTAAATACAATCTCGGCATTGTCGCTTGTCACTTTCAGTTCTGATACTGTTTTATCAAGCATTTTGCCAAACGTTGTTTCGTCTGTTGGATAGAGGAAAGTTTGTGCACGAAGTCTTACAAGAAATGAAGGGTTGGAAGCGGTTTTTTCAAACTCATCAGGATAAGATTTTTGTAAATCGACAACTTTGGCTTTGAATTTATCAATATCACTTTTGTGGATTTGATCATTTAGTTCATATAAATAATATACTATTTGATATTCGGCAGTAAGTGGTGAACCGTTAAAGAAAAAGTCACCTGGTTTCAAACCTCTATATGAATCAAGAGTTTTTGAAAGAGAACTAGCAAAGGCCTCATAGCCATGTTTACTGTAAATAAAAAACAAGAATCTTATAAATTTTGCCATGTTTGCTTTTTTCACAGAGCCTTCAAGATGATCGTCAATATACCCATAATATTCCTCTTTAGTAGTGTTACATTCAGGAAAATCTTTTACAGTTGAGTAATCAGCCCCATCTAAGTATGCCAAATAAGTGGCTTCCTGTCCTTCATTCATGGGGGTATCTAAAAGTTCGTTATAATGCCCCGTTAACAATTCATTAAATGATTTTGCCATTTTAAAATCTCCTTATATTATAATTTAAAGACTGAACACGTGAAATTGGTTTTATAAATTATATCAAAAATATATTAATAGCGCAATTTTTTTTGAAAAATATTTTTTTAGTGAGAAATAGAAAAATGGTATTGACAATAGGGTACAGAATATGTAAAATTATTGAATGTAAAGTTTGATAGCTTTACAAAAGAGTAAAAAACAAAAGATAAGGCAATTTGCGAGGCAAGGAGGCGTCATAAATTGAAGGATGTTGTTGAAATTAATTTGTTAATGGATTTTTATGGGCAGTTGCTGACTGAAAATCAGCTTTCAGTGATGGAGATGTACTACAATGATAATTGGAGTCTTTCCGAGATTGCGGAAAGTCTGAGTATAAGCAGACAAGGTGCCCATGATTTTATAAAAAGAGCAAGAACAATGCTTCTTGAATATGAAAATAAATTACACCTTGTGCAAAAGTTTTCAAACACAAAAGAGAAAATAAATGCACTCTTGGAGTATATGGTTTCCATTGATTATACAGATATGGAAGATGGAAATGCTACAATCTGCCGTAGGGTAGAAGATGGACTTGGAAGATTGATTTTTGAATTTTAATGGATATAGTTGAAAGGATAGGCTTTTATGGCATTTGAAGGTTTGGCATCTAAATTACAGGAAACCATGCGTAAACTTCGTGGTTCTGCCCGGGTAACGGAAAAGGACGTGAAGGACATGATGCGTGAGGTCAAACTTGCGTTGCTTGAGGCAGATGTTAACTTTAAGGTTGTAAAAGATTTTGTGTCTAAGGTGTCTGAAAGAGCAATTGGTTCAGATGTACTTGAAAGTTTAACTCCTGGACAGCAAGTTGTTAAAATAGTTAATGATGAACTTGTTTTGCTTATGGGAGGAGAGGCGGAAAAGGTGAATTTTTCCTCTGCACCTCCAACAGTTTTTATGATGGCGGGACTTCAGGGAGCTGGAAAAACTACATGTTCAGGTAAACTTGCAAATATTATGCGAAAACAGGGCAAGAAACCGTTGCTGATTGCCTGTGATATTTACAGACCAGCGGCTATTAAACAGTTGCAGGTGGTAGGGGGCCAGTTGAATGTACCTGTTTTTACAATAGATGGATGCAAGGATGCTGTGGAAATAGCAAAATCTGGTATTAAATATGCACAGTCAATGCAATATGATTTAGTAATAATAGATACTGCGGGAAGACTTCACATTGATGAAGAATTGATGGGAGAACTTAAGAATATAGAAAAGGCAGTAAATCCTTCCGAAATTCTTTTGGTAGTGGATTCTATGACAGGTCAGGATGCCGTTAATGTTGCAGAAAGCTTTAATGAACTTTTGAATATTACAGGGGTGATTTTGACAAAACTTGATGGTGATACAAGAGGCGGTGCGGCACTTTCTGTGCGTGCGGTAACTGGAAAACCTATTAAGTTTGCAGCAACTGGTGAGAAACTCAGTGATATTGAGGTGTTTCATCCTGACAGAATGGCGTCGAGAATTCTTGGTATGGGAGATATGTTATCCCTAATTGAAAAAGCACAAGAAGCTTTTGATGAGAAACAGGCTATTGAACTTCAAAAGAAGATGAAAACTAATAGTTTTACAATAGAAGATTATCTTGTACAAATGCAGCAATTAAAGAATATGGGCGGAATTGGAGAGATGCTTAAGATGATTCCGGGGGCAGGAAAACTGTCAGAGATTGAACTTGATGATAAAATGCTACTCAAAACAGAAGCAATAATTTTTTCAATGACAAAGAGGGAACGAGTACATCCTGAGATAATAAATGCGTCAAGAAAGATAAGGATTGCAAAGGGCTGTGGGATGCAAGTAAGTGATGTAAATAAATTTTTGAAAAGCTTCGAGGATATGAAGAAAATGATGAAACAGATGTCCGGAGGCGGTAAAAAAGGCAGAAAAGGTTTTGGAAATATGAAATTACCTTTTTAAATAAATGCAAAAAGTTATATGGAATTTAGGAGGTGAAGTTAGAAAATGGCAGTAAAAATCAGATTGAAAAGAATAGGTGCTAAAAAGAGCCCGTTTTACAGAGTTGTTGTAGCTGATGCTAGATATCCAAGAGACGGAAGATTTATTGAAGAAATTGGAACATACAATCCTTTAGTTGAGCCTGCAGAGGTTAAAATCGATGTAGAAAAGGCTGACAAATGGATTAAAAACGGTGCACAGCCTACTGATACAGTTAAAGCTCTTTTGAAAAAAGTGAAAGAAGAGAACTAATACATTCTTTCAGATTTCAGAAATGAAAGGAATGGTCAAAGTATGAAAGAACTTCTTGAAATGATTGCAAAATCACTTGTTTCTAAGCCAGAAGAGGTTTCAATTAATGAAGTAGTTAATGAAAACAACATCGTTTTGGAATTGACTGTTGCGGCTGAAGATATGGGTAAAGTTATCGGAAGACAGGGTCGTATTGCAAAAGCAATAAGATCTGTTATAAAGGCAGCGGCCATAAAAGAAAACAAGAAAGTTAATGTGGAAATCCTTTAAACTATTGAATAGAGGACAGGCAGAGGGACGGGATACCGTCCCTTTTAACACATAAATTGAAAGGGAAAACAATGACAGATTATATACAAATAGGAAAAATAGTAAATACACATGGTGTAAAGGGGCATGTAAAAATAACCCCTCTTACAGATTATCCAGAACGTTTTAAAAAGACTAAAAAGGTTTTGGTTGAAGGGCGAAATGGAGAGAAGACAGAATATCTGATTGAAGAAGTTAAATATTTTAAACAGTTGATAATTCTGAAGTTTAAAGGTGTGGAAGATATGAATAGTGCGGAACTTTTGAAGGGGCTGTATTTAGTGATTGATAAAGAGGATGCTGTTAAACTTCCTAAAGACACTTTTTATATATTTGATTTAATTGGATGTGATGTATATGAAGGCGAAGAACATCTAGGGAAATTAAAAGAGGTTCTGGAAACAGGAAGTAATGATGTGTATATTGTTGAATATAATGGTAGAGAATTGTTAATACCTGCACTTGGGTGGGTAGTTTTATCTGTGAATATTGAAAGTAAGAGAATAGAGGTAAAATTACCGGCTGGATTGAGGGAGTTATGAGATTTGATGTAATGACTCTTTTCCCAGAGATGTTTGAAACCTTTATTCAAACCAGTATCATAGGAAGAGCAATTGAACTAAAGAAAATTATTGAGATAAATACAGTGAATATAAGAGATTTTTCAGTAAGTAGGCAGAAAAAGGTTGATGATGCGCCATATGGAGGAGGAAATGGTGTTGTAATGACTTTTCAGCCTATATATGATACTTATAAACATTTGATTGAGAATTCTCATATGTTCAAGGAGACGGGAATAAAACCTAAAGTGATTTATATGTCACCACAGGGAAAAACACTTACGCAAAAAATGTGCCATGAACTTGCAGATAATGAACAGCTTATAATTTTGTGCGGTCATTATGAGGGGGTGGATGAGCGAATAATAGAAGAAATTGTCGATATGGAAATTTCTGTGGGGGACTATGTTCTTACAGGGGGAGAACTACCAGCTATGGTACTTATGGATTCGGTTGCAAGACTTGTTCCTGGGGTACTTTCAAAGGAAGATTGTTTCATTGATGAATCTCATTCAGAAGGCTTATTGGAATATCCCCAATATACAAGGCCTGAAGTCATATGCGGAAGAGCAGTTCCAGAAGTTCTCTTGAGCGGACACCATGAAAACATTGAAAAATGGCGAAAAGAACAGTCAATTATCCGAACAAGAAGTAAACGCCCAGATATTGTTGATGTGGTAGACAAGGATTAGACAAATGTGTTGACGGTTTCAATGACAGATGGTATAATGTAAACATTATAAATGAGTCGGTTTTTGATTTATACAAATTTTTATGCAATCTTAATAATTTATGAAGGAGTGTTGTTTTATGCCAAGAAAAAGTATTTTTAAAAGCATATTGGCGGTTTTGATATGTCTTGCCATGACACTGGGAATTGTAATGACTTTTACATCCTGTGACAATAAAGATGGGGGGAAACTGGCAGAGAATGCAGTTGAGAATTTTCCAGAACTTAAAACAGGAGAAACTATTTATATTTTGCCAAATACGGCTTCTGTAAAGAATAGTATTGTAACAACAAAAGCTAGCAGAATTCAAACAATGGAATTGATACTTGCAGTTAGTATTCAGGGATTGGTTGCAAGAGATAAGGCTCAGATTTATATCGGAGCAGAAGACGATGATTGGGTTGAGTATCTTAAAGAGGATTATGGATTGAATTTTGAAGTGCTAGATTCAATTAAGGATTTATTTACTGAATTTGCAGACAAATTTGAGAAGAAAACATATGTTAAGTATAGATTTGATGAAACTGCTGTTATGGCAAGTAGATTGAATCAGGCTACTACTATAGCAAGTGCTACAGGAAGTATTTTGATTCCTGACAATGAAATATTGGAAGAACTTGCTATAAGTCATGGATTTGAACTATTGGAAGGTGCGGATCTTACTGTTGACGCATCAGGTGAAAATACAGTTATTGAAAAATATAAAGATGATTTGAGTAAAGATGTAATAGCGGCGGTTGACCCAAGAATGAAGGAATCTTTTGCAATCAGAGATTATCTTATTGCAAATAAATCTGGTGTTCTTTTATCAGATGTTAAAGAGGTAATGGGAGAAATATATAAAATTTACAATCCGCTTTCAATTGCTATTGGAGTGAGTCAATATTCGGGTTCAGGATATGGAACAAAGGGTATTGATATAAAAACTTGGTCACAAGAGAGTGCTACTCAGGCGGTAGTGCCAGTAGTAGTTTCAAGTTGTCCAAACCTTTCATTGTTCTCATCGTTATCTAAAGATGTAGGAACACAGAAAGATAGAACAAAATCTGAATTGTCAGATGATGTTCATTATGTGGCAGTACTTGCTAATTTGGGTTATGATTTAGGTTATTGGGCAGATGCTCCTTTCTCCAACAAGAAACTCGCTGATGAAAATAGAGGAAAATATCCTATTGGATATACAATGACTCCTTCATTACTTGAATTAATGCCTCAGGCAATGAAGAAAACATATTCTACAATGAGTGATAGAGAGTTGTTTGTGGCTGCACCTAATGGTTTGGGTTATGCAGATTTAGCAGGACTTGAAGTTCATGATAAAGGTTTAATACTTACAAAATATCTTGAAAAAACAAATGATATTATAGGAAAATCAGATTTGGGATATGTATCATATTTTGGTTCTTTAGAAAACACAAAATATATAGATATGCTTGCAGGGTTATCAAATGTTAAAGGCGGATTTGTTTTAACAGAGAATGCTGTTACACCAAAAGGCGGAGTGTATTTCAGTAATGAAAAGACATTTGTTGCAGCAAGAGAAGTTTTGAGAGACAGTACAGGTAACACTTATAGAACAAATGAGCAGGTTGCTAATGATAATGCGGCAAAGATGGCAGCAAGATTATCAACATATTCAAAGGATAAAACAAGCGCAGAAGCATATACTTTGATACAGGTTCAGGATACAGCAACTGAAAATACTTATACTAAACTTTATAAAGAGTTGTTTGAGAAGGCAGGCGAGGATATCTGTTTTGTAACTCCTGACCAATTGCTTGAATTAATTAATGAAAATGTAAGCAAAGAGGGTTCTTTAACACAGACAATAGGAAGTCTGAATATTGCGCCTAAAGCTGAAAATATCGAAGTTAGCACAGACAGTGGTAAGAAAGTAGTAGTTGATGTTTCAGAAAAGATTTCTGATGAAAATCCAGAGGATAATACAGCGTTGACTGTACAAGTTGGTTTAAGACCTGAAAATGGAAAATGTACTATATCAGGAACTAAAATTACTTATACACCAACATCTGGATTTGCAGGTACAGATTCTTTTGAATACATTGTATATGATGGAAATGAAATGGTAAAAGCTAAGGTAACGATAACAGTTGGCTAATGAATAGCTGATATATAAGAACACTTACGAGGCATACAATTCTGTATGCCTCGTTTCTATGTATAAACACTTCATTTTGTGGCAACAATAGCAAAAGGAGGTGGATTTATGAACAAAGTCAAAAATTTTCTTTTAAACAAAGGTGTATATCTTATTGCAATTGGGTGTGTTGCTGTTATCTGTCTATCTGGATTGTACTTGGCAAATCTGTCAGAAAAAGAGGAATATACAGGGGATAATGGTGTGATTTCAGCAACTGAGGAGGCGCAGGATGTAATTGCTCTGCCAACGAGAAAGGCAGAATCTCCTGACATTTCTGTTACTCCAGAAACTACTCCGGGTGTTACACCAAGTTCAACACCAGCAGAGAGTACTGTAACAGATACTTCAAGCGAAGTGAATACTATTCCGGAAATCAGGTTACAGCTTCCGGTCGCAGGGCAAATATCTGTTGATTATGCCATGGATAAACTGGTTTACAACAAAACATTAGATGAATGGAGAACACATTCAGGGGTTGATATTTTAGCAGATCTTGATACAGAGGTAAAAGCAGCAGGAGACGGAAAAGTTATAGATGTGAAGAAAGATCCAAGACTTGGACGGCTGATAATAGTTGAACATAACAGTGAAATAAAGAGTATATATGCTAATTTAAAAGAAGAGACAAATGTGAAGATAGGCGATGTTGTAAAACAAGGTGATGTTTTGGGATGGATTGGGAATACTGCACCTTTTGAATACAGCGAGGAACCTCATATACATTTTGAAATACTTTTAAAGGATGTATGTACAAATGTATGGAATTATGTTGACAAGGTTTCATAAATGAATAAAAAATCAGTCTGATGTGAGTTTGTTCTTGCATCAGGCTGTTTTTTATATTAAACTGAATATACGTTGAAAAATAAACTTTCAAGGAGATCAATCTATGAAAAGCTATGAGGATTTAACAAAAAAATTGAAAGAGTCCATTCGAAAACAGAATTCATATACAACAGGTACATACGAATCTACATACTGGCAGGGTCAAAAATACGGCGCAAATGAGAAATTGGAAAGTATGCTTCCAGAAAACAAAAAGCTTGCTTTGAAGTTGTACAAAAAACTTCATTCTTCCCTACCTTCTGAAACAGCAGTAAAATGGATTTTCGAAAGTAAGGATTTTCTTCATGACTGGGAAGCCGAACTGCATAAAGCATTTTTGAAGAAAGCGGACAAACTTCTTGCAGTTGCTGATTATGTTTCAGTTGAAAAATCACTGGATATCATTTTTTAGGCTTATATTTAGCTTGTGTGGCAAGCCCGCCTCTAATATGACGTTCTGCTTTGTTATCGTCTAGAATGTTTCTTATTTCATCAAATAGGGCTTGTGATATCTCTTCAAGCCGTTGGGTTACATCTTTATGAACGGTGGACTTGCTTATTCCAAATTGCTTGGCAGCAGAGCGCACAGTGCATTTTTCATTTATTATGTGGTTGGCAAGTAATAGTACTCTTTCTTCTATGTAATCTTTCATGAAACCCCTCCGAAAGGCATTGTTCGAAAGAGTATATGCCGAGGAGGGAGGGAATATGAGAAATTATATTTTTTAAGGGTATTATTTTTTCAATATTTTAAATACTAAATTTTCATCTGTCATTTTATCAATATTATCAATTTCGGTATGTAACTGTTTATACGCCGTAATATCAGATATAGTAGTTATAGAAACCTTATGTATGTCATTTTCAAGCAGTATTGTTGATGATATTGTTGCATCCAAGACAGTCAGTTCATAGCCTGCTGTCTCAAGAGTTTCTGCATATGATAGTAGAGAACTGTTTTCGCTATTATCTGAAAAACAAATTATCAATTGTTCTTCAGTTTCAGACAAGACGGTTACATTTTCTTTGTTGGATTCTAAATGATGTATTATGTTTTTAATATCAGAAAAATTCTTGAAATGAGTTTCGGAGAAATCTTCTTTTGAAAAATTGTTTTGTTGAGTGTTTGTGGCACATCCTGTAAAAAATGTGAGTAATAAAACAAGTATAATTAATAGCTTTTTCATTTTGGGCTCCTTTTTTAAAATTAATCGATTATTTCTGTAAATAGTTTTGTCAATAAATCTGTAATTCCGTTTGCGGATTGAATTGTTGCAATCATAAATAAATCAGGGTCAGTTTTTGAAAAATTAATAGTATGTCCAGCATATTTTACCAACTGTGTAAGAAATACCCGTTGTGTTCTGCCATTTCCCTCACGAAATGGATGTAGGTTGTTTGTTGAACAATAAAAGTCCACGATTTCATTGATATATTCGTCATAGGGAAGTTCTTTGAAATAGTTCATTTCTTTTAGTCTTTCAAAAATTCGTTCAGCACAGTCCTCTATCTTGTCAACTTGACAGAATATAGTCCCTTTTTTAGAAAGATTAATAGTTCGAATTTCTCCTGCCCATTCATAGAGGTCTTCAAATAAGAATTTGTTAATGCTTTTGTAGTGATTAAAATCAAAGTTACTGCTAATTTCAGTTTTTTCAAGAATAGTAGCTTTTAGCAGAAAAATATATGTTTCAAAATCCTCTAAAGTTTTCTCATCTTGAATGTTTAATTTATTGATAAGAACTGTTGTGTTAGGATAGCAGTCTTCTGTTGCTGAATTAAGATTGTATGGCATTTGATACCTCATACTGAGATTTAAATATTTCAAAGCTTTCTTGATAAGAACATTCATCATTCAAAACTTTGAGGCACAAAGATTCCATAAGGGGAGAGACACTCAATCCCTCTATCTCTGCTGATGCAATTACATTTTTTAATGTGCCAATGTGTTGTTTTGCCATAATTCTAACTTTCTTGTTTATTTTCTATTAGTTTACCCTGAAAATTTGATAAAATCAACAATTTGTATATAATACGATAAGAGGTGATTATTATGCAGATAAAGACAAATAATTTAGTTTCAATCACAGAAGCTAATCAAAATTTTTCAAAGGTCACTGAACTGGCTGAAGAAAACGGAACAGCTATTATATTAGAGGATAATATGCCAAAATATGTTCTTATGGAATACAGTCAATTTGAACAGATGGAGAATGCAACAAATGAGTACATAGAATCCATTGCCAAAAAGGTTTTGGCGAAAAATCTTGAAGCATTTAAGGAGCTTGCAAAGTAATGAAACTCATGAAAAATCAAATTTTAAATATGCATAAAATGCTGATTGCTCAAACTGGGGGAACGGACGGAATAAGAGACCATAATTTACTTGACTCTGCAGTGAATGGTGCATTTCAGACCTTTGACAAAATTGACATATATCCTTCACTTGAAGAAAAGGCGGCAAAGCTTGCTTTTAGTATTATCAAAAATCATCCGTTTATTGACGGAAATAAGCGCATAGGGCTTTATGTAATGCTGGTTTTCCTTGAATTAAATGGATGTGAATTGAACTATACACAGCAAGAACTGATTGATTTGGGATTGGGAGTTGCTGACAGTTCCATAAATGATATTATGCTTTTACAATGGGTTCAAAACCACCTTCCAAATAAATATTGAAAGAAAATCAAAAATAAAGTACAATTAGCTTTGATATAAATTTATGGAAGGATTTACTTAATGAGAAAAACGAAGATAATTTGTACAATGGGTCCGGCTGTTGATGATATAAATATTTTGGAAAAACTGATGCTGGCGGGAATGGACTGCGCCAGGTTTAATTTTTCACATGGTTCACATGAAGAACAGTTAAAGAGAATCAACATGGTAAAGAAATTGAGAGAAAAGCTGAAAAAGCCTATCCCTCTGTTGCTTGATACTAAAGGACCTGAGATAAGACTTCAAAACTTTAAAGACGGATATGTTGAATTAAAACGGAGTGACAAATTTATTTTTTCACCTGATAAAAATATAATTGGTAATGATAAAATAGTTGGACTTACCTATTCAAATCTTGCGGAAAATGTTAAGGTTGGTTCAAGAATCCTTGTAGATGATGGTAAGGTTGCTTTTGATGTTACGGAGATTAAAGAAGGTGCATTGATTTGCACTGTTTTAAATGATGGCAGAATTTCAAATCATAAGAGCATAAATGTACCCAATGTGGCAATTGATATGAAGTATATAAGTGAAATTGACAAAAGGGACATAATTTTTGGAATTGAGCAGGATGTAGATTTTATAGCAGCATCTTTTGTTCGCAGTGCTGATGATGTAAGACAATTGAGAAAATTGCTAGAGGATAATAACGGAGATCACATCAAAATAATCTCCAAAATTGAAAATATGCAGGGAATAGAACATCTTGATGAAATAATTGAGGTGAGTGACGGAATAATGATAGCGCGTGGGGATTTGGGAGTTGAAGTCGATTTTTCAGAACTGCCTCCGCTTCAAAAGAAAGTTATAAAGAAATGCTATAAAGCAGGGAAATATGTTGTTACAGCAACCCAAATGCTTGAATCCATGACAAAGAGTCCTCGTCCAACAAGAGCGGAAGTATCCGATGTTGCCAATGCAATTTATGATGGCACCACAATAATAATGCTATCAGGAGAGTCGGCGGCAGGGGATTATCCGGTAGAGGCGGTTCAGACAATGGTTGAAATTGCCGAAAGGACAGAAAGCTCTATTGATTATGAAAAACGCTTCTATATAAATAAACTAAAACTTGGTACGGATGTGTCAAATACAATAGCGAGCACATCATGCAGTGCGGCGTATCAAACAGATGCAAAAGCGCTTATAGTTGTTACCAAAACAGGTAAGACAGCGGAGCTGGTTGCCAATTACAGACCGAAATGCCCGATAATAGCCACTGTAGTTGATGAAAAAGGGTGCAGACAGCTAAATCTTGCCTGGAATATACGACCTATAGTAGCATTTGAGAAAAGCTGTACAGACGAAGTTTTTCAACATGGAATGGACAAAGCGGTGGAAACCGGATTGGTGGACAGAGGCGATTTGGTAGTAATAGCAGGTGGTTCAGCAATAAATGAAATGAAAACGGACATGCTGAAAATTCACAAAGTTGAATAATATGAAAATAGATTGAAATAATTTTTCGAGAGGAGTATCAAATGGCTAAATATACAAAAGAGCAGATTATTAAAAGAGTTAGAGAAGAGGATATCAAATTTATAAGGCTTCAATTTACCGATATTTTTGGTGCTTTGAAAAATGTTGCCATTACTGCCAGTCAAATTGAAAAGGCTCTTGACAATAAATGTATGTTCGATGGTTCTTCCATTGAGGGATTTGTTAGAATTGAAGAATCGGATATGTACTTGTATCCTGATTATGATACTTTTGAAATATATCCATGGAGAAGAGAAGAGGGTAAAATTGCACGACTCATTTGCGATATATATACTCCGGACGGAAAACCTTTTGACGGAGACCCAAGATACATTCTCAGAAAAGTTATAAATCAAGCGGCGGGCATGGGTTATGACTGTAAGGTTGGACCGGAATGCGAATTTTTCCTATTTCAGACAGATGAAAAAGGAAGAGCAACAACAAAAACGCATGATGAAGCGGGATATTTTGATTTGGGGCCTGCTGATTTAGGAGAGACAGCTCGTAAGGATATATGTCTTACACTTGAGGAAATGGGATTTGAAATAGAAGCATCACACCATGAGGTCGCAGAGGGACAGCATGAAATCGATTTTAAATATGCAGAGGCACTGCCAACAGCGGATAATGTAGCAACCTTTAGACTTGCGGTAAAGACAATCGCTCAGAAACATGGACTGCATGCAACATTTATGCCAAAACCTATTTTTGGAATCTGCGGTTCAGGAATGCACTGTAATATGTCCCTTTCAAAGAACAGAAAGAATGCTTTCTTTGATACTTCCGACCCTCTCCAGTTGAGCAAGGACGCATATTATTTCATAGGTGGACTACTAAAGCATATAAAAGCTATATGTGCGGTTACAAATCCACTTGTAAATTCATATAAAAGATTAGTACCTGGATTTGAGGCGCCTTGCTACATAGCATGGTCGGGCGGAAACAGAACTACTCTTTGCAGAATTCCGGTTGCAAGAGGAGAAGGAACACGTGTTGAGCTAAGAAGTCCTGACCCATCATGTAATCCGTATCTGTCTTTTGCATTGGTATTGGCAGCAGGACTTGATGGAATAATCAATAAAATCGACCCTCCTGCAAGTGTGGACGCAAGCGTATATGATATGTCAGAAGAGGACAAAATCAAATATAACATAGACAGTTTACCAAGCAGTCTTGAGGAAGCTGTTAACTATATGAGAAATGACGAGTTTGTAAAGAGTGTACTTGGTGACCATGTGTTCCATAAATATGTGGAGGCGAAGGATCAAGAGTGGCACAAGTACCGTACACGTGTTTCTCAGTGGGAAATCAGTGAGTATCTTGAAAAATATTAATTATAAAGGATTCTTTGTTTAACAGAGAATTTTTAACAGCACTATAGTCTTCTATATGGGGAGAATAGGTTTCAACGAGAATTTCAGGGACAGTTTCGTCTACAGTGAAAATTTTCAGATACCCGTTCTCTCCATTTTGTTCGTCTTCATAATCGCTTAATATTTGATACACCTTTCTGCCCTCGATTTCATCGGTTCTTACATGACTTCCATACCCTCTGCCACAGAGAATTAGCAATAGATTTGGATTGTTAACAACAACACTGTCAAAGATATTTTGCCCAAACTCTGTAAGTGTTCCATCCTCCTTCATATAATTATCAACAAGGAGTATGGCTTTTCTCTTGGGGTAACCTTTTAAAACATTGTTTGCCCATAAAACAGATTCGGGTTTTGTATTTATTGTGAGAAAAATGTATTCTGTATTACCGAGTTTCTTTAGTTCATAGTGGTTTTTATTTTTCATAGTATCTTCTCCACTTTGAAAAACATGTTGAATATTTAGTTTTTTTGTGTTGTCTTTAATCCAATTTTTCATATTATGATAATTGTCCGGTATCCAAACGAACGTATATATACGTTCGTTTTTGTAAATGGATTGCTGTGCACCGCTATCCTTACTACAGCCTGTAAATGTGAAAATGAAAATCAAAAATAGAATTATTTTTTTCATAAAGATCTCCAAAATTAAATGGTAAACTATTGTAAATATATGTTTTACATAGCAAAAAAATTATATTATAATTACTTTTGTTCGTATGAAATACGTTTTAAATGAAAGGTGCTGATTTTTATGGTAAGAAAAACAGGAACAATTTCCAGAGGTATCCGCTGTCCTATTATAAGAAAGGACGATGATTTGGCGGCTATAGTTGCAAACAGTGTTCTGGAGGCTGCAGAGAGTGATGGCTTTGAAATGAGAGATAGAGATGTTATTTCTATTACAGAGTCTATTGTAGCAAGAGCACAGGGAAATTACGCGTCAACAGAGGCTGTGGCGAAAGATGTTAAAGCAAAGCTCGGCGGAGAGACTATCGGAGTTATTTTTCCTATTTTGTCAAGAAACAGATTTGCAATATGTTTAAGAGGAATTGCTATGGGAGCAAAGAAAATAGTGCTTATGTTGAGCTACCCAAGTGATGAAGTCGGAAATGAACTTGTTTCTTTGGATCAGCTTGATGAAGCGGGAATCAACCCATTTAGCGATGTGCTTACAAAGGAAAAATACAGAGAATTATTTGGAGAAAATAAACACCAGTTTACAGGTATAGATTATGTAGATTATTACAGCCAACTTATAGAAGAGTCAGGAGCAGAGGTAGAAGTTATTTTTTCAAACAATGCAAAGACAATTCTTGATTATACAAAGAATGTTCTGACTTGTGATATACATACAAGGGCGAGAACAAAGAGGATTTTAAAAGCAAATGGTGCAGAGAGAGTATGCGGATTGGAGGATATTCTCAATGCCCCTGTGGACGGAAGCGGATACAATGATAAATTTGGTTTACTCGGTTCAAATAAATCGACAGAGGATATGGTAAAGTTGTTTCCAAATGATTGCTTTGATCTTGTTGAGGATGTTCAAAAACGTATTCTTGATGCGACAGGAAAGCATATTGAGGTAATGGTTTATGGAGATGGAGCATTTAAGGATCCTGTTGGAAAAATATGGGAGCTTGCGGATCCGTGCGTTTCACCTGCATATACAAAAGGTCTTGAGGGGACACCTAATGAGCTTAAACTCAAATATCTTGCAGATAATGACTTTAAAGATTTATCAGGACAAGCATTGAAGGATGCCATTTCAGAAAGAATTAAATCAAAGAATGATAATATGGTTGGAGATATGGCGGCACAGGGAACTACTCCGCGTCAAATAACGGATCTAATTGGTTCTCTAAGCGATTTAACAAGCGGCTCAGGGGATAAAGGAACGCCGGTTGTGCTTGTTCAAGGATATTTTGATAACTATACTAATTAAAAATCGGAAAGGTGACCATTATGAAACAGGACATGATTGTAATTTTAGATTTGGGAAGCACTGAAAATACTGTAATTGCAAGAGAAATCAGAGACCTTGGTGTTTACAGTGAAATATATCCGCATGATATAACCGCAGATGAGGTTAAGGAACTTGACAATGTTAAGGGGATTATACTGAATGGCGGCGAAAATAGAGTGGTGAACGGTGTTGCCATCGATATTAACCATGATTTATATTCTCTTGGTATTCCAATGCTTGCAGTGGATTTTGACGATGCAAAGTGTGATAAATTGCCAAAAATCCCCAAGACCGAGGAACTTAAAAAGTTTATTTTTGAAAAATGCAATGCCCAGCCTAACTGGAACATGAAAAATTTTGTTGAGGATCAGATTGAGCTTGTAAGACGTCAGGTTGGAGATAAAAAGGTTTTGCTTGCTCTTTCGGGTGGTGTTGATTCGTCTGTTGTTGCCGCACTTTTGCTGAAGGCAATAGGAAATCAGCTTGTGTGTGTTCATGTTAATCACGGACTTATGCGTAAGAATGAGTCTGAGGATGTTATAGAGGTTTTCAAAAACCAAATGAATGCAAATTTGGTATATGTTGATGCAACTGACCGTTTTCTCAATAAGCTGGCAGATGTTGCCGAGCCAGAGGAAAAGAGGAAAATTATCGGCGCAGAATTTATTCGTGTGTTTGAGGAAGAGGCTAGAAAGCTTGATAATATTGAGTTTTTAGGACAGGGTACGATTTATCCTGATATTATTGAAAGCGGAACTAAAACTGCAAAGGTGGTTAAGTCACATCACAATGTGGGCGGGCTTCCTGAGGATTTACAGTTTGGTTTGGTTGAGCCGCTTAAACAGTTATTTAAGGATGAGGTTCGTGCCTGTGGTATTGAACTTGGACTTCCGGCACATATGGTTTATCGTCAGCCATTCCCAGGACCTGGACTTGGTGTTCGTTGCCTTGGTGCAATTACAAGGGATAGACTTGAGGCGGTTCGTGAGGCTGATGCTATTTTGCGTGATGAGTTTGCAAAGGCAGGGCTGGATAAGACTGTCTGGCAGTATTTTACTGTAGTGCCTGATTTTAAGTCAGTTGGTGTGAAAAATAATGAGAGGTGTTTTGAGTTCCCCGTTATTTTAAGGGCTGTTAATACAATTGATGCGATGACTGCGACAATTGAGCAGTTGGAATGGCCGATTTTGCTTAAGGTGACTGACAGGATTTTGAATGAGGTGCAGGGTGTTAACCGTGTGCTTTATGATATGTCACCGAAGCCTTGTGCAACTATTGAGTGGGAAT
>JGI994J12354_10001235_pt1 | contig 25900 bp, 28 predicted proteins | sample IntmicLarv3ML3BL_FD_12354 | JGI IMG/M metagenome (IMG submission 12354)
TCTCCGCGATATGCTCCGAGATAAGCAATATCAATGGCGAATATATCAAAGAAAAATACGAGTAAAAAATTATGTTTTTATTATATCAAAAAAAATATAAGACATATCCCGAAGAAATTTTTATCGACGGGAAAATTTTTCATATAAACGCGGATTTCAGGAATATACTGCGTATATTCGGCATGATTTCTGACGTTAATATACCAGAGAATAAAAAATTGTCGAAGCTGAAAGAATGGTTTTTTGACGGTGAATCGGGTGAATCGATTGAATATATTTCAAATGATATTTTATCCGAAGTTTTTATTGGTTTTTTTCGTATGAATCGTGAAATCTATGATGAATCTGAATATTCTGACGAATACGAAAACACACGGCAGTTTTGCTATGATTTTGACGCGGAGGAAATATACGCGGATTTTTTACGTGAATATAATATAGATTTGATTGAAGTTGATTTTCTTCACTGGTATAAATTTAAAATTTTACTCGGTAATCTTTCGGCGGAGAGTATGTTCAGAAAAAAAATAGAATTAAGATTTATGGATTTGAGTAAATTTCAGGATAATTCAGACGGAGGACGCAGATTTATTGAACTCGCGAAAGCGAAAGACACTGTAAAACTTCCTGTTTTTTATCATGATGAAATATCCGAAGATTTACAGGAAATAAAAGAATTTAACGAAATTTGGGGAAAGGCGGGAAATAATTAAATGGCGGACGGAACTATTTCAATAGATGTCGAATTAAACGAGACAGCGTTTAAATCATCCCTCGAAAACATGGGGGAAATTGTTAAAAACGGCGCGGATTTGATGGTTAAATCCGTTAATACTTTAAGCGGCAGTTTTGTTTTACTGCCCGATACCATAAACTCTGTTATGAATACTGTCCCGAATATCATAAACGGAGTTATAAACGCAATATCAGGTAAAAATCCTGTTATGACACAGACAGGCAATAATTTTTTTACTTCTTTAATAAACGATATGCCGTCTGTGATAAGTAAAATTTCCGATTCCGTGCAGGGAATAACAAACGGCGTATTTGAAAAATTTATTGATTTTACGCCCGATATGACAGAAACGGGGAGTGGATTTTTTAATTCGCTCATATCAAACCAACCCGATATAATTTCGCGTATAAGTGAGATTGTACCGATTATAACCGATGAAATAATACAATCGTTTTTAAACGGTCAGGAATTAATATCACAGACTGGATTTGATTTGTTTTGTTCACTTACAAATTCTCTTTCGAATTCGATAAAAGAGATAACGAAAGCACCGGGGATTATAGTTTCCGCGCTTTTGGGTAAATTCAACGGTTTGATATGGCAGTTTAAAACAGTCGGTGAAAATATAGTTTTCGGGGTTTGGAACGGTATATCATCAATGGGCGGCTGGCTGGCTGAGAGTGTAACGGGATTTTTTCAGGGGATAATAAACAGCGTGACGGGGTTTCTCGGTATATCCTCACCGTCAAAACTTTTCAGGGATTTGGTCGGTAAAAATATCGCTCTGGGCGTGAAATCCGGTATTGATTCGGAGATGTCCGACGTTATATCCGATGCAAAAAAACAAATGTCAAGACTTGCGGAAGAAGCGAATCAAAGCGCGAAAATAAATTTCACAGCGACTGATATAATCGGACGCGCGAATAAAATTGACATGACAGAATCTAAATCGCAAACTCAAAACATAGACGCGAATCCGGCGTCTCATGAGATAAACGTTATACTCGAACCGACGGGAGATATACGCGGATTTTTCGATTATATAAGAATGGGCGTAAAACGCTCCGGATATTTAAACGGGGAGGTATAAAATAAAAAATGAGCGTAATAAAAATAGACGGCAAAACCTATGATGTCGGCGAAATTGAATTAAAACGCGCGGCTGAAATCATATACGACCCTGTGACACAAGGGGTTATGCTTGATTTTTCGGAGGTTGACGACGCTGTCGCGACTAAATATACATATAGTTTCACAGTTGAGCCGAAACACGGCGCGTTGAACGAGAATTCACAGTATGACGCTTTTTTTGAGGATATAACATCGCCGAAAAGTGTCAGGACGGTTGAATTACCGTTCGGGCAGTCACGTATTATTTTTCAGGCGAAAATAAAAACAGCGGCGGATATTTTACGTAAAATTCACGGCGGAATAAACCGCTGGGGTAGTTTGAATGTCACGTTTACACCGGTGAAACCTCAGAAATACAGTTGAAAATATGGGCGACCTGTGGCGGTCGCCCATTAAAATATTTACAGAGATATAAAAAAAGAAAGGCGTGGTTTTTTTTATGAACATACGCGAAATAACATATTACGACGTTTCGCCGTATGCCGCAATGTCAGCGCAGGCACAGACAACACAAAATAAAATACAGGATTTTTCGTCTTTGAAATTATTGTTTCAAGATGATATTGTTTACAGAAGTATACAGACATGCGAGCATAATTATACGATTCTTGACGGTAGCCACAGAGAAATTGTAAACGGTGAAAACATCGCGCTTTGGAGTAAATCACAAAGTTTATCTTCAAGACTTTTACCTGAGAGTGTAACCCTTGAAATTTCGTTCGGGGGTTTACAGTCAGGTCCGGGGATTACTTTTTATTTTGACAGACAAAACAACAATTGGTGCGATACATTAAAAATAAAATGGTACAGAGATACAAATCTTCTTTCGGATATGACGTTTTATCCCGATTCTGTCGAGTATTCGTGTGTTAATCAGGTTGAATTATACAATAAAATTACAATAGAATTTATACGGTTGAATATGCCTTACAGATATTTAAAACTTGAAGCGGTATTATTCGGTATCGTTCGTATATTCGGTGACGGTGATTTGGAAAGTCTTACGCTTAACGAAGGTTTTGACCCGACAGGCAGGACGCTTTATATTAATTCGGCGGCTTTTACAATCAATACAAAAGACCCGATTCCGTATATGTTTATGCGTCGGCAGCCCTTGCGTATCAGATACAACGGGATATATATGGGAGCGTATTATATCGATAAAAGTAAACAATACGCAGACAGGCGTTATTCTGTCGAAGCTGTTGACAAGATAGGAGTTCTGGACGTTTCCGATGTTTTTATGGGCGGGATATACAGCAATATTACAGCGGAAACGCTTATAAATCAGGTTGTCGGCGATACATTTAAAGTCGAGATTGCGTCAGCTTTGAAAAATATCACAATAAGCGGCTGGATTCCCGTCACAAACAGACGCGACGCACTCTCACAAATCGCCGTAGCAATCGGCACGAAAATAGATACATCAAGAGCGGATTCGATAAAATTTGACCCTGTCCCCGCGATTACGTCAAATCCAAACATTATAAATAAAGACAGGGTTTATCAGTCGGGTTCTGTTGATATTGAGTTTCCGTGTACGGGGATAGAACTTATCGAACATAATTTTACAATCGGCGAATCGGTCAGGGAATTATACAAAGACAGTTTCACCGGGGATAAAACCGTGATATTTTCGGAACCGGCGGCAAATCTGACGATACAAAACGGTACGATATTATCTTACGGCGCGAATTATACAGTTATACGAAGTACAGGCGGAACATGTATATTGAAAGGTCAGATTTATATAGACAGTCAAAGTTCTGTCGTTATAAAAAATCCGAATATGACCGAGGGAACACAGGAAAAAACAGAAAAAATTGACGATTGTTATCTTGTAAACAAAAACAATTCGCAGTCAATATCACAAAGATTATATAATTATTATCTGCGGCAGAATGTTTTTGACGGTAATTTTCTTATTGACGGTAAAACAGCAGCAGAGAAAATCGGGGATATTGTAAAAGTTTCGACGGTTTTTTCAAGCTACCCGAATTCGCAGATATTGGGGCAGATAGAAAAATTAACCCTGCGTCTGGGAAGTAAAAATATAAAAGCGAGGGGGATTATACGCGGTGAGTAATATAGATTTAAGCGAATTGGAAAACATATCGGAAAGTTTGATATGGGACAGGACACAGACAGATGTCGATTACGCGCTTGAATGTGAAAAAAATAATATATATTCAAGTGAGAATTTAAAAGGCGCGTATAATATCTCCGACAGAAACAGGGTCGGCAGAGCTTTAAATTATCTTTCCGAGTGTATAAAAAACAGCGGCAGAACAGAGATTGAAGTAAACATAAAAGAAAACTGGATTATGTCGGATATAATAAAACACGAAGATAACAACAACGTTTTAAACGCGGTAAACAAACTCGAATATTTTTTGCCGTATAACAATATTCAGTCTACCCCAAGCAATCTGGACAGTTTGACATATGTTAAAGCGAACACAACGGAACACATAATATTTGATTTATACGGCGTATTATCGAGGCTTATAAACTCATGGCTTTACTGCGGCGAAGGTTTCGCATCGGATTTTGACCCGTTCAATTGGCAGGGCTGGGACGGGAATTAACGGGGACGCGACGGGGGCATTCTTTTTCTTTGAAAGAAAAAGAACCAAAAAGAAACATCCATATGAAAAAATTTACAGAAAAAATATAAATAAAGAGAGGAAAAAAATATATGGCATTATATTTTAAAGATAGGATTCCCGACCCGATACACGGGGAAAATTTACGGTATTACGACGCTGTCGGAAGTAACGGCACAGCGAAATTGTCGGATTTTAAACTTGTTATGAAAAACAATATTCCGTCGGGGAAATCGGGCGACCCTGTAAACGCGGCGAATTTAAATTTCGCGTCGGGCAATGTTATGTTTCAGGAGAGTTTACCCGGACAAATACATAAAGGCAATTTATTGTCCGTCGCTATGGACGGCACTGTTGTCCTGTCAAAAACAATGAGAGCAAACGCGGCAGTCGGTCCCGTCAGTACAACCGCAATGCTCGCCAACGGATTTTTCAGACTTTCCGATACAAGACTTTTACTTTTATACAGCGACAGAATGGCTGTCGCGACGTTGAATTTTACAAATAAAACTGTTTCGTTCGGTTCATACAGAACACCGGGTTATCAAATCGCAAGGGGGACTTTACTCCGTAATCTCGACGAAAGCGCAACGGCTTTATATTGCAGTATCGACCGCTCAACGGGAATGACTCCGGCTTACCGTCCTACGGTTTATGAGATAACGGGGACATCGGTATCCGTGCCCGCTTTCGGGTATTATTATGATTCTTCTCATATAAATATAACAAATCCCGCAAGTGTCGGGACTTCGTCGTTTATCGCGTGCAGTTATTCGGGAAGTTATCATGTATCACTTTTTAAATATGAAAATTCGGCGGTGTCTCTTGTAACACAAATCACAATACCCGGCGCGACGGGCGTAATGCACTGCGGTACACTTTTTACGCAGGATAAAGCCGCGGGTAAATATTTGTTTATTTACACAACAAATTCGGGAAGTCTTGTCGGGGCTGTTCCGATAACGGTAACGGGAAACACAGTGACAGTCGGGAACGTGCAGAATTTAGGCTTGCCGTCGGAGAATTTGTATAATTCAAACTATGTGCCGAGCGGTATGGATTGTCACAGCGCGTTTAACGGTAAAATAATACTTGTTGGATATGAACCGGGTTGGGGAACTTACGGACCCGCTAAAATTCAGATATTGAGCTTAAATCAGTCGGGGATAGTGACAAAAGGGACCGTTCAGAATCTGCCGCTGTTAAACATAAATCAATCGACGGAAAATCCCGGAGCTGTGAGTATATCATATAATAAAACCACAGGTAAAGTTTATATTACAGGCGTTGACTGGGAGGTTAATCCGAGGGACGCGTGTCTTTTGGAGATGGAAATAAACGGAGTTAATTTTACATATAAAAAATACAGACCGTTTAAATTATTGCAAATATCAAACTCCGACGAGTCGACGCATATGAAAACGGGAGCTTTTGAAAACCCCGCGAAACCAGGAGAATTTTTGTTTGTACAGGGATATGATTCGGGTTTGTTGACTGATACGGCGTTCTGGTTCGGACATAAAACCGACTGTGTGAATCCCGATAATATCATAGGGATTGCAATTGAAGAACCCGACGGTTATATCAGAGTTCAATCGTCGGGAAAATATTTGACGGGGCTTTTCAGTAATCTTGAACCGGGGCAATTGTATACCGCGGGAAATAACGGCAGTCTCATAAAATATACAGGAGAATCAGACATAAATCCCGTAGGTATCGCGACAAGTCCGACAGATTTGCAATTTTTCGGAGCGGGTAAACTGCGATAAAAAAATAAAATTTTTCGGTTGAAATTTTTGTATTTATATGTTATAATATAAGTGATAAAATTTAAGTGAGTATAAAAAAATAATGTGTAAAAATATTGACGGTAACCGCGAGTATAAAGACAATGTTTTCCGNCTTTTGTTCGGTAATAAAAGTAAATCCGCCGAATTGTATAACGCTATAAAAGGGACNAATTATACAGCGGACGAAATAAGTATTAACACANTGCAAAATCCGTTGTTTGCGGGACTGCGAAACGATATATCNTTTTCCGTGGAAAATAAATTTATCGTGCTTATAGAGCATCAATCATCGGTAAATCCAAATATGGGACTGCGGTTTTTGCTGTATATATCGCGAATTTATGACCAATTTATGGATAAAGACGGAATATACAGAACCAAACCGATAAGTATTGAAAATCCCGAATTTTATGTTATGTATAACGGTAAAGACGATTATCCCGAAAAATCAACGATTAAACTTTCGGATTTGTATAAAGTCAAAGATGACAAAGGCAATGCGGCAAATAATCTCGATTTGACGGTTACGGTATATAATGTAAATATAATGAAACGCAGTAGAACGCTGGACGAATATACCGTGTTTATAGCCAAAGTCCGCGATTATATAAAAAACAGCGCGCTTGATTTGACAGAGGCTCTGCAAAAAGCGGTGATGGATTGCGTAAGAGAGAATATACTACGTGAATTTTTAGAAAAAAACGGGGGTGATATAATGAGCATTTTATCAAGAGAATTTAATATAGATGACGCTTTGAGAGTTAGAAGCGAAGAAGCGGAGGAAGAAGGTTTTGAAAAAAGAGCGGAAAAAACGGCAAAAAGAATGCTGTTGAACAGTGAACCTTTAAATAAAATAATAGATTACACGGAATTATCGGAAGAAAAAATATTAGATTTAAAGAAACATTTAAAGGCATAATCAAACAAAAATCCAAAAAACAACGTAAGGGCGGGAAAAAATTTCCGCCCTTTTTTTCTTTGTATTCGCGTTAAAACAGATTAAAACAAATATTGTTCGGCTTCGAAAAGATTATTGAAGATTATATCCGGCTGCAAATCATCGGGGAGGTTTAACGCTTCGTCGAGTGTCGCTTCGCCTGTCAAAAGTAAAACTGCGGTCATATTATTTTTTTTGCCGAGTGCTATATCTGTATACAAACGGTCGCCGAACATTGCCATATTTTCGCGTTTTTCGCCGTATATCTCCTCAATCATATCTACAACTTCACCATAGGGTTTACCGAATGCTTTGGGTAACGGTTTACCCGTTGATACTCGTATAAGCTCATTTATCGCGCCGCAGTCGGGGATATATCCGTTTTCTACGGGGCAGTTTATATCGGGGTGAGTGGTCAGCCATTCTGTTCCGTTTCGTATATATGTGCAGGCTTTTTCAAGTTTATCATATGTCAGCGTCGTATCAAACGATGTTACGACTATATCGGGATTTTCCTGCGTTAAACATATATTATTCTGTTTAAACATATCTTCAAGATAAGGAGTTCCGAGGAGATATATTTTTTTGTTTTGTCTGCGCGATTTCAAAAATTTTATCAATACATCGGCGGAAGTCAGAATTTGTTCTTTTGACGCGGGGAATCCTATTTTGTTCAGTTTGTCAAGATAATACGAGGGATTTTTAGACGCGTTGTTTGTGAAATAGATAATATGTTTATCTTTTTTATCATTTATTTTTGTTATCAAATCAATCGCGTTCGGTAACGGGGTATATTCAAGATAAATTGTCCCGTCCATATCAAAAATATAAAAGTTTTTGCTTTTTAAATCCCGCAGATTTTGGGGAGTGTTTGTATAATTCGGCATATTTCTCCGCTCCGTTTTTTTATTTTTATTATACCACAAAAAAATTAATAAAAAACATAATATATACAAATTATTTAAATAAAAATACAATTTGTGCTTGAAGAATATTTATAAATAGTATATAATTTATTTTAAAGAATATTATATGAGGTTAAGGTTATGGATATATCTTTGTTGAACATGGTGAATCAAAATCCAAAAGTTATTCCAAACTATGAATTAAACAGGGAAAGAACGTCTGTTGACATATATTTAAACAGTAACAAAGACCTTTTTATTATAGGCGTTGTTGACAACAATTATATTCACTGGGCGTCACTCACAAAAACAAATGAAAGAGAAAAAAACGAGGCTATATTCAATTATATCGCGAATGAGCCGTTTACGTTTGTATCATCGCCAAATTTAAAAGGTGTGCCGACTTATTATAATTTAAAAGAATATTACCGTGCCACATTGAAAAGGTCGAGTGATAAAGGATCATGGGATACTCCGTTCGGCGTGCGTTTCGGTAAAAGCGAAGCGAAATATCACGGGAATTTTTTCGCTGGTCATGTGGCAACTTTTTTACATGAATTGCAAAACTATTGTTACTATCGGGAAATGGGCGGCGCGTGCGAGATAATGCTTGATTCATGGATTGCAATGCTGGAAAAAGGCAAATCGGATTGGGATTGTTACAGGAGAATTGAACCGCTCCCAAAAATGATAGAAAAAGAGAGTTATTTAAGGGTGTCCGAATCCGAGACGATAAGAAAAAAATATCTTCTTCTCTGTGAAAAATTATCGGCGGCGTATTGCCGTTATATGGACGTCGCGCGCGGCGGAATGCCGCCGTATTAGAAAATCGGGAAAGTGGAAACTTTTTCAAAAACATGGGAGGATAAACGAATGGTTTTAATTTTTATCCGCACATTGTCGTTACATTCGGCGATTAGTTACCTGACAGGCGAGGGGTATATTGAAGAAGAAACGATAGAAAAAGAACATGATATTTACGATAAAGTTTTTATTTATCCGTATGCTCTTTATGATGAAAACGGTCGGATTGTTGACAGGATAGGTCTTTTTGAATACGGTAACAGGGAAAAACCTCCGTTAGATGATACAGAAGATTATGATGAAGATTATGATATTGTAAAAATGGAATGGGAAAGAATGGATATATGAGTAAAAAATATTCCTTTTGGTAAAACAGAAGTGATTTTGGGAGAGAATGAATTGTTGACGAAAGAACAGATTGCCATTGAATTTATTGAATTATTCCCTAATTATAAAACTGATTATGATGAGCATATTTCAGATTATTCCGAATTGCTCGGACATGTTTTTTTCGGTGATGTAATAAATATTCCTCTCACGTCTCTTTTAAAGTTAAATTATGACAAAGAAACTATACAAAAATATATGAAGTTTATTGAGCGAATGTTTTTTCATGGTGATGATGATGTGAAAAATATTGTCTGCGCAACGATTCTTGAATATTTGGGAGATTATGATATTGTCTTAGAAAATGCTTACAGTTATTTTTCGAGTGAATTAATCGAAGCCTCTATTCAAGTTGAAAAATCGCTTAGACGCAGAGAAATCAAAATTAACAAAGGTAAAATCGAATATGTTTGATAAAAAAGAAAACGTCGGGCTGGAATATTATCACCCGAAACAAAACGAGCCGCAATCTTCTGTAATGGATAGTCTCGATTATGATTTTTCGGTTGCACGTTATCCCGACAGTTCACCATTGAAAACTTTTATTGACTCGTATATAATCGCGGTGAAAAATAATCTTGATATAAATATTTTTAACTGTCGGTTTGAAAAACCTGTTCTCGCTTCGGGGCTTGTTAATTTTTATATATATTTAAAAGGCATAAGCCCGTTAGACCTTGGTATATTTTATATTATCGATGGTAATCACGACTTGAAAAAAATATTTTACGAGGTTATGCAAAATAATAAACTGCCCGCGATAAATACAAATACAAAAGTGCAGTTTATACTGAAAGATTTTGAAGATAATTCAAAAAATCGTGCAATAGCCCGCGCGTCGGGTGATATTCGCAAAGAAATAAAAGTGCTTTATCCCGAAGTTGCGGAGTTTAGTTTTATGAGTTGTTTATATGTATTTATTTATGAGGATATTCACGCGAAAATAACGGCGGATAGTATGTATTTACGTGAGATAAAAGAATATTGTTATAACGCCGTAAAAAAACACGATATTGACAACGTATGGAACAGGGATAATTTTTATATACGCGTCGATAATTATAAAATTTATAAAGAGATAGGCGGATATAATTATTTCAACAGCGATTGTATGGACGAATGTATGACAGTATAAAATTTTTATGATTCACAAAAATAAACGAGGTTAATATTATGCCCGTATATAAAAATAATTATCCTATTCTTGAATATGATACAGAAAAAGACGGGGTTATTTCCCCGAACAGACATAAAAAATCGCCGTTTCCCGAAAGATGTCTTATGACTTTCTTCGGTGAAGTATTGGACAATTTTGTGCAAAAATATTCCGCCGAAAAAATCAATTCTTATGATTCGGAGATGAGAATTTTTCCGGTTTTTAAAACTGTTTATAAAAACGTTGAGATTTGCCTTATTCAAGCCGCTGTCGGTTCCGCTTCGATTTCTATGATGACAGATTTTCTTATCGGATATGGTATGAAAAAACTTATCGCGTGCGGCGGCTGCGGGGTTTTGACGGATATTCCTGCGGGTGATATTATTATCCCTGTATCGGCATTACGCGACGAGGGCGCATCTTATCATTATTTGCCGCCGTCAAGGGAAATAACGCTTGACTCTGATGTTATTGAATTAATAAAACAAACCTTAAACGAATTTAATACGCCGTATATCGAGGCAAAAACATGGACTACCGACGCTTTTTACAGGGAAACACCGGAGATGATTACATACAGAAAAGAAGAAGGCTGTAAAGTAGTTGAAATGGAATGTGCGACACTCGTGGCTGTTTCACGGTTTCGTGATATAAAATTCGGACAGCTTTTATACAGCGGCGATATTTTAACCGATTTTGAAAATTATGACGACCGCGGCTGGTATGAAAATCTCACTGCGCGAGAAAAATTGTTTTATCTATCACTTGAAACTGTTGTACGAATGTAAAAAAACGCACAATGCCGATTTGCCCGTACACGACATAAAATTTTATAGAAATATACGTTAAATTATATAAACAAACAGGAGGATTTTTTTCATGCGAAAATACGGTATTGTTTCAAGAAGTTACGGCAATATGACCGTTGCGGAAGCCGCGAAATTTATGGCTGAACACGGTTATAACTGCACGGAATTGTGCATGGCTCACCCTGATTTCGGCGGCTGGGCATATAACGGCATTTCCGCCCTCGACGAAAACGGGATAACCAAAGAATCAACCAAAGAAAAAGCCGATATAATGCGTGACAACGGTATAGAAATAACATCTTTCGGAGTGTTTACCAATCTTTTGTCGCCCGATGATGATTTCAGGCAAAAATGTTTGGATTCTTTTGTAAGATGTATGGATTTTTCGGTATACGCAGGGATAAAAAATCTATCGACGGAGCTTGGGTTCAGACCCGATAAACGCGGTATAACCACCGATATTTATGAATCCGATTTCAAACAGTTAAAAGAAAGTTTTATATATCTGGGTGAAAAAGCGAAAGAACGAGGGCTTAATATCTGTATCGAAGCGTGTGTTATCGACGTTATTCCGTCCGCGAAAAGACTGCGTGATTTTATTGAACAGATAAATAAAGAAACAGGGCTGACTAATCTAAAAGTATTGCTCGATATGGCGAATTTTATCGCAAATTCTGACGAAGACGACGTTTTTAAATATCTCGCGCCGTATATTGAATATTTCCATGGTAAAGACAGACATGTAAACGATTGTTACGGGAAAATACTCGGTGAGGGTGAAATTGACTGGGTGAAATTTTTCATGAATTATTACAGAATAAAATAACACCGGATTTGCCGTTTATTTTGGAATATACAAACGAACAAACAACGGATTTGACAAACGAGAGAGTCGAGAGATTTACAAAACAGGCAAGAGCGAATCTTGAATTAATGAAACCTAAATAAAAATTTTATATAAAAAAATTAAAAAGGCGGTAAAGATTATGAAAAAAATCAATTCGGGCGTTAAACTCGCGGTATTTTTACTCACGGTTATTCTTCTTGCATCTTTATCCTCATGCGGCACATTACTTGACGCGATTATTGAAAGAAGTTCCGACCCTGTTCTTTATGACAATGTCGAAGCAAAATTTAAAGTAGAATATCCGGGAAAATGGATATTCGTTGACAAAACGGTTTCAAAAGCATCATTTGACTCGGTTATAGAAAAAGCATTCAACGCAACGGACACGGAGCGGTTTACGGCAATCAATACAGATTTGGCTGACTCCGTCGTCGTTATATGGTATGATTTTGATAACGCGACCAATACTTTTATCCCAAACACAAACGTTACGGTAAACGACGCGGCGGGATTCACGCAGGAATATTTGCAATCCCCTGAAAATCTGGCAGGACTTCAAGCCGATTTGGAACGCTTTTATACTGACTCGTTCGATACTTTCGAGCGTATCGGTGAAATGACGGGCAAAAAGATGGGAAATAATTATTTCGCGATTTTCAAGTATAATTACAGTTCAACAATTTCGGGTGCGAGTTATGAATGTTCCGGTTATCAGGCGATAACGATTGCGAATGAGACTTTGTACACGTTCACATTTACCACGCCGAAAGGAAAACTCGACGAAGCGACATATGAAAAAATGATGGAGACATTGGAATTTTATACAACGTAAAAATAATAAAATTGCAGGGTGCGGTTTCCCAAACGCGCCGCGCCCTGCCGAAATTATAAAACGAAAAAACAGGAGTACCAAATAAACATGAACACAAACACAGACATGAACGCGAAAATGCTTGAAACATTTCAGAATCTCAACAATTTATACGGTATAAGAGGTACAATAAACGACTACCGAAAGATAACAAACGGTCATATCAACGATACTTATTATGTTTTGGTTGACAATAATCCGTATGTTTTTCAGAAAATAAATACATATGTATTCAAAGAACCCGTCGCGGTAATGAACAATATCATGATGGTTGACAATTTTATAAAAAACAATATCAAGAAAAGCTCGTGTAAAATTATCAATTTTCTCGTGAATTACGATTACAAAAATTATACGATAACCGAAAACGGCGAATTTTGGCGTTTGTGCCTGTATGAACAGAACACGGTTACGTTTGAGATAGTCGAAAACCCGGAGATTTTACGGAGTTCAGGGTATGCTTTCGGAGATTTTTTGAACGTTATTTCCGATTTTCCGCCGGAAAGGCTCAATATAACCATACCCGATTTCCATAATACCAGAAAACGTCTTGAAAATTTATTCGGGATTATCGAGGCGGACGAAAACAACAGGGCAAAAGATGTTAAAGACGAAATAAAAACATTTGAAAAATATTATAATTTCTGCTGTAAACTGACGGATATGACGGAAACGGGAAGTCTCCCTCTCAGACCCGTTCATAACGATACAAAATATAATAATATACTTCTGGATAAGGATACGTTTAAACCCGTGTGTGTAGTTGACCTTGACACGGTAATGCCGGGGCTTGTCGCCCACGATTTCGGAGACGCTATACGTTTCGCCGCGAACAGGGCTGCTGAGGACGAAGTTAATCTTGATAAAGTATATCTCGATATGGAATATTTCAAAGAGTTTACCAAAGGATTCACCGACGCGATAGGTCATTTTATGACCGGTGCGGAGACTGAAACACTCGCGCTGGGCGCACCGACAATAACATTTGAACTCGCGTCGAGATTCCTCGCCGACTATATCGATGGCGACAAATATTTCGCGATACATCGTGAAAACCATAATCTTGACCGCGCACGGTGTCAGATGAAACTTGCCGTTGATATGATGGATAACCTCGATTCAATGTGCGAATATGTGAATATGTGTATAAACGGATAGAAACGAGGCAGAACGTGGTACTGGGAGACAAAACGCCCGTCACGCGGTTTTTGCGTGATTTTGTCGGGGTTATGTGACATCTCCGCGCGCCACCTCCTTTGCGAAAGAGGTCAAGTCGTCTGCCGTGCGTTATATAGAAAATATATAATCGAAAATATATAAAAATTTTTGGAGGGATTATACAAATGATTAAACTTGGTGTAAATACTGTTTTATTCAAGACAGTTGATTTTGCGACTGCGGCAAAATATATAAAAAAATCGGGATATGACGGTTTGGGTATCTCCGCTATAAAAGGTATGGGAATCGACCATTTTAATACCGATACATGGAAACAGGACAAAAATGATTTAATAACGATAATGCAGGATAACGGACTTGAATTTTTATCGTCGGAAGTCGCTACGCAAGACCCCGAAAGATTAAAAGCCGCTTTTGAAGGTGCGGCGGAGATTGGTATCCCTGTATTATGTATCGGTCCGGGCGGAAAAATGGACGATGAAGAAAGNCTTAAAGAAAGTTTNGAATCATTAAACAAACTCGCGGAAATGGCTTTTGAATATAAAATAACACTCGCGTGTAAAGCGCATGTCGGCTGTGCCGTATATAATACCCCTACTTCACTCAGAATGATTGAATCTGTAAAAAATCCGTATTTCGGACTTGATATGGACCCGTCGCATATACACAGAGCGAACGAAATCCCGAAAGACGCACTTTCAAGTGTTATTCACGCGATGAAACATGTGCATATAAGAGACTGTAAAGGTTTCGGTCCGTCTCCGGGAGACCCTGAAAATCAGGCTTGCGGCAGAGGTGATATAGATTTATTCGGTTATATAAAAGCTATGGCTGACGCTGATTATAACGGTTCATGCGTACTTGAAGTTATCGGCAGGGATTTAGACGTTACGGAAGCGTCTGTTATCGCGGCGGAATCATACGGATATATGAACGCGTGCATGAAAAAATTAGGTGCGAGGTAATATTATTATGTCAAAAAATGACGGCGGAAATATAATAAAAAGCTCGGCGAAAGCGGGGATAAGTTTCGGCGCTGCACTCGCTATGGTTATGTCATACGCAAACTGGCACTCTGTTTTATGGGCTGTGGTTCATGGATTAATGGGCTGGGTTTATGTTATATATTATATTATAAGATACGGCTGGGGTTAATATTATGATTTTAAGAGTAAAAGACAATTTAATAATGCGGACACTTGTTTCAAGTGACGCAGAAGAAGTATTCACGGTTATTGACGAAAACAGACAATATTTACGTGAGTATTTACCATGGGTTGACAATACACAGTCATATAAAGACACCGAAAAAGTAATAGGTGAATGGCAGACGGATTTGGAAAATAAGTATGATTATGTTTTCGGGATATATCTTGAAAATAAATATATCGGGAATATAGGTTTGCATGATATAAACCCGCATAATAACAGCGGAATGATAGGTTATTGGCTCGCCGAAAAATATCAGGGTAACGGCATCATAACAGCTTGCGTAAAAAGTCTGACGAATTTCGGAGTTTATGAACTTGACCTTAACAGGATTTATATACTATGCGCCGTCGGAAACAAAAAAAGCCGCGCTGTCCCCGAAAGACTGGGTTATATTCAAGAGGGAATCATGCAGGAGGCGGAATGTCTGTACGGCGTGTATCATGACCTTGTAATTTACGGGGTTGTGAGGAAAAATTGGTGAAGATGAATTTTATAAAAGGTGAAAAAAGATAAAAATGAGTGGTTACACAACGCATAAAATAATTAACGGCGACTGCCGCGATATGGCGGATATTCCCGATTGTTCAATAGATTTGATTGTTACTTCGCCGCCTTATTGGCAGTTAAAAGATTACGGAACAGACAATCAGATAGGATTTGACGACGATTACGAAACTTATATAAATAATCTTAATATCGTATGGAAAGAATGTCACCGGGTATTGGATAACGGCTGTCGGTTATGTATAAACGTTGGCGACCAGTTCGCGCGTTCCGTCTATTACGGGCGTTATAAAGTCATACCGATACACAGCGAAATTATACGTTTTTGCGAAACCGTCGGTTTTGATTTTATGGGGCAGATTATATGGCAGAAATCAACGACTATGAATACAACGGGCGGCGGAGCTGTTATGGGAAGTTTCCCGTATCCGCGAAACGGTATTGTTAAACTCGATTTTGAATATATTTTACTGTTCAAAAAACAGGGGACGGCAAAAAAACCTACGCCTTTACAAAAGAAAAACTCTGCGATGACAAACGAAGAATGGAATACATATTTTACAGGTCACTGGAATTTCGCAGGGGTTAAACAGGATAAACATCTGGCGATGTTTCCCGATGAATTGCCGCGGCGTTTGATAAAAATGTTTTCGTTTATTGATGAAACCGTGCTCGACCCGTTCGCAGGAAGCGGAACAACGGCAAAAACCGCACGCGAATTAAACCGTAATTCTGTAAGCTATGAGATTAACCCCGAATTTATACCGATAATCGAGGATAAAATCGGCATGAGCAGTTTTGACGCTGAGGTTGAAACAGAAACAACAAGCAAAGTTTTTTCAGAAACAAAAGCATCAAAAGCGATAAAATCCCTGCCGTACCGTTTTGTTGACGTTCACAAATTAGATAAGCAGGGCGATATAAAATTACAGCAATACGGTTCGCGCATTGACAGCAACAGTAAAAACAAAAAAAAAGAATTATTCAGCGTAAAACGGGTTATATCCCCTGAGCTTGTGGAGTTGAACAACAATAAAATTATAAGGTTGATTGGAATACGTCAGGATATTACAAAAATAGACAGCGCGGTTGATTTTATGCGGAATAAATTCAGCGGGCATAAAGTTTTTTTAAAGAGTGAAAATGTAAACTACGGCGACGGGCATATGTCCGCATATGTTTATCTTGACAATAAAACATTTATAAACGCGCATTTATTAAAATACGGCTACGCGTTTGTTGATTTGTCTGAACCATTTAAACACATGGATAAATTCACGAAATTAAAAGAGCAGATTACGGGGAGTGTATAAGATTATGGCGAAAGAATGGATACTCAACAGTGCGATGAACAGATTTCAATTGAATTTCAAGCGTAATGTCGGCGCGACATCGGAATCAATCCGCAAGTGTTCGCCTAAAACAGTTGACGAATGGCGGAGTTATTATTTTGAGAATGTCCGTCCACTCAGTCACATTGAAGAATTGGGACGCAGGTTATACATAAAAATCACCGAGGTTTTACAGGCTGAAATTGACGATGTAACGGAGCGGGATTGTATAGATTATATGATTTCACTTGTTATAGACAGAACATTTGACGGTTATACAACCGAAATATCCGCTGTATACCGTCAGTTGGAGAAAATACTCGGCGTAAAAATCGAGCCCGCACCCGACGAATGAGACAGACTTTTCAACGTTGATTTTTTCATCTTTATAAACGGTAAATATATAGGTTTACAGGTGAAACCTGTCAATAACGGGGTTCAGCTTTCCGAAATATTCAAAGAAAAAGGAATACAATCAAAATCACACGAAAAATTCACGGCAAAATACGGCGGAAAAGTTTTTTATATCTACTCGGCGAAAAAAGACAACGGGAAAGAAATCGTAAATATTGAAGTTGTCGATGAAATACAAGAAGAAATAAAGCGTTTGTCATAAAATTTATATTTTATAAAAAAGGTGAAAAAAATGTTGTCAAAAAAAATCACGGGGTTTATGCTCATTGTAATTATAATGCTGTGTATAATACCCGCAACAACAGTAAAGGCGTCAACGGGATTCGAACTCGGCGACTTTACGATAATCAGTGAAAACAATCAACAAAACGGCTGGTGTACAAACGGTGTCGACGGCATTGAAACTAAGATTTATATCAGAGCTTTTGAGAGAGTTATAAATTTATTTTTTGAGTTTGACTCAAACATGGATAATATAACATTGGTTTGTATGGGTGACGGTAACGGTTGGACTTGGACAGAAACTCCGGTAGAAGTGAACGGAAATTGGTTTTCAGTTGATGTCGGTGATATAAACGGTTGGGCGGAAATTATGACCGGCAACGACATTAAAATTTTACTGTGTAATTATAATCCAAATTGGGAAAATATAAAAGTTAAAGGCTTTACGTCTATGCCGGGCGGTCCGTTTGAAAACGAAGAACCATGGAAGCCGAAAGATTTCAAAATCGGTCCGGGAAAGACAATAATTCCGGCTGTTGATTTTGACCCCGATAATTTTTACGACGTTAAAAGAGTGGACCGTTATATAATCAGAACCGAAATGGCAAATATAAACGGACCTCAGACCGAGGGTGGTTTCAGCGGATTCGGCGACAATATTTGCTGTATAGAAGCGAGTGAATGGGTACAATATACCGTTGAAGTGACAGAAGCGGGGAAATACAATTTTTCCGCATGGCTTGCGAATGATTATTCGGGAAATTCGGGCAATATCGAAATTTATATTGACGATGTATTCGCGGGTGAATCCGATGATTCCACCACAGAGTGGGTATACGAGTTATACCCTGTGGGAAGTATTGATTTGACCGTCGGGACGCATGTTATAAAAACAGTATTCCCGAAAGGCGGATTATTGTTCAGCGCGCTTGAAATTGTTTCGGAAAATATCCCCGAACCTGTTCCCGAAGAAATCCCGAATATTATTGAACAATCTCCGAAAACAGGCGATACATGGTTGATTTGCATTGCAGGAATATTTATTGTTATGTGTGTGATGAAAAAAAGCTATAACATAAAATCGAGGGATTATCTATGATATACTGGTTCAAAGATTTACCATTTAAACCTTTACGCGACGATATATGGAAACCTGTTATTCCGTATAAATGGCTTAGAGAAAATTTTATGGCAGCCGTTTATATATTGCAATTCGTGTTGTTTGCGCTTTTTATGTTATATATAAACGTTTATATTCCGAAAGGATTAGATTCCGCTCCGGTAGTTATTCGGATTTCGATTCCGAAAAGTTTAATATATCTGTCGGTAATCTTGGTTTGGTTTATCCATGAAATAATTCACATTGCGGTTATATTTAATAAAGGTGATTTCAGTGTTACTTTTAAAAATTTATTTTTCTGGATTAACACCAACGCGGAACTTTCAAAATTTCGTTACCTGATTTTTATTTCTTTACCGCTTCTGGTGCTGACTGCTATACCTTTTGTTATATCTTTGTTTATGTTTAATAATTTAACATATGTTTTAAGGATTTACGCGTTTTATAATTTGATAATTTCCCCGGCTGATATAATAAACATTATTTTTATTTTACCGAAACCCAATAAAGCGATTTTTTACGGTGGTATGTACTCGATATAAAAATCTGATAAAATCATAAATGTTTAATAAAAAATAAAATACAAAAAACAAAATAAAATTAAAAAAAATAGGAGAAAAAATTTATGTCTTGCTGTAAAAACAACAAAAACGAAAAAAAGAAAACCAATATTTTATTCTTCGGTATAGACTCACTCAGACGCGACCATATGTCGCTCTACGGCTATAAACGCCAGACTACGCCCAATATTACTAAATATCTTCTTGACGGCGTTGTTTTTGACAATTGTTTTTCCCCGTCAGTTCCCACAACCCCCGGTTACAGCTCTATGATGTCGGGACTTGATATTTTCAGTACCGACGTTGTCGCGCTCAGACATCAGGGAGATTTAGCACCCGGTGTAAAAATGCTCTCGGAAATCCTCGAAGAAAACGGATATAACACAACTTGTGTAGGTTTTGAGGGAAATGTCGGCGGCAGAGGTTATCAAAAATATCTCAACTTCTCGGGCTGGGGCGCGGACAGAGACGACGGTAAAGCACATAAAGCCGAAAACATGAACGATGTCGCGATACCTGAACTTGACCGTCTCGCTAAAATTTATAAAGAAGAAGATAAACCGTTCTTTTTGTTTTTGCGTCATATGGACCCCCATTCTCCTTATCTTCCTCCGCACCCGTTTTCAAAAATGTTTTATCAGGGTGATGAATTTGACCCGGCAAACAAATCGCTTAAAGAATGTTATGAATTTAAACCGTTCAGAGATTACTTTTTATCATGGTTCCCCGCAGGCTGTACAGATGCGGAATATATAATCGCGCAATATGACGCGGCTATCGCTTATATGGATACATGTATACAGAATTTACTCGAAAAACTCGCGGCTTTGAATATAGAAGAAGAAACCCTCGTTGTCTTTACGTCCGACCACGGCGAAACATTAAACGACCATGATTGTTTATACGACCATCACGGTATATACGACCCGACACTCGTCGTACCGTTCGCGTTTAAACTCAAAGGCTGTAAATGCGGCGGCAAAAGATTTGTCGATTATTGTCAGCTTAAAGATGTCACACCGACAATTCTTGATATACTCGGTATAGATACGGGTATAAAATTTGACGGACGCAATCTCATGGAACTTGTAAAAGGCAACGCGATAAAACAAGAACCGGAAATGTATATAACCGAGGCTACATGGATGAGAAAACACGGCTGGCGTACTCCCGAATGGAAAATGATAACCGCGCTTGAACCGGATTTCCATTTCAAACCCGAAACAGAATTATATAATCTGATTGACGACCCCGACGAAAATAATAATATCGCGGATAAAGAGCCGGAAGTCGTTAAGTTTTTGACGCAGCGAATGAATGATTTTATCGCGAAACGTGAGAAAGAAACGGGAAGAACAAATCCGATGATAACAAACGCGGCAAAATGGAACGGTTTCGGAAAAGCGTTTGAATCAAGCGAGGAAGCGTATAATTCAATGCACATAGGCGACCCCGAAGAAGCGCAGAGATTACAGGCGAAACTCGCGGAAATCGGCGTTGATATAAAATAGCCGTCAACTCATTAAAATTTTTAAGGAGAATACAACAAAAAAATGTTAAGAGCATGTGTGATAGGTATGGGACCTATCGGAAATATACACGCGCGCGCGTATTCCGAATGTGACGGCGCAAAACTTGTTGGGGTTTGTGATATTCGTGAGGACAGGGCAAAAGCAGGGGGTGAAAAATTCAGCGTTCCGTATTTTCTCGACGTTGAGGAAATGCTCACAGCGTTAAAACCCGATTTGTGTTCTGTTTCAACGGGCGGATTTGAATATTCGTCCGACCATTACAAACCGACGATGCAAGCGTTAAATTCCGGTTGTCATGTCCTCGGCGAAAAACCTATATCAAACGATTTGGAAAACGCCGCAGAAATGGTTGAAACAGCGGAAAAACTCGGTTTATGCTACGCGATTGATTTAAACCATCGTTTCACCCCCGCCGCGAGACAGGCGAAACAATGGCAGAATAACGGCAGAATCGGCGATTTGTTGTTTTGTAATATGGCTTTATGGATTGGCAAAACAATGCCGCTTGATTCTATATATTATCAGTTAAAAGCGTTAAATCCGCACAGTGTCGATATAATCCGATATTTTATGGGTGATGTTGACGAAGTGCAGTGTTACGCAATGACCGCGCCCAACAGAGTTGACGAAGGGACAAAAATATATTCCACAACATCGGTAAACATGAAATTCGCAAACGGAGCGGTGGGACATTTGACCTCATCATATGATATAGTGAGAGGACACCCGATGGAACGCTGCGAAGTCGCGGGGACAAACGGCAGACTTGTATTTGAGGATATGTGGCGGCAGGCGACATTATATCCTGCGGAAACATATTTAAAAGAACAATATACAAACCCCGTATTCGGCGGATTCAGGGATTTTGACGATACGTTTATCGACAGGATTCACAGTTTTGTAAAAGAGATAAACGACGGCGTCAAACCCGAAAACATAGACGGAAAAGCGCACGACGGTCTCGAAGCGTCAAGGGTTATACACGCGGCGATAGAATCGATAAAGTGCGGCGGTAAACCCGTAAAAGTTCAAAGTGTGACGAAATAAATTTTATGAATAAAACACAAAAAAAATAAAAACGCGAGGTGTAAATTAATTATGGGTAAAAAATTTTTAAACGTAGGCGTTGTAGGTATGGGCGGTATAGGTAATCTTCACGCTACCTGCCATACTAACGATGAACTTTCAAATCTTGTCGCGGTATGCGATGTTGTCAAAGAAAAAGCCGACGCGGCGGCGGAAAAATTCAAAGTTCCCGCGTTTTATTCACTCAAGGAAATGCTCTCCGCACACCCTGAAATTGATGTTGTCGATATAACCACATCGGGTTATGACAACGGCTCAATGCACTTTTTACCCGCAATGGAAGCGATTGACGCGGGGAAAAATGTTCTTGTTGAAAAACCTATATGCCATGAAGTCACCGACGCGCGCGAGCTTATCGCTTACGCCGCGAAAAAAGATGTATATCTCGGCTGTAATCTCAACCATTATTTCACAGAACCTTCCGATATGTTGAAAGATTATATAAACAAAGGTAAAATAGGCGAACAAATTTATTCAATTCATAAAGTTGGATTTAACGGCAGTTCAAGCACATACGGCGGAAGCGGCGGAGCGAAATGGAATCGTCCGTATTCGCATACAAAAGCGTTTTTAACTCATCCTTTCTCGGTAATGCGCGCGTTTTCGGGTGATATAACCCATATTCAGGCGTTTATGGACAGACCGGGCGTGAGAAAATCAAACGAAGATTTAATGCTTTCGATACAGAGTATACACATGAAATTCCAGAACGGAAGTATAGGATATTTATTGTCACAGCGAGGCGACGCACATTTCGGTGTGGGTGATTCGCTGGCGTGGAGTTATGAACTCGCGGGGACAAAAGGCACGGCTTGCATTGAAAATTGTGTTGAAAAACTGACATACTGGGAAGCGAACACAGAACCTGTTTTATATAACACAGGCGTAGCGGATTTCAACGCGACATTCCCGATACGTATACACGCGTATCTTGAAGATGTAATAAACGAAGTGCCGAAAGAATTTTTGAGAGCATCGGGCAGAGACGCTCTGGCGACGATAGAATATATATTCGCAGCGATTGATTCATATGAAAACGGCGGAGAATTGGTTCGTCCTCATGCGCTTCCTCCTATCCACGGCGATGTGAAATACGTGTAAAATAAAAAACGAAACCACAGGGCATGGCGAAAAAAGTCGTGCCCTGCGGAAATTTTCCCCCTGATTTTACAAATCAAAAAAAAATTATTTTCGACGGAACTTTTTTAAATTAAACACGTCTAATCGAGTTAGACGTGTTCAAGGAGACATAATCCGATAATTATTTTATTTATTTATGAAAGGAAAAGTGATACAACTATATGCTGAATATTTTCAAATCGCGTAAAGTTAAATCAAATTTATCAGCCGCAATCTCTTTCATTTTAATCCTGACTACTATTTTTACGTCAATCTCAATGCTCGCGTCCGCGAACGAAATGCCCGAGGCGGACCCTATTATGCCTGTTGAATACGAAACCACCCAAGGTTATATTCCGGGGTCTGTGGGATATACCGAAAGTCTGACAGAACCTTACTATAACCCCAAAGAACAACCTGTTGACGCAAATCTTGAAGCTAAACTTAGAGACGCATTGACAGCCGTAAAAAAAGTTATAGAAATCGACGAAAAAATTTATACGACTTTTAATTATGATTATTATCCCGGTGACGATTACACCGCGGAAACATGGTATTTTTCATGGGCTTCATCTGATTACCGTTCAAGTATAAATATAAATGTCACAGGTGAGGGCAGAATAACGCATTACAACAAATATAAAGGCGACGACAGCGATATATTACGCAAAAAAAATATAACCCTCGCGAAAATATCAAAAATTGAAGCGAAAAATAAAGCGGACGCTTTTATTAAAAAACTTATCGGTGATGAATTTGACGGATATAAATTATACTCACAGGAATTATCCTATCCGTCCGAGAGTTATTATTTATATTATACTATGACAAACAGCGGTTATGATTATAACGATTTTATTTTATATGTCGGAGTTGATAAAATAACGGGCGAAGTCTTGAATTATTCGAATCATAACAATATCGGGATAAATAATGCAGGGATAAATTATGAGGACTCGTCCGAAGTTATCACAAAAGAAGAAGCGTTGAATTCATATCTTGACAATGTAGGTCTTGAACTTATATATACAAGCAGATTTGACTGGCAGACAAGAGAACTTAAAGTTTATCCCGTTTATCGTCTGCAAGGTAATTACAACGAATATATAAGCGCGGTCACGGGTGAATTAATCAAAATAAACAACGATAATATATATGCGATGAACGCGGGCGGCAGTGTTTCAGAAGAAAGTCCCGCAATGGATTCGGGGAGGAATCAGAACGAGTCCGAAGTTTCATTCTCACCCGCGGAGCTTGAAAAACTTGAAAATCTGAAAAATTATATAACCGCCGAAAGGGCAATCGAAATAATGGCGGAAGCGTTTGATTTGAATCTTGACGATATATCAAAATATCAGCAAAATACAAGTTTGAGCGCGGATTATATGTTCCAAACCCAATATCTCTGGAATATATATTTATACAGCAATGATGATACATATGAATCGTACAACGCAGTTATTGACGCGAAAAACGGGACAATACTATCTTACTCGAATTATTCCAACCGCCGTTACCGCGAGTATATATATAACCCCGACGGCACGATAAAAGGTTATGTACAGCCCGAATATATTTATACTTATGACGAAGCGAAAGAGATAATAATAAAAAAAATAACAGAACTCTGCCCGTATGATTTAGACGGTGATTTTGAATTTATCGAAAATGAAGAGTATGAAGCAGACGCAAAATCCTTTTATTATTATTTTAATTTTATAAGAACAGTAAACGGAATAAGATTTGAAGATAACAGTATATATGTTCATTTTGACAATACAACGGGGAAAATCACGAATTATAATTTCAGATGGTATGAAGATGTGAAATTCCCGAAACTCGATAATATTGTCACTCCCGAAACGGCGTTAAAAAATATAGCCGATTATGTCGGGTATAACATATATTATACAAGTAACGGATTAACCGAAGATTCAAAAATAAACGCGGTTCTTATATACAGATTCGACGGCAATATACTGGCAGACCCGTACACCGGTAAATGTATAGATTGGGATTATAATGAAGTTACCTCACCCGATACTTTGCCCAATTATAAAGATTTAGACGGACATTGGAGCGAAGACATTGTAAATACACTCACGGATAACGGGATATATGTCTGGGGCGGTGAAAAATTCGACCCCGAAAAAGAAATAACCAAAGGTGAATTTGTTAAATATCTGCAATTCTACACATATAATTCATATTATTTCACCGATGTAAGTTCAAGTATTTTCGTAAATCCTTATTATTATAACAACAACATTGAAAAATACGATAAAGATTTGGATAAAATCCTGACAAAACAGGAAGCGGCAAAAATAATCTGTGAAATTGCAGGTTACGGCGAATTAGGCAAACACAATGAAATTTTCGCTTATCCGTTCCTGGACGATAATTGCGACGATGAATATAAAGGATATGTAGCGATAATAAAAGCGTTCGGGCTTATATTGGGCGATGACAACGGCAATTTCAACGGGAGAGAAGTCCTGACAAGGTCATGCGCCGCCGCAATGGTATATAATATTGTCACGGTTTTTAATAAATAGGTAATAGATGTGTTCTAAAACCCCTCTGTCACTTCGTGACATCTCCCCTTTCAGGGGAGACTTGGCATCGATTTTCTTGCCTCCCCT
>JGI994J12354_10001236_pt1 | contig 25876 bp, 20 predicted proteins | sample IntmicLarv3ML3BL_FD_12354 | JGI IMG/M metagenome (IMG submission 12354)
CCCCAATGGCGCTTAAATAAAGGCTTTGCGGACGTTTGGTCTTTTTCGACTAAGCGAGGTTTCGATTTTTGTGCGTGCGATTTTTCATGTACGCTTTCTTTTAAGAAGAATTTTTTTGCGTTCAAGTTTTGTAATAAATTCTTTGAATATTTTTTTAATTTTGCTTCAAGTTTTAGGTTAATTTTTAAATGCATTTTTTCATGCAAAAATTCTGCTATTTTACAAAAACATAGTGAGCGTAATTTGTTTTTAAAACCCAGTTTGCCATCAAAGTGCGAAATAAAAATTTTCGGAAATCCTTTTCAGCGATTAGCGAAGCTAATACGTGCCGATAACACAGTGCGGCACGTCATAATAGATGCAAACTCAGTTTGCTTTCGAACGGAAATCGTATCCTTAAAGACACATTTAAAGGACATAGTACATCTCTTTAGAAACTTTAAAAAATTTCAAAATTGGACAATTTTGGCTCCGCCTTAATTGTCCTTTTTCGTGATCACAAAAACTAATTAATCAACTATATAAAATGAAAATTAAACTAATTAAATCTCTAACTATTTTAGGGTCTTTTATTGCCCTATCTGTCGCAGTTCAAGCGCAATCAAATACTTTCTGGACTGGCGCAGTCGATGAAAATTGGAGCAATTCTGGAAACTGGAGTAATGAGTTGCCTGGTGTAGCTGGTGGCTATGCTATTATTGATAATGGAGGTACAGCTCGTATTACATCTGAAACTGCAAATTTTCGTTATGCGAATATAGGTATTTATATCGGACCAGGAGACTATGTAGGGGCTACCGCTCTAGGATATCTTTTTATAGATGGTGTTACTAATAATACAACAGGAAATCTATATATTGGATGGAATGGCGGATCAGGACATCTTGAAATGACAAACTCCTATTGGAGAACATCAGAAGCATTTGCTTTGGGGTTTGCATCAAATAATCCTCTTGTTAATAGTACAGCAATTTTTCGCAATTCAGAACTTTACACAAGTATGATAGTAATTGCGTCTGGAAACGATGGCGTCAATGTCATGACTATAGATGCAAGTATTGCTGTTTCAAGTGCAACTTTTCAAATTGGAGCGACTGGACATGTTATTCTACAAAATTCAGGACATGCATCTTTTGAGACAACTTCAAATATGCGTGGGCATATTAAGTTTATTGACGGCACATTTAGTTCAGCTACTGGAACAATGACAGCTGGCCCACTTTCAAATCTTGAATTTGTGTTATCTAGTGCAGAAACTAAACTTAGTGTTAATGAATTAATTTTGAATGCAACCTCAACTCTTACATTAGTTGAGGGAGATGAAGCATTTGTCGGTGGAGAAAGTTTTGATATCTTTGATATCACAACAATCACTGGAACATTTGGAACAATCAATACTTCCACACTTGCAGCAGGTTTGAGCTGGGATTTATCAGAACTCTACACAACAGGTGTTGTTAGCATTATTGGAGCAATCATTCCAGAACCTTCAACTTATGCCGCTATCTTTGGTATATTGGCTCTAGCATGGGCAATTTATCGCAGACGCAAATAAAGCCTATTTATAAAATTTCTATCAAAAGAAAATCGTATATTCGTTTTTCCAAGATAGCTGATTAGTAAAACACAAGCAACTAATGTAAGTTAGTTGCTTGTTTCTTTTTAATTAATAAGTATGCTTGCGTTTTGTTGTGTGTGGTATTTTCATGATATAGTTTATGTTGGAGAAGATTTATACAGAGAGAGGGCTTGCGGAGTACTTGAATGCTTTGGCGAAAGATTTTTTTTCTGTACAAGGGAAGGTTGATTCTTCGAGGACTCGGAGTTTTATTGAGAAGGCTAGGGAGTTTGTTCGTAAAGCTCACAATATGGGGGCTTCTGGAGTGGCGGTGTGTGCTGCGAATTCACTGATAATAGATATTGTTGTAAAATTATTGTATGACAAATTCTGTATGAAGAAAAATGAATTTGCAGATTATGCAAAGCGTAATTTATGCATAGTTGCATTAGGTGGATATGGGCGTAGCGAGCTTTGTCCGCAAAGTGATATCGACATAACTTTTATTTATGGGTCTGAACATTTTTCGCGTATAGAAGATTTCAAAACTGCAATTGTTGACGAGATTATGTATGGTCTTTGGAATTGCGGATTAAAGCTAAGTCATTCGAGCCGCACGCGTATGGAGACTTTGGAAGATACTGACAAAGATATTTTGATTAGAACATCTTTTCTTGATGCAAGGCTGATTTGTGGAAATGAAATTTTATTTGGAAAATTAAAAAAATCTCTGTCGGTACTTTTTAGGCGAAAAGCATCAGAACATATTTTAGAATTATTGCGTCTTAAATGCGCGCGTCACGCAAAGTACGAGTGGACTGCTTATGTTCAAGAACCAAATATCAAAAACGGTATCGGTTCTTTACGTGATTTTCAAACTATGATTTGGATTGGTATGTTACGCTTCAAATCTGATTCATTTAGGAGTCTTGTTTCTAGTGGATACATCACAGCAAAAGAATATGCTTTAGCAAAAAAGTCGCAAAAATTTCTTCTGCGAGTGCGCAACGAAATGCATTACAATTCGGGTCGCGAAAACGATTTGATGGATTTAAATACTCAAAGTATTCTAGCTGCGAATCTGGGTTTTAAGCAGCTTCCATCTGGTAGTAGGGAAGGGATTTTTATGCGAAAAGTGTATTTTGCTTTTCGCGATATAGATTCTATTTCGAAAGCTTCGCGCAAGCGATTGGGAATCAGATTACCCAAAGACATTTTGCAAAAAATAGAACCCTATGCATTACAGCCATCTAACATCACGCGTGCGTATTCAGATGGATTTGTTATTCGCAACGGAGTTATTTTTTACAAGAGCAAAAGCGTGTTCAAACGCAAGCCTTCACGCTTGATAAAACTTTTCAGATACGCGCAAGAAAAGCAGTGTGCGCTCAGCGAGAGTTTAGAAGTTTTAATCAAAGATTCTATACATCTTATAGATGATTCTGTGCGTAATGATGCAACTGCTAATGAATCTTTTTGCGATATACTTTCTTGTAATGGAAAAGTTGCACCCTACTTATCGTTGATGCATTACTATGGAGTCTTAGGCGCATTCATTCCTGAGTTTGGTAAGATGACTTGCTTAGTTCAGTACGAGTATTTGCATTCGTACACAGCAGATATTCACACGATAAATACAATTTCTGCGCTCGATAAAATTTTCAACTCTTCTTTGAATGAGCCTAGTTATGGGCTCTATCACAAGGTAATTACAGAGATTCAGGATGCATCTCTTTTGTATCTGATGCTTTTCTTGCACGATATTGGAAAGATAAAAGGAATCAAAGGACACGCTAAAAGTGGATTACCTATTGCAAAAGAAATAATGGAAAGGCTTAACATTTCTGAGACTTCAAAAGAGATTGTTTTGTTTATGATAGAGCATCATTTGTCTTTTGCAAAATTCTGGCAGTCGCACGATATCGAGAATCAATCAACATTGGAGGACTTTGCAACTTTCATTGGCAATGAAGAAAAATTGCGTTATCTTTTTGTAATTACATTTTGCGATGCTAAAGGGACATCAAAAGATTTATGGAATTCCTACAAAGAATCTTTGCACGAGATGTTGTATTTTGGAACGTTAAGAAATCTTGTAAGTGATGAATCGCAAATCAAAAAGTTCTATGAAGACAGGCGCGACTCTGTGTATAAAGAAATTTTGACTTACGAAGAATTTGCGGGAGCAGAAAAAGAAATTTCTGAGCACTTTAAAAATCTGCCTGCGAATTATTTTCTCTTTTACGGGATAGATAGTCTTTTGTTGCACTTACGATTAGTTCGTATGCTTGAATCTAAAAACAAAGGCAAAAAAGGCGATAGTTTTGTTGTTGATTGGAATGACGATCCAAGCCGTAGTCTGAGCGTAGTAACTATTGTGGCAAACGATCAAACAGGTTTGTTTTATAAATTTGCAACTGCGTTTGCTTATGCGTCTTTGAATATTTTAAGTTCAAAAATCATTACTCGCGAAGATGCAATTATTATCGATACATTTTTAGTTACAGGGCAGTCGGGTGGTCCTGTATCTAACGAATTGAGCAAAAAAATATTTTCAAAGGCATTGAAAAAAACTTGGGCAGAAGAAGATTTATCTGCTGAAATCAAAGCAAAGAAAAGCCTTATTGCTCGTCCGAAAAGCCATATAAAACCAGCAGTGTACATAAATAAAACTAAAAAAGAAGATATGTTTATTTTGGAAATCATTGCCCCAGATAAAACAGGACTTTTGTCTGACACGGCAAAAATAATTTATGAAAATGGCTTTAGCATTAGATTTGCAAGAATCAATACAGAGCGCAACACTGCCTACGATACTTTTCATATTTGCAAAAGAAGAAAAAATACTTTGCCTACGCAAATTTGTTTAGACTCTCTTCATGAAGCTCTAATGCAAAGCTTTACCTCGTAGCTATTCCTTTTGTTCTTGCAAAAGCTACGCTTTGTTTAGATATTTTTTTATCTATGAAAGTCAGAGCAAATATTTTTTTTATACTCTTGATGTCTTGCATCAGCATTTTTGCGCAGGATAAAACTATGTTAGAAACTCTTCTTAAAAAAGGTTTGCTGACAAAAGAAGAAGCAACTTCTATCGCTAAAGAAAGCGTTGTGGTAGAGCATAGTGTTGCGACAAATGAGTCTGTTAAAATTTTTGGTTTAACGCAGCTTCAATATCAAAACATAGATATTACTTCGTATAATGATTCAGTTTCCGTTTCAGGAGCTAGAACAAATAATTTTGTGGTAAAGCACGTGTTCTTGGGAATGTCAGCAAACTTGGGATCTGGATGGTCTCTTGAAGTGGACTTAGACTTGTGCAGTAGTGCAGTGAGTCAATGTTATTTTGACTATGCGTACATCAGAAAAAAAGTCGAGTATGGGTTTTTAAAAGGCACTTTAGATCTAGGTTATCGCAAAGCAATGTTTGGATATGAGGAAAATTTGTCTGCTGCGAAGTTGATGACAATTGAACGTTCTATTGCAACATACTATTTTACTGGTGGTAGAAATGCGCGTAAGCTTGGTTTTGGTGGACGATATGTAGGTGTTTTTTGGAATGGCGAATTCACACCAATCGAAGGCTTGCATTACGGATTTTCTATTACGAACCCTTACAACTGTTATCCACTCAGAGCGCCTGTTGACGCGGGCAATAGTTTGAACTTTTTTGCTAACGTATATTATACGAAAAAGTTTGAAAACTTTTCTTTCAAAACAGGTTTAAATTTTGGATATGGTTCAGAAGCAAATGCAGTTTCTGCAAGCAAGCACGGTAGTATTTTAGGTTTGAATCCATACATTGCATTTTCTTTGTATGATTTTAATTTGTGGGCAGACTTTATGTATGCTGATGTTCAATACGGCAAAAATTCTGCTAGCGAAAACTCACAACCAATTGCATTCAACATAAACTTTGAATATAGATTCGATATAGGCGAATACGGAGAACTAGCGCCAACATTTCGCTACTCTTATGTAGATACTGATGGACGCGGAATTTTACCTTCAGACGGAATCAGTGCTGCGAATAATGCTCCAGGATTCGGAGCCTATCATAATGTTCAAAGTTTTTTTGCAGGGGTGTCTTGGTATTTTATTGGCGACGATTTCAAACTACAAGTAGGCTATGAGTTTGATCAATTCAATGGCACTGCGGCGGATAGAAATGCTCGCGAATATGCAGACGCTCACGTATTCAGAATCCAACTACAAAACAAATTTTAATAAGTCGCGATTAATTTTCTAGTAAGCAAAAAAATGACGCAAAGTTATGCGTCATTTTTTTATTTGGTAATTTATTTTTTCTACTGGTCGCTAATTTCATCAATATCATCGGAAGGAATATCGAACTCTTCGTTCCTTGCGTGATAGTAGTTTTGATACTGTTTGTTATAGTAGTTTGTTGAATAGTATGAACCAAATTTCATATTAGTCATATTCATTACAGCACCTAAAATTGGTACGTTAGCATCTAGCATACGTTTGACGTTAAGCTTGATTGCTTTTCTATCAACTGCATTGAATTTAACAACATAGATAACGCCATCAACAGCAGGGAAGATGTTAAGCGCATCGCTAACAACGCCGATAGGTGGAGAGTCGATATACACTTTGTCGTACTCGCTACGCAACTTTTCAAGTATTGTTACGAATGATGGACTATTCAAAAGATTCATTGGATTAGTTGCACGTTTTTCAGATGGCAAGATGTCCATATTTGGGAAGAAATCTTTGATGATAGCATCATCGACATCAGAGTCATTTTCTATGCAAGAAATAAGACCTTTATCTGTTTTGATATTCAAGATTTTTGCGATAGAAGGCAGACGCATATCCATATCGACAACGATAACTTTTTCGCCATTCATTGCAGCTGTGAGTGCAAGATTTGTTATGACGAATGATTTACCTTCGGATGGAGTTGTACTTGTAGACAAGATAACATTTGCATCTTTACCAACAGGGCTAGCTTTGATACTTGAGTATAAAGTTCGGAAAGCTTCCGTTACAATGCCACTATTACTTGCCGAAACAATCTGAGCTTTCTCAGTAGTATTAAGCTTTTTAATTCGTGGGATAATACCCAAAAGTGGCAAACCAATAACAGATTCAATATCGTAAGAACTCTTAGCTCTGTCGTCTAAGAAAGCGACCAAGAGGGCGACCAAGATACCGAATACGATACCAGCGAACAAGCCACCTGCGATATACAATAAGTAATTTGGTCTGTGATAACGAATTGGCATAGTGGCAGCGTCAACGAGTTGAGCCGCGGGCCCAATCAAATTGATTTGAGTTGTTTTAACTGTCATTGAAGTAATCAATGCAGAGTGCACGCTTTTTTCTACGTTACGTTCACGTTCAATAGCGTTATATGCAACAGCGATTTTAGCCAACTCAATCATCTCAGTTTTTTTGTCGTTGAGATGTTTTACGGATTTTTCGTAGCTTATTTGAGTATTATCAAGGCTAGTTTTTGCCAATTGATATGCAGATTCAATAGCTTGTTCCAACTCTTTATTTGTTTGGTCAAGAGTTTTGCGATACTCAATCATTTTAGGATGCTTATCCTTATAACGTTTTTCCTGAGTAGATATCGCAATTTGCATTTGAGTTCTGTCAGAGATAAGTCTTGCTACGTTAGTATCGCCAGCGATATAGGGTATCTCCAATAGGCTTTTGCCTTGCTCTTTAACTTCTTGCATTTGACTCCAAAGAGTGCGGAGTCTATCGAGATTATTTTTATCTGAAGTAAGGAGTGAATTTAATTCAGAGAGCTCTTTTCTATCGACGTCTTCGGTGATTTCCAAGCTTATCGCGCCATATTTTTCACGATATTCAACTAAGCGTTTGTCGAGAGCTTTAACCTTTTCGTCTTGTTGAGCCACTTTATGCATAAGCTCATCACTTTGTTCGAGGAGTTTTTTAACGCGAGCTTGTTGAGTATAATTGATATATTCTTGAGCAAACAAGTTTGCCATTTGCATAGCAACTCTAGCATCGGGATGTTCAAAGCCAATGTTCACAATCAAAGACAATCTTTCAGGTGCAATCACGCGACACTTTGCGATAATTTCAGACTCAGTCATTTTAGGACCAATCACAAACTTATCTTCAAAAGGCGCCATAAGGGACACTCTTTCTTCGTCTTTCAAGCGGCTACGAACAAGATTTATAATTTCCGAACTTTCAAGAATTTTTACTTGAGTATTAAAGTCTTCGATATTGCTAATGATATCATTTCTGTTAGACTCGGCGCCTGGAACAGGGATAGTTCTATCAGTATCGCGAAGTATTTGGATTCTTGCCTGTGAGAGGTAAGAAGGGGTAATTCTTGCAGTGTGCAAAGAAACCCCTGCGATGATAACGAGAAATGTTATAAAGATATACCATGATCTTTCACGAAGAATCATCATATAGTCGCGTAGAGTACGGTTTGGTACAGATGCGTTGTTGCCTGCATCGACAGAACCACCTGCGCCATAATAGCCACCATAATAGCTACCTTGATAGCTTCCGCCATATCCTGTGCCATAGCCACCATAGCCACCTGCGCCATAACCACCGTAGCTACTAGCACCACCTTTACCAGTTACGCGCTTTTGGCTAGATCCGTAACCGCCATAGCTAGCGTTAGCATTGCCTTTGCCGACAACGCGTTTTCTTGCTACGACTTTAGATTTTGGTTGTTGAGGATTTGTATTATCTGATTCGCTCATTTTCTTAAAATTTATTTATCTGTAACTGATTAGAATATGGATTCAGGAACCAAAATGGTATCGCCATCTTCAAGAGGCATATCACGAGAGGTATGATTATCCATAATAGCTTTAACGTTTACTTCGAAAATTTTGACAGAGTCGTCTGGCAGAACGCGTTTGACCGTAACAGATGTCCTGTTTGCAATACGAGTAAAACCACCTGCATTACTAATTGCTTTAGACAAAGTTATACCTTCTTCTGGAGGCATACGGACTTCGCCCTGACTTACTACTTGACCAAACACAAACACGCGTTTTGGAGCATATTCGCTCACAAAGACAGATACTTGTGGACTTACTAAATAGTCTTTTCTATAAAGGTCTTCGATTTTTTTAGCTGCCTCTTGAGTTGTCAAACCTGCGATTTCTACTTTACCAATGAGGGGTAATAGGACAGTTTTATCAGAAGCAATTTTAGCGAGCTTATCAAGCTCTGTCTCTTGAAATACTTCCACCCTGATAACGTCTAGTGGAGACAGCCTATAGTTTGAAATTTGAGCATTCAAACTGCTGAAAAGTAATAAAGATACAATTTGGGTTAAAAAAACTAAGTATATTTTTTTCATTTAAGTCTTATGTAAGTTGTAAATATATCGCCAAAGTTATCTTAAAAGACAGCATTCGCAAGCAAAATGTTTGATTTTTTATTTTTTTTAATGAGAATTCTAATATGCGCATTGATGTAAATCGTATTATGAGAGAGGCTAGAGGACGGTCTAAAAAATCTTCGTTTTTGACGAGCCTTCCAAAGCTTCCTAAAAAAGTATCGGATAAAAAAAAGAATCCTATTACGAAAATTTTGGGTATAGCGATTTATTTAGCAGTTATAGTATCTGCAGGAGTTTTACTTTACGCTATCGTTTCAGTCGCCTTAGCTCATATAGATAGGCTCTCAAAACAACAGTCTGAAGCAAAAGTTCAGGTGGCTCCTATTGAAATAACTTTAAAAAAGTCTCATTAAAATTTTCCGTGTTCGGCAGTAACAGTAATTGATATTCCACCGCGAGCATTAAATTCGCCAATGATTTTGCAGTATTTTGGTTTTGCTGCTGCAACAATGTCGTCTAAAATTTTGTTGGTCAAGTGTTCGTGGAAGCAGCCCTCGTTGCGGTAAGACCAAAGATACATTTTTAGCGATTTACTTTCTACGATTTTTTTTGCAGGAACATAAGATATTGTTATTTTCGCATAATCTGGCTGACCAGTTGCAGGGCATAGGCAAGTAAATTCTTCAGTTGTTAATTCTACAAGATAGTTTCTTTCTTCATTTTTATTTGGGAAGCATTCGAGCTTTTTAGTTGCTTTATTTTTTTGAATTCCCAGCAAAGTGAGATTTTTTAAGTCGCTATTTTTTTTCATATTATTTTATAGAATAAATTTTGTGAAGTTGAATTCCTGCTCTGAAAATTCCTCCATTAACTTCTACGAAAGATGCAATGTCTTGCAAGAGTTTATTGTCATTAGATTTGCTTGATTCAGGTTGTAGCCAAATTGCTTTTGCATTTTTTGCTTTGATGGCGAAGTCTGAATAAAGAGTCATTTGTGAGATGTCAGAGATTACGAATTTGAGTTCGTCTGCTGATTCAAGGAAAGAGATGTGCGGTGGAAAATTTAGTTTTGGACTAAGAGTAAGCCAATCAAAATTGCAATTTTTTTCGCAGATGCCAGCAGTTTCAATATGACTTTTGATATTTGATTTTTTCAAAGAATCAACAAGCGGATTCAAGTTTTGAACGCAAGGTTCGCCACCTGTGATGATTACAATTTCAGAAGCACTTACGATTGCTTTTTGAGTTAAAGATTTTTCGTCCTCTAAAAAGAAATCATTTGTATTCCAAGAATTTTTTGTGTCACAAAAGTCGCATTTAACAGGGCAACCGAACATACGCACAAAAAAAGATTTTGTGCCCATCCAAAGACCTTCGCCTTGGAAAGATGTAAAAATCTCACTTACTTTGTAGTCCATTTTTATAAAGAAAATTCTGCTTCGTTTTTTTCGTCTTCTTTGATTTTCACTGACTTTACGAATGCACGATTTTGTGTGCGTCCTCTTACCATAGTGTCGAAAATTGTGAAGAGATGTTTTGCTAATCCCTCGCAAGAGCAAGATGGCACAAGGTAGATTTTCCAAACTTCAGGGACTGATGCTACAATTTTTTCTTTGAGTGGGTCGCTTTCAGAAAGCACGCAAGCGTGGTCGAGATTTTCGCTAATCCATTCTTTAATGAATTTTAGCTTTCCAAAATCTACAACAAAATCATTTTCATCTGTTTTTTCACAGGCGAAAGTTAAAGATATATCCCAGTTGTGTCCGTGGACGAATGCGCAGTGACCGTCGTGCAAATGCTGACGATGTGCAAATGGAATTGATGAATATGTTTTTGTACAAGTAATCATATATAATTATTCTCTTATTTATAAATTTTCATTTTCAGATTGCGAGCACTATAGGGCAGTGATCTGAGCCTTTGACCTCATCTAGAATATCGACAGAGTCAATTGCTTTTTCAAGTTCAGAAGAAATTAAAAAATAGTCTATGCGCCAACCTACATTGCGACTGCGTGCGCCTCCGCGAAAACTCCACCAAGTGTATTTGTCTTTCACGTCAGGATTGCGCGCGCGCCAAATATCGCAAAGAGGCACTTCTTCTAACATCAAAGACATTCCCTCACGCTCTTCTGTTGTAAAGCCTGCATTCATTGTGTTTTGCTTAGGTCTTGCTAAGTCTATTTCGGTGTGCGCAACATTTAAGTCGCCGCAAATAATTATAGGCTTTTTCTTTGATTCTTGATGTAGAAAATTTCTTAAATCTTTATCCCAATTATTTTGCCTGTAATCTAAACGGCGCAAGTCGTCTTGAGCATTTGGTACATATATACTAAAGAGCGTAAAACTTTCAAATTCAGCGGCAGTGATTCTTCCTTCAACAGGATGATTTTCTAATTGCACTTCGTACATTTTCAGTGGAGCAACTTTAGACAAAATTGCAGTGCCAGAATATCCTGCTTTTTCTGCACAACTAAATTTTTTATATACAAAAGGTAAATCGATTTTTTCTAATTCTTTTTCAGGGGTGCGCACCTCCTGCAAGCAAAGAACATCAGGATTATAAATCTCTAAAAATTCAGTAAAATTCTTTTTCATTACAGCTCGTAAGCCGTTTACATTCCACGATATTATTTTCATATAAAATCCTCTTCGCTTACAATTTGTTCGCTTTGCGTATTTAAAATTAGAGATAAAGTTTCGGCAAAATTTTCTGATTTAGAAACATCTTTTAAATTCATAAAGATATCGTTGAAAAGTTCTTTTTTTGCAATTTGTAATTTGCGTACAGAATCTTCAACAGTATTTTTCGCAACCATTTTGTAAATTACAACTTCACCCTTTCTGCCTATACGATGCACTCGGTCGACCGCTTGCTCTTCGACAGATGGATTCCACCAAGGGTCCATAAAGAACACATAGTCAGCTTCTGTAAGAGTAATACCAGTGCCTCCTGCGCGCAAGCTAACGAGGATCAAAGCTGAACCTTTATGCTTTTGAAATTCTTGAACAGGTAGTGCACGATTTTTTGTCGTTCCTGTTAATTCATAAATTTTCAATTCAGGATATTTTTCGCTGATGTGGCTACGTATGCGAGATAGCAAAGATGTGAATTGACTAAATACTAGAATCTTTTTTCCGCTATAAAAAATCTCTTCAATCTTATCGCTAAGCGCGCAGATTTTACCGCTTTGATAAGTTGGACAATCTACCCAAGGCAAGAGGCCAGTGTCGCAAGAAATTTGTCGTAGCCTTGTAAGTAGCGCCAAAATGCTCATGCGCTTTTTTGAATCGGTTGTAAAAGAAGAGTCTGCAATTTCGCTCTTAGCTTGGGTTAGAAGCTTATCGTATTCAGATTTTTGTAATGGAGAAAGTGGGCAGAGTAAATCAGAATAAATTTTTTCAGGCAATTCATCTGCCACTTCTTTCTTTTCTCTTCTAAGGCAAAATGGAGCAATTTGTCCGCGCATTTTGTCTATGAGAATTTTTAATTCTGCGGTAGGGTGATTAAATGCAGCACGCTCTGGTAATAGATAAGGCATTAGCCATTTGAATATGGTCCATAGGTCTAACAGTTTGTTTTCTACGGGCGTACCAGTGAGCGCAATTTTTCGAGATGCCTTAATGCTCATTGCAGTAATAGTAGTTTTTGCATCAGGATTTTTGATAAACTGTGCTTCATCTAAAACTGCTAATTCGAAATTAGTTTTTTCCCAAATATTTTTTGTGCGTCTTAGTTGAGTGTAGCTTGCAAGAATTAGATTTGATGAATCATTTTCTATATCAAAATTTGCACCTAAAATTCCACATTTGATGTGCGGAAAAAACTTTTCGCATTCAGAAATCCAAACAGGAATAACAGATGCAGGACACACTACAATGCTCTTAGCATTTTCTTTGCAGTAAGTATCGACCAAAGTTAGTGTTTGTGCGGTTTTACCAAGACCCATTTCGTCAGAGAGCAAAGCAGAGCAGTTCCATTCAAAAAGTTTTTTAGCCCAAGCTACGCCACGTTTTTGATAATCGCGCAAGAATTCTGGAAGAGAAGAAATATCAAAAGAGGTTTTTTCAAATTCAATTTTTGCACTCTCAAAGGCTGGGCAATTTTTCAAAATTTTTGTATCAGAAAATAGCGACAAAAGTAGATAGAAAGGAATAGTATTATCTACTTTATCTCTTGCAGATTCAACTTGCTTGTAGAGCAAAACATCTTCGTCAGAAATGCTGACTATTCCATAATTTGGAATGATTAAAGTTCTTGCATTTGTGAGCTTTTGCAAAATGTTTTCGTTCAGACTTTCATCATCTAAAGATGTGCTCCAAGACAAATCAAAAGAATTTTTATTCTTTGTTTTATTGAGCTTGTATTCTAGATTTACGAAGCGTTCGCCAAGAGCAAATTTACTGATATCATCTTCTTTTTCTATTGCAAAATATTGCGCCCAATGTTTCAGATTTGAAGAAATGAAAAATGGAATTTTTGTAATGTCTTTAAGTATGTGACAATTTTTTTCGTACTCAAACCCTGACTTTCTTGCAAAGCTTGCAAGACGCACTAATTGCTCGCGATTCTCATCGTTTAGCGTAGCAAAATCCATTGAATTATTTCCGTAAACTAAAATACGTTTATTTTTTTCGCTCTTTAAGTAGCAATTAAATGCAAGGCCTTTACGCTTTGTTGAAAAACTTAAAATAAAATCTTTCGATATTTTTTTATGTTCTATCTCTTTATCTGTGCTTGCTGATTCTTCTGGCTCAGGCTCTTGTGTTGTAGCCTTTTTAGATTTCTTTTCGCTAAGAGGAATTGAATCTAAAGAAGATGCAATCAGTTCTTCTATTTCATAAAGAGTGCAAGCGCAAAATTGCATTGTAAGATTTTTATCATCTACAGAAGATCGAAATGAAAAATTATTTTTTTCTAAGTCTATAACGCAATAAGGCTGATAGTCTGAATTGATTTTTAGATTTGCAGTTGCAGTAAAATCGCTAACTTCTATCGAGTGGACTTTGCAAGTTTTATATAGGTCTCTGCCCGCAAGCAATTGCTCTTTTGTGAAGAGTTTTTCCCAATCAAAAGAAAGACGCTCCAACCAAGATTCAAGCGCTTTCCCTGAATAAGAAATTACGGGTTTTCTATAAAACATTAAAATGCTTTTTTTCGTTCATCAACTGCCCACTTATAGACATTGATATATGCGTCAGCTGATTTACTCCACGAGAAATCTTTATTCATTGCGTTCTTTTGAAGCTTTAAATAATCGCTTTTTCTATCGTACCAAGTTGAGCAAGCCCAGCCTATTGTATTATACAAGGCACTTGTAGAAGCTTCACTAAACATAAATCCTGTGCCGGATACATCCTTTTCGTTGTAGTTTTGAACAGTGTCTGCGAGCCCTCCCGTTGCTCTGACGATAGGAAGAGTTCCATAAGCCATTGAGTAAATTTGATTCAACCCACAAGGTTCAAATCTGCTTGGCATCACAAAGAAATCTGAACCAGCTTCAATCAAGTGTGAGAGGGCGTTGTCGTAGCCTATCACTGCACCGAATGATTTAGGATGGTTTTTTGAAAGTTGTCTGAAAGCATTTTCCAAACCTTTGTCTCCGCTACCTAACATTGCAAATTGAATATCCATATTTTGCAACAAGGGTTGAGCTATAGCACAGAGCAAGTCTAGACCTTTTTGATCGAAGAGTCTTGATATAATTCCAAACACTGGAATTGATGCATCTACTTTAAGTCCGAGTTTTTCTTGCAAAATTTTCTTCGCTTCTTTTTTGCCTGCAAGAGATTTTACAGAATAATTTTTAGGAATAAATTTATCTTTAGCAGGGTTCCACTCGTCGCCATCAATGCCATTGATAATGCCAACTAGGTCGGCTGCTTTGAATCTGACAACGCCGTCGAGACCACATCCATACTCAGCTGTTTGGATTTCTTTTGCATAAGTAGGGCTGACTGTTGTGATTTTTGTGGAATTATAAAGAGCTCCTTTCAAAAGATTCAATGCACCAAAGTGTTCGCAATTGTCGGGCTTGAAAACTTCAAGCATAGGCAAGCCTGCGTAGTTTAATGCGTCTTTGCCAAAGACTCCTTGATGTTGAAGATTGTGAATAGTAAAAACTGTTGCGGCTTTGCCAATAGGGGCATACTTATGAGTTGTATTTAAATACATTGGCGCATAAGCACTAGTCCAGTCGTGACAATGAATCACATCTGGAATCCAGTCTGTGTGCGAGCAATAGTCGAGAGCCGCTTTGCACATAAAGGCGAATCTTTGCGGATTATCGTCATAAGAAATATCGCCATAATTGTAAATGCCTTCGCGATGAAAATATCTATCGAATTCTGCAAATAAAATTTGCGCATTGCCAAAAGGTCTTTGCCAGATCCTGCAAAATTCTTCAATGCCAAGACCCATATGAACACTCATAGTCGGCAGAGCTACCGAAAAGTCTTTGTCTCTTTTCACTGAAGAATAAAGAGGGGTAAAGATTTTGACTTCGTTGCCTTGAGATGACATTTCTTTTGAAAGAGATGCAACCATATCGGCAAGACCGCCTGCTTTTGAGAAAGGGGCGACTTCGGGAGATAACATTAATATTTTCATAATTTTATATAGAACAGCGTATTATCGCATATTTTATTCCTAATATGCAAACTGTTTTTCTTGAAGTTCGAGAATTTTTGTACATCGTGGTTGGGAACAAAAAAAGAATCTTTCGCATTTTGGAGATTTATATAAAAGATGCATATATCAAAACTCGATTACGACTTGCCTAAAGAAGCTATTGCGCAGTTTCCTTCTGAGAGAAGAGAGGCATCAAAACTTCTTTTCTATAAAAGAGATACCCAGAAAATAGAGCATTTGCATTTTGAAGATTTGCCAGATATTTTGCCTGAGAAATATCGTTTTTTCAGAAACAAAGTTGCGGTTCTAAAGGCGAGAATTTTTGCACGCAGAGCATCTGGCGGAGAGGTCGAGTGCCTGCTTTTGAGCCCAGCAGAGACTCCATTTATCTGGACTTGTATGTTGCGACCTGCAAAAAAATTGCCAATAGGCTCATACTTTTTTCTAGATGGATTTTTCAAAGCTAAGGTTTTAGAAAAATTTTCTGATGGTCAAGCAAAGGTAGAATTCTTTTTAGAAAAACATAATAGTGTTTTGGAAATGAGCGAAGATTTGGGCTATGTGCCTTTGCCTCCTTACATAGAGCGCAATGTGAAAAATCCTGACTATAATCGCGATTTTGATAACGCTCGCTACGAGACTGTTTATGCGGATAAATCTTGTCGCAATGCGGTCGCTGCACCGACAGCTGGTTTACATTTTACTGAAGATTTAATTCATAAACTAGAATCTTTGGGTAACAATTTTAGCGACATAGTTTTGAATGTTGGCATAGGAACTTTTCAGCCTTTAAAGTGCGAGAATATTCCTGAGCACAAAATGCATTCAGAATCTTATAATATAGATTCATCGGTTATAAAAAATTTGCGCGATAAAAACATCAAGAAGATTGCAGTAGGAACAACGTCTTTGCGAGCGATGGAAGATTTTATGCGCAAGAATCCTAGTATAGAAGAGGGCAAAAGTTATTCAGGCGATGCTTCGCTATTTATTTATCCTCCGCAAAAAGTTATCAGTGCAGATGCGCTCATTACCAATTTTCATTTACCACGCTCGACTCTTATGTGCTTAGTTGGCGCATTCATTGCTTCTGAATCTCAAGACGGAATTGAAATCTTAAAAGAAATTTACAGAGAAGCCTTATCGAAAAATTACAGATTTTTTTCTTATGGCGATGCAATGATTATTTTGTAAATTATTCAGAGTCTTCTTCGTCTGTTTGCGGAATAACTTTTACATAAACGATATCGCCAGCAGACGCGCGCCCTTCGGTGATTTCCATAGCATAAACGCTTCTATAATATATAGGGTTAAACTCGTTAAAATTTAGCAATGCGCTCGGCGCAGATTTAATGTCGCAAGAATAAACTATGACGTCGACATTTCTAGAAGGGATAGAAGATGTAAGGAAAACGTAAGCAATGTTATCTTTAATATATTCTATTTTGCCTATTTTTAAAATGTATGGAGTTGCTTTTTTATTTGGTGCGTAATGCACTTTAGCAGGACTACTTATCATTGAACTTCGGCGAGTTTGTGCAGGCAAAGAAAATCCCATTAAAAGAATTAGTCCTATAAGACATATTTTTTTTAATGGGAACATTTTTTATTGTTTTTTAAATTCGCTTCTTTTCCTTGTTGGAAATTTTGACAAAAAATTATTCGTCAGAGCCCTTTTTGAATTGGTCGTAACCAGGGCCAGAAGTGCTTAGTTCAGCTTCAAAGAATCCGTGCAACTGACGTATACGGGTAGGGTGACGCATCTTACGCAAAGCTTTAGCTTCGATTTGACGGATACGTTCGCGAGTAACATTAAATTGTTTGCCTACTTCTTCAAGAGTGCGTGAATAGCCATCTTGAAGACCAAAGCGTAAGCTCAAAACTTTTCTTTCGCGCTGAGTCAAAGATTCCAAGACCACAATCATTTTTTCGCGAAGCAATGAATATGCAGTCATATCGTAAGGATTTTCTGCGCCTTTGTCTTCGATGAAGTCGCCAAAGTTTGTGTCGTCAGAATCGCCAACTGGGCTTTGCAAAGAGATTGGCTGTTGAGCCATTTTCATTATAGACTGAACTCTTTCAACAGGTAATTGCATTTCGTTAGCGACTTCTTCAGCTGTAGGTTCGTGACCTAGTTCTTGGAGAAGTTGCTTTTGAACTTGCATAACTTTATTAAGAGTTTCAATCATGTGTACTGGAATACGAATCGTACGTGCTTGGTCTGCGATAGAGCGTGTGATTGCTTGGCGAATCCACCAAGTTGCGTAGGTAGAGAATTTATAACCGCGCTTATATTCAAATTTTTCAACGGCTTTCATCAATCCCATATTGCCTTCTTGAATTAAGTCTAAGAAGTTCAATCCGCGATTTGTATATTTTTTAGCGATAGAAATCACCAAGCGTAAATTAGCATTAACCATTTCGGTTTTTGCTTTGTGAGCCTCGCGCATTGCAGTTCTTACGCCCTTAACGAGTTCTACTAATTCAATAGGTTCAATGCGATACGCATCCTTGATAGCTTCTAGCTTTATTTTGCAATCACTTACATCAGAAGCTTTTGCTTTTTTGCCAATTTTTTCAAGGGCAGCGAGTCTATAAGAAGTATCTTCTACTTGACGGAGAACAGGAGTTAATTTTTCCAAAAATTCTTCAAAAACCTTGAGTTTAAAGTGGTAGCCTTTGTAGACATCTTTCAATTTCAATTGAAGATTTTGGAACTGGGTAAAGCCACGTTTTTCTGCTGCTTGGTTAGATGCTTTTCTGTAAGAGACCCAGGCTTTTTGTAATTTATCTTCCATAGCTTCGGCTTCTGCGATGTACTTTGGAAGGTCAGAGAAATAAGATTCACGGCTATCGACTTTTTTATCCAAAACGATTTTGTCAAAACGTTCTTCTCTTTGTAAAAGCTTTTTAGCTAAGTCGAGTTGGAACACATTTGTAAGAGCCACAGAAAACAGAGCTTTAGCAGCTTTAGTTTCGGCAGTTTCAATGCGTTTGGAAATTGAGACTTCTTCGTCGCGAGAGAGCAAAGGTACTTGACCCATCTGCTTTAGATACATTCTGACAGGGTCGTCGAGAGTATCTGTTGCGCTTGCGCGGACTTGTTTTTCTTCGTGTTCTGTTTGACGACGTTTAAAGCTTTCGATTTCGTCGTGGTCTAAAATTTCGATATCAAGAGTTTCGAGAATGTTGATAACGCTCTCCATCTCCTTTGGTTGGCTGAGGCTATCGAGCAGAGCTTTATTGATATCTTGAATAGTCAAGAAGCCTTGTTGCTTTGAATAATTAATCAAAGTCAAAATCTTGTCATTTAGGCGCTGTTTGCGCTCTGCGGGCGACAATTTTGAAATATGGACTTCGTTTTCTAGAACTTCGAGAGAAATTTTGTTAGCTTTTTTTGCGCTAGAAATAGATTCTTTAGCTTTTGGAGCAGAAGCAGATTTTTTTTCAACAACAGCGCTCTTTTTAGGAGTTTTTTCTACTATTTTTTTAGAAGCTTTAGCAGGAGCCTTTACAGGTGCTTTTGCTTTAGATTCTTTTTTAGCAACAACTTTAGTTGTTTTCTTTGCAGATTTTACAGGTAAGGCTTTTTTAGTAGGGACCTTTTGGGGGGCAGATTTTTTTACAATCGCAGGCTTTTTAGCGACTACTTTTTTCGCAGGTTTAGCTACACTAGCTTTTTTAGTCGCGCCAGAAGTTTTCTTATTTTTGATTGATTTACTTTTGCTTGCCATAATTTTATTCGATTTTCCAAGGAGAAGTTTTAAGACAGTTTCGCCATTTTTTTAGCTCTTCAAATAGGACTTTGCTTTCAGACAAAGCCATACTATCGGTTTTTGCTATCTTTTCATTAATTTCGTCTATAAATTTCTTGCAATGTTTTTTCCAGATACGTTCTATGCATAGATTTGTGGAATTCAAAATATCGTCACTCGAACTTAGATCCTTAGCCAAAAGCTCGAAAACGAGATTTTTTTCTTCCTCATTTGCAAGGACGTTATCTAGCGACGCTACACTAAAATCTATACCCTCTTTTGTGCTAGCGATAAAGCAGGCTAGTACTTTACCTTCTATACAAGAGGTGTCTATCCAGTCGTCTGGAATGATTTCAGCGACACGTTTCCCGATGTCCTCATTATGCAAACAAAGAAGTAAAGTGTCGTATTCTGCATTTGTCAACATTCCTTCTGACTTATCTTCACTTATTTTAGTTTGGGTAGTGAAGGATTTGAAATTTTTATTTTTAAGATATTGCGCATAATCTTGAGTCATCGAAGCGTAGTCAGCATCAAGGGCGGTCGCTGCGATTTTGATATAATCGTTTTGAATTATGCGAGAAGAGCAGGCTTGGACGATTTCAAAAATCGCATTCAAAACGTCTTGCTTGCCTTGAGGCGAAGAGCTATCAGTGCTTTTCATCAAGAAATCTGCAATGAAAGCAATAGCATTTGAGCTGTTATTTTCTATCAGAGCGTTCATTGAGTCTGCGCCATTTTCGACAATTTGCGAATCGGGGTCTTGACCTTTAGGCAGAACGCAAATCAGGGGTTCAAGTCCTGCGTGCAGGCACATAGGAATCACTCTCATAGAAGCTTTTTGACCTGCTAAGTCGCCATCGAGCAAAATAATAACTTTGCTCGCAAATTTTTTCATCAGCGAAAAATGGGTGTCTGTAATGGAAGTGCCTTGACCTGCAACTGTGTTTTCAAAGCCATTTAAAGACATTCGTAATGCGTCGAGCTGACCTTCTACCAAAATAAAATATCCAGAATCGCTCGCTGCTTTTCTTGCTTTATCAAGATTAAATAGAGTACTTGTTTTTACGAAAACGGGTGTGACAGGCGAATTGACATATTTACCCTCCTCGTAGTCAATATCAGTAGGAGTGAGGGTAGTTTTGCGTCCTGTAAAAGCTATGACTTTTCCGTGTATATCGCAGATAGGAATCATCAAACGTCCTCTGAATCTTGGCATAAAAGCCTTTAGCGACATTTCATTTGCAGAAGCAAAAAAGAGTCCGCACTGCTTTAGAGCATCTAGCGAAAAGTTTTTTTCAGACAATTGTCTTTTAAAAGAATCCCAATTGATAGGGGCAAAGCCTATGCGTAAAGTTTTGGCTTCTTCTATTGAAAATTTTCTTTCATTTACCCAGTAGTCTTGGATAGCAGAATTTTCTTTATCAAAAAAAGACTGGCAAAAGAATGCACACGCCAATTCATTGATGTCAAAAATTTGTTTTTTGATAGAAGCGTCTATACTTTTGCCAGAGCCTTTTTCGTACTCTAAAGTGATAGCATATTTGTTTGCTATAAATTCTATTGCGTCAGGAAAACTTAAATTTTCTTTTATCTGAATAAATTTAAAAATGTCTCCGCCTTGCGAAGTACTAAAGCAATAGAAGGTGCCCTCTGTATCGTTCACAAAAAAAGAAGGAGTTTTTTCCTGCGTAAAGGGGCTCAAGCCCTTGTACTTTGAGCCTGACTTTTTCAGCTGTACGTATTGAGAAATTAAAGAGTATGCGCTTACTCTTGAACGTACTTCTTCTTTTGATTTATCTGTGATGAAAGCCATTATTCGTCTTGAATACTTGTAGGCAATCCTTCTGCGATATCGTGAACATTGATATTAGCCACTCTACCTGCGAGCAAGTCTTCGAGTTCTTCTTGGACTTTGCGGTATAGAGGATGTTCTCTTGTTGCATTATCTAAAAATGCATCGTAGAAATATTTTGATTGTCTTTCGTTTTTCATCAGCGCGTATGTGCGTGCTAGACCTAACATAATCTCGCTACAATAAGGAAATTTTTCGTACGCGAGATATAGATTATTTAAAAAGATTTCGTTAGACTCTAAATAGCTACCCATCTTTAAAGTAAAGAGAGTTAGGTTAAGATTTTCTGTGTCGCGCTTAAGGGCTTCTTTTGCGCAGAGGTAAGCATCTATGTGCTTGCCGTTTGCGTTGTATGCGCGACTTAAGAGAATCCAAGCGCTACTATCTTCTGAATCTGCGGCGACAAATTTGTGAGCGAGTTTTTCAGCTTCGCTAATTTTACCTTCTCTTATTAATTGACGGCATCTTGCATATTCAGTTTCAAGAGGATTAACTTCAGGAGTCTCTTCAATATCTTTCAGCGCAGGGGTAGAATCTTGATTTGCTCGTTCAGCATTTTGTTCTTTTGCCAATTCTTCTTCTTTTGCTTTACGCTCAGCTGCTTCCTTAGCTTTTAATTCTGTTTCCTCTTTAGCTTTGAGTTCTGCTTCTTCTTTTGCCTTTAAATCGGCTTCCTCTTTGGCTTTGGCGTCGGCTTCTGCCTTTTTCTTTTCTTCAATTGCGCGTTTTGCTTCTTCAACTTTTTCGCGATGTAGTTTCAATTGAGCCATTAAATCTGGGTATTTTGTTGCAAGAATATTAGCATCGATTTTATTCAAAAGTTCAACAGTAGCTTCTAAATTAGGAGTGTCGCCCTCAGACAAATATAAGTCAACAAGTGCTACCAAAATTTTTGTGCGAACTTCCATATTAGATTCGTCTGTGGCTTTTAATGCAGGTTCTAGCCAGTTTTTTGCTTGAACTTTATTGCCTAGTTTCAAAAACAAAGTTCCAATTTCAGCAGCTTCTGTTGTATTTGGATTTCTGTTAGAATGCTTTAAGCAGGTCAAATATGCATTCAAAGCTTCTTGATATTTTCCACCTTCTAGCAAGAGTCTTGCCATTGAGCGCCAAGCAACATCGTCATTTGGGCGGAGCTTTAGATAGCGTTCGTAAACGCCCAATGCGGCAGAATCCATATCTGCTTGTTCGTAGCATTTTGCTGCGCTCATCAACATATCAGGATTATTTTTTGTGAGGGCAGAAGCTTTTTCAAAGTAAATAGCAGCCATTGGATATTGACCATCTTGCGAATAAGCAAAAGCTAAAGATTCACAAAGTTGTGGCATTTCGCCGAGCTTTGTATAAGTGTCTTCTAATAGCTTAATAGCTTCTTGGTTTTTCTCGTCAAAGAGAAGAGTCTGTGCCTTGCTTACAGCCTTTTGGCATTGCTCTTGACGTTCCTTTTCAATTTTTTCTGGACTTTTCTTGAACCATCCTGCTGACGCAAATGTTGCTGTTGCAAAAAGGATTAGCACAATCAATTTTGTAAAAATCTTCATATTTTTAACTTCCATATAATTTAAATCTTAGAAAAGGCTTTACATAACAAAAGGCTACAACATCTTAAGATGCCGATAGAATATCTATTATGAAACGCTATGCATTTTTAACAATTTTACGAATCTTGCAAATATATTTTGCAGGGATTTGTACTATTTTTTCTGCTAGCGTTTTTGCTGATGAAAATGCCTCTAGTGCAGATATGAAAAAGTATCTCTTTGAAAAGAGTATGACAAACTTTAGCGCAGGCGAATATAAGCGAGCGGTCGAATCTTTTTTCAGTGAGTTTGAGAAGACGAATAATCAAAAAATCACGCGTGGGCAAAAGGGCAAGGTAGGGCTTAAAGTCTATACGAATTCAGGGGCTGGGCTTTCTACTCCTATTGATTTGGTTGAAGCTGTTATTGCTAGTTTGGAGAAAAGAGGCTATGCAAGAAAAGATATTTGCATAGTAGATATGCGTCGCCAAAACTTGCGTGTCAGTGGATTTTTGCCAAAGCTAAGTGAGGTTCAGCGCGGCACGAAAGATGATTATATGGGTTGTCCTGTCTATGATATTTCTAGCGAAAAATATTATAGTCCAGATTGGTTTTACGATAATTCTATGCCTGCAAAAGAGTTCCTCCGCAAGCGATACACTCACGACGAAAGCAATATGGAAACTCGTAAAAGTTTCTTGCCCGTGACGCTTTTTTTAACCGTAGATTTCTGGATTAATTTGCCTGTAATTACAGATATGTCTGGCATAGGTGTCTGTGCTTCTTTGGGCAATGCAACGCTATGGAATATGTCGAATAACGAGCGATTTTTTAAAGCTAATGCAAATGCACCTGTTACCGTTGCAGAGGTTGCGGCAATTCCCGAGTTGCACGATTCTTGGCTGTTTAGCATTTTGTCTTTTGAATATGCACAGATAGTTGGCGGAGCTGTTTATAATCAGGCATACGTTGCGTCTAAGCGAATGATGTTGTGCTCTGCAAATCCTGTTGCGATAGACTATATCGCGTGGCAATTTTTAAATACAAACAGGGCGGCATTTGGCTTTGAGCCTATTGCAGAAGAGCCTGTGATGTTTGAATATTGTAGGCAGATGGAATTGGGCGAATACGATTTTTCAAAAATAAAAAGAGTAATAGTCCAATGAGTTTTGTTCAACCAGATGATACTTTTGCGATAGTAGATGAAAATGATAATGTTATTGATTCTGCAAAGCGCTCATATGTTCACGCAAATGGCTTAAGGCATAGAGCTGTTCACGCATTGCTGTTCGACAGAAAAGGAAATTTACTTTTGCAAAAAAGATCTGCATACAAAGATTTGTGTCCGCTGATGTATACTACTTCTTGTTCTGGTCACGTAGATTTCGGGGAGAGCTATGAAGAGGCTCTCATTCGAGAAATGCGCGAAGAACTTGGCATTGAAACAAATCTTTCTGACTACACTTATATAGGTAAGCTAGATGCTCAGGAATCTACGGGAATGGAGTTTACAAAAGTCTATGCAATTTACTACGAGGGCGAGTTTAAATATAATGAAGCCGAAGTGCACTCTTTGGAGTGGATAAGTTTAGATGAGTTTGAAAAGAAAATAATTTCAGAAAGTGAAAATTTCACAAAAACTTTCATTATTGTATATAATTTTTTTGTGAGCGAAAAAAAATCTTTAAAAAGCTAGTTCTTATTGCTTGAAGAAAGACAAAAATAAGTCTTTTTTTATTTAAATGTCAAAAGTAAGAGTAAGATTTGCTCCAAGTCCAACAGGGTTCTTCCACATCGGCAGCGCAAGAACCGCATTATTTAATTGGCTATACGCTCGTCATACAGGCGGAACTTTTGTTCTGCGCATTGAAGACACCGACAAAGAACGTAATTCCGAAGAATATTTAAAAGTTCTTTTAGATGGTATGCGCTGGCTTGGTCTTGATTGGGATGAAGGTCCTGAAGTGGGGGGATCTTTTGGTCCTTACTTCCAAAGTCAAAGAGCAGACATATATATGCAATTTCTTGATACTCTTCGCAAGAACGGCAGAGCTTATGATAAGGATGGTGCTGTATTTTTCAAAGTATCAGGCGAAAAGCAAATGCTTAACGATGCTGTTTACGGAAATGTTGAACGCCTTGAAGAAAAAGATTTCCCAATCATTCGTTCAGACGGTTCACCTGTTTTCCACTTTGTAAATGTGGTTGACGATATTTGTATGGAGATTACCGATGTCATTCGCGGACAAGACCACCTTACTAATTCAAATAAGCACATAGAACTTTTCAAAGCACTGGATGCTCCACTTCCAAGATATGCGCATATTCCATTGATTCTCAAAAGCGATGGTCAAGGCAAAATGAGCAAGCGCGACAAAGGCGCATTGATGGAAGAATATGAAACTAAAAACTTTTTGCCTAACGCTGTAGTAAACTATCTTTCTTTGCTAGGATGGAATCCTAAGAATGGCGAGGAAATTATGGAAGTTTCAAAAATCGTTAGCCTTTTTGATTTCGATGGAATCATCAAAAGCAACGCGCGCTTTGACGAACGTAAGATGAGTCACTTTAACCAAGAGCACTTGCGCAGTTTGCCAGATGATAATTTTGTGGCATTCGCTAAAAAGGTATTGAAGGAAAAGAATTTTGATTTTGGTTCTGATGAACGTTATTTAAAACATGTTCTTCAACTTTGTCAGCACAAGCTTACAACAATGGAAGATATTGTTTCATTGATTTCTTATTTCTTTGATGAAAACTATGAGTTTAATGCAGCGGCAAAAGAACGTGTTTTCAAAAAAGAGAGTACAATTTTACGTATGCAAGAATCTTTGGAACTTTTGAAAAACGCCGATAAAAGTATTTTTGACGTAAAACATATTGACTGTTTACATGATAAAGAAGCCTCTCCATCTTTGATAGAACTCGTGTCTAAGCTTCACGATTTGTTCGAGAAAAAAGCAAAGCAAGAACGAATCAAAATCACAGAATATTTTCCGCCTTTGCGTTTTGCACTGTCTGGCTTAGCAGGTGGGCCAGACCTTTTACCTATGCTTTGTGTTATGGGTAAAGAAAAAGTTATCAAACGTCTTGAAAATGCAATTTCTAAATTAAGTTAAAATTATGAGCGACTCTATACAACACGAATGTGGTATTGCTATGATAAGGTTGTTGAAACCTTTAGAGTATTATCAAGAAAAATATGGCACGCCATTGTATGGTTTTAACAAGCTTTTCTTATTGATGGAA
>JGI994J12354_10001237_pt1 | contig 25871 bp, 30 predicted proteins | sample IntmicLarv3ML3BL_FD_12354 | JGI IMG/M metagenome (IMG submission 12354)
GGGCGCAAGCCTGCAAAAGCGCCTGCCTGCGGCAGTGCGGCAGCCGCTTACGGCGGCGCTGATGCTGGCGGGTCTGCTGCTGAGCACAGCTTACATCGTGGATGCGGCGTATAATCCCTTCCTCTATTTTCGCTTTTAGGAGGTGGCAGATGTGAATGAAAACAAGACCTACAACCGGATTGTGACTCTCGGCTTTGCCGTCATTTTGGCCGGCTTTTTTCTGCTGCACCTCGTCCTGCCGGACAGGGAATTTTCCCCCGAGGAAAACCGCATGCTCCAGCAGGTGCCGCCGCTGAGCCTGTCCACCGTGGCGAGCGGCAGCTTTATGAGCGGCGTGGAACGCTACGCCAACGACCAATTCCCCTTCCGTGCGGCATGGATTGGCAGCAAGGCGCAGTTGGAGCGCATGGTGGGCAAGCAGGAGAACAACGGCATCTACTTCACTGACGACATTCTCATTGCCCGCTATGAGCACCCGGACGAGGCGTTGGTGAACCAAAATATGGAGTACGCCACGGGATTTGCCCTTCGCATGGAAGCGCAGGGCGTGGAGACGTATTTGTCGCTCATCCCCAATGCGGCCTACCTCTGGTACGACGAGCTGCCCAGGGGTGCGCCCAACGCAGACCAGTATCGGGTGATGCGCCGCCTCTCCGAGAGTCGGCACTACTACTCCACAAACGCCGCAATGATGGCGCACAAGACGGAGGCGCTGTACTATCGCACCGACCACCACTGGACGAGTCTGGGTGCGTATTACGGCTACGAGGCGCTGATGAAGGCGCTGGGCATGCAGGCGATACCGCTGGAGCAGTACAGCCCCGTGACTGTGAGCGGGGATTTTTACGGCACGAGTCAAGCCAAGGCCGCCGCACACTGGATTGCGCCGGATGAGATTGTGTACTACGTGCCGGAGGAGTTCGACGGCCAGCTCTATGACCCGACGGCGCTGGACGGGCGGGACAAGTACGCCTTTTTCCTCGGCGGCAACGAGGCGCTGCGGGTGGTGGAAACCAAGCAGGAGGAGAAGCCGAAGCTCCTCCTCCTGCGGGACAGTCACGCCGATGCCATGACCCCGTTTTTGACGCCGCATTTTTCCGAAATCCACCTCATTGACCTGCGTTACTACAAGCAGAGCATTCCCGCCTACGTCGCCGCCGAGGGCATCGACGCAGTGGTGCTGCTCTACGGCGTGTCGAATTTTACAAGCGACACGAATTTGTACCTGCTCTTACTGGACTAGACCTCGTCGCCCCGATACTTCCGCCTGGTGGCCGCACCGCCGCGCAGATGCCGCTGCGCCTTGTTCTCGTCGAGCAGGCGCTTCACCTGCGCAAACAGCGCCCGGTTGCAGCGGGGCAGCCGCTCCTGCAAATCCTTATGCACGGTGGACTTCGATATGCCGAAGTGATCGGCGGCGGTGCGGATGGTGGCGCTGTTTTCAACGATCCAAGCGGCCAAATCACATGCCCGCTGCTCCATTTCCTTCACACAGCAACACTCCCTGTTACCTAACTGGTGTAATCTATGAACAGGGCGAGAAAAATATGAGCGGAAAAGGATTTTTTTCATGACGCAAAACGAATTACTTCAATTTTCAGCCGACGTAGGCCACGCTCTGATGATTTCTGGCGCAGAAATCTATCGGGTGGAGGAGAGCTTGCGGCGGATTTTTCTCGCCTATGAGGAGCCCAGCGGCGAGGTGTTCGCCCTGCCGCACTGCCTGATTGTAAGCATGAGCTGCGACGGCGAGCCCGCCACGCGCATGCGCCGTGCGGCGGCGTCCAGCACGGACATTGAGCTGCTCGAGTCCATCAACGCCCTGTGCCGCAGACTCTGCGCCGAAACACCGGACTACGAAACGGCGCGGGCTTGGCTCGCCGAGGCGCAGACCGCCCGCCGGCACCACAGCTTTTGGGGCGAGATGCTGGGCTACGTGCTGGGCACATCGTTTTTTGCGCTCTTCTTCGGCGGGCACGCCGTGGATGCGGTGTTCGCCGCCGTGGCGGGTATCTTGATTTTTCTGGCGCAAAAGGCGATGCGCCGCTCCGGCGGCAGCTTTTTCATCCGCGCCTTTGTCGGCGGTGCGATTGCCGCTGCGACGGCGCTGGCGGCGGCCATGCTCGTGTCCGGTTGCGGGATGGAGTTCATCACCATCGGTGCGATTATGACCCTTGTGCCGGGTATCACGCTCACCAATGGTGTGCGGGATATCATGGTGGGTGATACGGTCAGCGGCATCTCCAAGCTCTGCGAGGCGCTGCTCATTGCGGCGGCGATTGCGCTGGGCGTGGGCGTAGCGCTGGGTGCGGGTCTGCTGGCGGGCGTGTCCGCCACGGGAGCGGCGCACGGTGCGGCGAGCCTGCCGGTGCTGCTCAAGAGCCTCTATGCGGCGTTGGCCTGTGCGGGCTACTGCATCCTCTATAACACGAAGGGCATCGGCCTTTGCATCTGCGCCTTCGGCGGTGCGGTGGCCACGGCGGCGTATACTCTCGTCGCCGCTGCGGGCGGCGATGCGATGCTTGCCACCTTTGTGGCGGCGGTGGCTGTGTCGGTTTACGCAGAGAGCATGGCGCGCCTGCGCAAGTGCCCGGTGACGGCGTATCAGCTGGTGGCCATGTTTCCGCTCGTGCCCGGCGGCGGGATTTATTACACGATGAGCGCCGTGATTGACGGCGATTTGGATTTGGCGGGCTCGCTTGGTGTGCGCACGCTGGGCATTGCGGGGATGATTAGCCTCGGGCTGCTGGTGGTGTCTGCGCTGGTGGGCATGCTGTTGACGAGAAAGGGACAGGTGAAGCATGGATAGACGATACGACTGGTTACTGCTTGATGCGGATGACACGCTCTTTGACTTCGGCGCAGGGAGTCGGGCGGCGATTCTTGAGCTGCTGGCAGATTTCGGCATCGACACGCATCCGGTGACGGTCGAGCTCTACGAGGCCGTGAACGCCATGCTGTGGCGCAGGGGCGATTTGGGCGAGCTGACGCAGACGCAGATTGCCGAGGGACGATTTTTCCACTTTCTCGCCTGCCTCGGACGGACAGACATTGACCATCTCGCTATGAACGCCGCCTACAAAACGGCGCTGGCGAAGCAAAGCATCCTCTTCCCCGGCGCATTGGAGCTGGTGCGGGAGCTGCACGAAAAGGGCTATCGCATGGCCATCGTGACAAACGGTCTGGCGCAGGTGCAGCACGGGCGGTTGGACAGCAGCCCGATTGCTCCGTTCATGGAGCGGGTTTTCATCTCCGAGGAGGTGGGCGCACGCAAGCCGGAGGCGGCGATGTTCGACCTCGTGTGCGAAACGCTCGGCATCAATGACCGGCGGCGGGCGGTGATGATTGGCGACAACTTGCAAAGCGATATTTTAGGTGGGAATCTTGCACATATTGATACAATATGGTATAATTTTAATTTAGCAACACGAAATGATGAAATTGTCCCCACCTATGAGGCTTCGAACTACGAACAACTGGTGGTTGTGATTGAGGGAGAGAAATAATCCATGCTGGAGCGGCATCGCAAGCGGCGCAGACTGCTTATCATATCAACGATTTTGCTGGTGCTGGCCGTCGGTGCGGGCGGCTGGCTGCTCTGGACGCAGCAGCTGCGGCCGAGGCTCTCTGCCGAGCTCAGCCGCAACCGGTTTTACACGGCGGTGCAGCCTGCCGTGCGCCAAGCGGTGCCCGACGAGTGCGGCCCTGTGGCGGCGGCTGTGCGCAGCATGCAGGTGGAAACCGACCCGTGGAGCCGCTACGACTGGGACGCTGCCGTGCCCGAAGGCGCAGAGCAGCCGGATGATTTTTTCGCCGATGCGGTGTTTTTGGGCGATTCCCTCACCGACGGGCTGATGCTTTACAGCGTCATCCGTCCGGCCAATGTGCTGGCGGTGAAAGGCGTGAGCGTGTTTTCCATCGGCACAAAGCCCGTGCTGCCCGACCCCGAGGGCGGCGAGGACATGACGTTGCTCGAGGCGCTGGAGCAGGATGGGAGCTATGGGAAAATCTATGTGCTCCTCGGCGTGAATGAGCTGGGCGAGCCCAGCGACAGCCGTTTTATCAACGCTTACGGCGTGCTCATTGACCGCCTCAAGGCCAGCTATCCGGCGGCGGACATCTATGTGCAGTCCATGATGCCGGTCAACGAGAGCAAGGCCCGCAGTGCGGGGCTGGCCGGAACCATCACCAACGAGAGCATCGCCCGCCGCAATGCGCTGATTTTGCAGCTCTGTGCGGAAAAAGAGGTGTTTTTCCTCGACCTGTTCACCTTGATGAAGGACGAGACGGGTGCGCTGCCCCGGGAGGAGACGAACGACGGCGTACATCTGTATATCCCGGGCTATCAAAAATGGTATGCCTATCTGTGCAGCCATGCGGCTGCGCCGCCGCCCCTGCCGGGTGCGCCTACAGGGCGGCTGGATCTGCTGTACGGCATTGAATTGCTGGAATCCTAAAGAGAGTAAAGAGGGAATGAAAATGAGACGTTTTCTGTGTATGGCCCTGGCGCTGACACTGCTGCTGGGCGGCTGCGGGGGCGCAGCGAAGCCGCCGGATATCCAAGCGGCGGCAGACGGCCTGCTGGCAGGCGGCGCATTTGAAGAGCCGCTGCTGGAGCTGGATAGCAGCAGGGCCGTGCTGATGTACCGCTTTGCGTCCTACGGCGTGAGCCAGGAGGACATCAAAGACTGCCGCATCGGCGTGGCGCAGAGCGTGATTGGCGACGAGATGGCCTTTTTTGTCATGAGCAGCGAGGAGGCGGCGAAGGCGGTGTACACCGCATTGCAGGCGCAGGTGAAAACTCAGTCCTCCGCCTTCGAGGGCTACGGGCCGGAGCAGGTGCCCAAGTTTGACGCCGCCATTATCAAGCAGAGCGGAACAACGGTGTATTTGATTGTGGCCAGCGACTACGATGCCGTGGATAAGAGTCTGAAGTAAAGCAAGAGCCGCACGAACGGAAATTTTGCTTGACAGCACGTCCTGTTTTATTATATAATTTCAAGCACTGTCCGATGTAATCGGTGACAATGAAACCCAACGGCATCACTGCCGATGAGCGTGTTGACGAGGCAGGCATTTGCACGAGCCGCTTCGTCCCTATTAGGAAAGGAATGTTTTCTCATGAAAAGAACCTATCAACCCAAGAAGCGTCATCGCTCCAGAGAGCATGGCTTCCGCAAGCGTATGGCTGACCGCAATGGCCGCAAGGTCCTCGCTCGCCGCCGCGCAAAGGGCCGGGCAAGACTGACTCATTAAAATGACCGGGCGAAAAACGGGAATATCAATCTGTTAGGGCGGGGAAATTCCTCCGCCCTATTGATGCATCTATCCAAAAGGGGGAAGAGCCATGCAATACACCGTTTCCCTCAAGGAAAACCACTTGTTTCGCCGCGCTTACACCAAGGGGAAGAGCATGGTGATGCCCAGCTGCGTGGTGTACATCCGCCGCAACGGCAGCAAAAAAAACCGGCTAGGCATTACAGCGGCCGGAAAGCTGGGCAAGGCCGTGGTGCGCAACAAAATTCGCCGTCGCCTGCGGGAGATTTACCGCACGAACGAGAGCCGCTTCGCCACGGGCTATGACGTGGTGCTGGTGGCGCGAGCGCGAGGTCTGCACGTGCGCTACCAGAGGCTGGAGCGGGACGTGTTAGAGGCGATGAAACGATTGGGCTTGCTGACCCCGCCGGTGGAAAAACCATGAAAAAGATGCTCATTGGGCTCATCAAGGCCTATCAGAAGTCGATATCTCCTGCCCGACCGCCCTCCTGCCGATTCTCGCCCACCTGTTCAGCCTATGCGCTGGAAGCGGTGGAGCGATACGGCACATGGAAAGGCGGATGGCTTGCGTTGCGGCGCATTTTGCGCTGTCACCCCTTCCATCGGAAGGGATACCCCCGCTATGACCCAGTGCCTTGACAAAGCCGCTCCAAATTGAAATTCGGAGGTATTATGACGTTGAATGTTTTCCAAATAATTATGACGCCCTTCGCCGTCCTGCTGAAAAACTTTTATGATGCAACTGGCAGCTACGGCCTAGCGCTGATTATTTTCTCCCTTGTCACAAAGGTGATTCTCTACCCGCTGGCGCTCAAGGGCAAGCGGGGCATGATTAAGATGAATGCCCTCACCGGCGAGCAGCAGGCGCTGCAACGCAAGTATGGCAAGGATCAAAACCGCTATAATCTGGAAGTGCAAAAGCTCTATGAAAAAGAGGGCGTGTCGCCTTACGGCGGCTGCCTGTGGAGTATGCTGCCCATGCCGTTGCTGATCGGTATGTTCGGCCTGGTGCGCTCGCCGCTTACTTATTTTATGGGTCTGCCTGCGGCGGCGCTGGAGACGCTCAAGACTCTCTTTTTGGATGGCGTGGTGACCGGCGTGCCCGAAATTCTCATTGCAAAGGAGCTGGGCAATCCGGTGCAGATGGCCGCCGCCAAGGCGGCAGTTCCCGAGTTTGCAAGCAGACTCTTTGCGGTGGATTTCAGCTTTATCGGCGTGGACTTGTCCGCCACCCCCGCACTGCGATTTTGGGAAAACGGCATCACATGGGCGGCCTTTGGTCTGTTTTTGCTGCCGCTGGTCTCCGGCGGATTGAGCCTGCTGACCACGCACATCAACACAAAAACGAATAAGCTCAGCGCAAATTCCGGACAGCAAAACAACATGATGCTGCTGCTCATGGGTCCGGTGATGAGCATTTGGTTCGGCTTCACCATGCCGGCGGGTGTGGCTATTTACTGGATTGCAAACAACTTCTTCGGCATTGCGCAGGAGCTGGTTATGGCTCGTGTGCTGCGCAAGGAGTACGCCGTTGCGCTTGAGCGCAAGGCAGAGATTGAGCAGCGCGAAAAAGAGGAAGAGAAGCTGCGCAAGGCAGAGCTCGCCATCGAGCGTGCCCGCCGCCAGGAAGAAGAAAAGCGCAACAGAGGCAAGAAGGCGCTGGAGAAAATGAAGCCTGTTCGCGAGGGCAATGCGGAGGCAAGCCGGGACGGCCTGCGCGCTTACGCCCGCGGCCGGGCATACGAGCCCAACCGCTTCGGCGGCGTGACGCCCTATGAGGGCGGCGCTCCGGTGCCGGTGCGGATGGAAAAGGGCAAAATGATTGCCGCCGACGAGGAGCTGGATGAGACGACAGCGCCGATAGAGGAGATCAAGGTGACCACCACAGCAATTGTCCCGCAGGACGACCTGTTTGATGACGAGCTTCCTTTGGATGAAGAGGAAGAGTACGACGACTTTGAAGAAGAAGGAGACAGCGGCGATGACGAAGTACATTGAAACCACGGGTAAAACCGAGGACGAAGCCATTGCTGCGGCGCTGGCGGCACTGGGCTTAGACCGTGACGATGTGCGTGTAGAGATTGTTGATCGGGCGAAAAGCGGCTTTCTCGGCATCGGCAGCATTCCCGCCAAGGTGCGGGTGAGCTATGATGTGCCCGACGAAATCGGCACAGTGGCTCCGGCAGAGCCGAAGCCTCGCGAAGAGCGCAGCTTGCGTGAGGGGCGCAGACCCCGTGAAGAGCGCAGGCCCAGCGCACCCCGTGAACAGAAGCCCAGAGAGCCTCAAAAGCCCCGTGAGGAGCGCCCCGCACAGGAGAGCGCCCCCCGCCGGAGCGTGGAGACAACCCCTGTGGCTGAGGACGATGCCGCCGCCGTGCAGGTGCGCAGCTTCTTGAGCGGCCTTTTGGAGCATATGGACATCGCTGCGACCATCGACATGGGCGTGACGGCGCAGGGCAACTATCGCATCACGCTCTCCGGCGCAAACATGGGTGCGGTGATTGGCCGCCGCGGCGAGACGCTGGATGCCATTCAGCAGCTCACATCGTATAGCGTCAACCGCGGACGGAGCGACCGTCTGCGCATCCATATTGATGCGGAAAACTACCGCGCCAAGCGTGAAGAGTCGCTGGAGCGCCTCGCCCTGCGCATGGCGGATAAGGTCAAGCGCTCCCGCAGAAGCATGACGCTGGAATCCATGAACGCTTACGAGCGGCATGTGATTCACACGGCGTTGCAGGATGTCGCAGGTATCACAACCCAATCTACCGGCGTAGAACCGAACCGCCGGGTCGTTGTCCTGCCCCAATAAGCGAGTAACATGCGGTGGGAGCCGGAAGCTCCCACCGCGTCATTTATATCAGTTTGGATAATATTGATTTCCTTCGCACCATCGCATGGCGACGAAGAACAGAGAGGACATGTTATTATGGTAATCGTAATGAGACCCAATACAGAGCAGGCCGACATACTGGCGCTCGCTCGCTCGCTGGAGGGTCAAGGCATCACCGTTGGCATCACGAACGGCACGGGCTGTAGCATTTTAGGCCTGGTGGGCGACACGCTGCACCTTGAGCCGGACGAAATTATTCTCAACCCGCACGTGGAGCGCATCATGCGCGTGCAGGAGCCCTATAAAAAGGCCAACCGCAAGTTTCATCCGGAGGACACGGTCGTTACCGTGGGCAACGCCAAAATCGGCGGCGGGCACTTCGGCGTCATCGCAGGGCCCTGCTCGGTGGAGAGTCGGGAGCAAATTTGCCTCGTGGCCGAGGAAGTGAAAAAATCCGGCGCCTGCATGCTGCGCGGCGGCGCATTTAAGCCCCGTACCTCGCCCTATTCCTTTCAAGGGATGAAGGCAGAGGGCTTGGAACTGCTGGTGGAAGCGCGGCGGGAAACCGGTCTGCCCATCGTCACCGAGCTCATGTCTCCCGCCCACGTGCCGCTGTTCGAGGAGATGGTGGACGTGGTGCAAATCGGCGCACGCAACATGCAAAACTTCGAGCTGCTCAAGGAAGCGGGCAAAATGAGCAAGCCGATTTTGCTCAAGCGGGGGCTATCGAACACCTATGAGGAGTGGATTATGTCCGCCGAGTACATCATGGCCGAGGGCAACGAGAATGTGATTCTCTGCGAACGCGGCGTGCGCACTTTTGAGACCTACACGCGCAATACGCTCGACGTGTCCGCCGTGCCCGCCATTCGGCGCATGAGCCATCTGCCCATCGTGCTTGACCCCTCGCATGCGGCGGGTATGAGCTGGATGGTCGAGCCGCTCACGCTGGCCGCCATCGCCGCCGGTGCAGATGGCTTGATGATTGAAGTACACAACGATCCGGCCCGTGCGAAAAGCGACGGCCAGCAGTGCCTGACCCCGACCCAGTTTGAAGTGGTGATGGAGAAGGCCCGGGTCATGGTGCCGCTCATGGGGCGGGAAATCTGTCTGCCGGAGGATTGAGCATGAAGCAGTTGACTGTCTCTCTGGACGAGCGGAGCTATGACATTCACTTTGATTTGAGCCTTGCCCGGTCGGGCGACTGGCTGCGCAGCTGCTGCCCCAAGGCAGAACGTGTGTTGATTGTGACGGATGAGACCGTGGAGGCGCTGTGCGCCAACGTTGTGCAGGGCAGCCTGCGGGAAGCGGGATTTGCCGTGACACTGTTGAGCTGCGCCCCCGGCGAGGAGAGCAAGAGTCTGTCCAATCTCGGGCGGGTTTACGATGCGCTGACCGATGCGGGGCTGACCCGCAGCGACTGTCTGGTTGCGCTCGGCGGCGGTGTCATCGGCGACCTAACCGGCTTCGCCGCAGCGTCCTATCTGCGGGGCATCGATTTTGTGCAGATTCCGACAACGCTACTGGCGATGGTGGACTCCTCTGTAGGCGGAAAGACGGCGATTAACCTGCCCGCCGGAAAAAATCTTGTGGGTGCTTTTTGGCAGCCCAAGGGTGTGCTGGCGGACATGGACTGCTTGGAGAGCTTGAGCGATCGGGCGTTTTACAGCGGCATGGCCGAGGTGATTAAGCACGCATTTTTGGCGGACATGGGTCTTTTGGTACTGCTGACCGACTGCGAGGGCAAGCGTGATTTGCTCATGGCGAGCATGGCAGAGATCGTGGGCATCTGCTGTGCGATGAAGAGCCGCTTTGTCACCGCCGACGAGCGGGACACCGGTGTGCGCATGCTGCTCAATCTGGGGCATACCCTCGGCCACGCCTACGAAAAGGCGGGCGAGTTTGAGAGGTACACCCACGGCGAGGCAGTGGCCGCCGGAATGGCGGCGGCGGTGAAGCTGGGCGAGCAGCTGGGCGTGACGCCGCCGGAGGTGCAACCCGCACTCATTGACATGCTGCGGGAGCACCGTTTGCCCACGGAGATTGCTTGCAGCCGGGCGGACTACGAGTCTGCCATCGGCCTTGATAAAAAGGGCGAGGGCAGCAGGATTCATTTGATTTTGCTGACCAAGGCGGGGGAGGCGGTTCGTCATAGCATGACGAAGGGGGCGCTTTTTGCGGCCATTGAAATGGCGGAGTTATAGAGGTTCGCCGTTCCCATCATTGTGGGCTTGCCCCGCATTCCTGCCGCAAGAGCACACAGCGCGCCGAAACAACACCGGGGAGAAATTCAGTGGGAAAGTCACTCCTCGAAGAGTCTTTCCGCCCGTTAGGGCGAACAACAAGAAAAAGGAGTTTTCCATGAAACTCAAACTATACCCCGCCCGCTTGCAGGGCGCAATCACGCCGCCGCCCTCGAAAAGCCAGGGGCATCGGCTGCTGATTGCAAGCTTCCTCGCCGGCGGTGACGGAAACGTGCCCGGCATCTCCGATTCGGAGGATATGCGGGCGACTATCCGCACCATGACGGCGCTCATGGAGTCGGACAATCGGGACGTGCTCCACTGCGGCGAGAGCGGCTCGACGCTGCGGTTTCTCATCCCGATTGCGCTGGCGTGCAGGGGAGAGGGGCGCTTCACCGGCGGCGGCAAGCTCATGGAGCGGCCGCAAAAGCCCTACTTCGACATGTTCGAGAAGCGGGGCATCGCCTGCGACTTGGTCGACGGCATACTGACTGTGCGGGGTAGACTTCAAGCGGGTGTGTTCGAGCTGGCGGGCAATGTGTCCAGTCAGTTCGTCACGGGGCTGCTCTACGCCCTGCCCCTGCTGGACGGTGTAAGCGAAATTCGTCTGACCAGCCCTCTGGAATCCAAGGGCTACGTGGACATGACGCTGGAGGCGCTGGCTCAGCACGGCATCGCCGTGGAGGAACTGGCCGACGGCTATCGTGTGTCGGGCGGGCAAACCTATAAGCTCTGCGATGCCGCCGTGGAGGCGGACTACTCTCAAGCGGGATTTTTCTATGCGGCCGAGGCAATTGGAAACGCCGTTGCCGTCACGGGCATGAACCCGAGCTCCCGACAGGGCGACCGCATGATCGTGGACTACACAGAGCGTTTGAAGGGCAGCGGCGAGGTGGTGTTGGACGTGAGCCAGTGCCCGGATTTGGTGCCGCCGCTGGCGCTGATGGCGGCGCTGCGGGCGGGGGAGCGTACGGTGATTGCCAACGCCGCCCGCCTGCGCATCAAGGAGAGTGACCGACTGGCCACAGTGACGAGCGAGCTGCGTAAGCTCGGCGCAGTCATCGAAGAGCATCCCGAGGAGTTGATTATCACCGGCGTGGGCGGCTTTTGCGGCGCAGCGGTTTGCGGCCACAACGACCACCGCATCGCCATGATGCTGGCCATCGCCGCCAGCCGGGCAAACGAACCGCTTGAGCTGGCGGAGGCCGAGGCGGTGAACAAATCCTATCCGGAGTTTTGGGCGGATTACGTCCGTCTTGGCGGAAAAATTGAGGAAATGTAGGCGAAACGGAGCGGTGAAACGATGAAATATACGATTTTTGGCGAGTCCCACGGCCCCGCCATCGGTGCGGTGATCACGGGCGTGCCCGCCGGAACGGCGCTGGATATGAAGTTCATTTTGAGCCAGATGAGCCGTCGTGCGCCGGGCAAAAATGCGCTGGGCACCAGCCGCAGCGAGGCGGACAAACCGGAATTTCTCTCCGGCGTGCTCTTTGGCGAGGACGGCGGCGTCACCGCCACCGGCGCACCCCTGTGCATCACCATTCAAAACGGAAACACCCGTAGCCGGGATTACGACAAGCTGCGCAACCTACCCCGTCCCTCCCACAGTGACTATGCCGCCGGCGTGCGCTACGGCGGGCACAACGATGTGCGCGGCGGCGGGCACTTTTCCGGGCGGCTGACGGCTCCGCTTGTCTTTGCGGGCGCTCTGGCGGAGCAACTGCTCGCCGGGCGAGGCGCAGCCATCGCCGCCAATATCAGCCGCATCGGGCAGGTGGTTGACACGGCGGCGGACTATGTAAAACCGGACATGGCGGCGCTGAGAGAGCTGCGCGGTCGCATTTTGCCCACGCTGAGCCCATCGGCAGCGGAGGCGATGGAAACGGAAATTCTCGCCGCCAAAGAGGCGGGTGATTCGGTGGGCGGCGCAGTGACCTGCTACCTCACGGGCGTGCCCGTGGGGCTGGGTGAACCGGACTTGGGCGGCAATGTGGAGGGCGTTTTTGCCCGCCACCTCTTCGCTATTCCGGCGGTGCGGGCGGTGGAATTCGGCCACGGCGTTGCCGTGGCAAGCATGCGCGGGAGTGAGACCAACGATGCCTTCTATATGGAAAACGGCATGGTGAAAACCAAAACCAATCATTCCGGCGGCGTGAACGGCGGCATCACCAACGGCATGCCGCTGGTGTTCACGGTTTACTTCCGCCCCACGCCGTCCATTGCGCGGGCGCAGGAGACGGTGAATCTGGAAGTCGGCGCAGACGAGACGCTCACGATTGAGGGTCGCCATGACCCCTGCATTGTGCAGCGGGCAGTTCCCGTGGTCGAGGCGGCGGCGGCGCTGGCACTTCTGGACTTGTGGGACATGTGAAAGGAAGCGGAATATGACAGAGCTGGAGCAACTGCGGCAGGACATTGACCGGGTAGACCGGGAACTCGTCCGCCTGTTTTTAGACCGAATGGATATCGCCCAGCGGGTGGGGGAGTATAAGGTGCGGGAAGGGCTGCCCGTGCTGGATGCCGNCCGGGAAAGCGTGGTGCTGGAGAGCAAGCGAGCGCTTGCGCCCGNTGCGGAGACCGCACAGGAGGTGGGCGCGCTCTTCGAGGCGCTCATGGGCATCTCCCGTGCGAGACAGCAGCGGCGTATGGGGGCGCAGACGGCGGAAACGCCTTGTGTACAGCCCGATGGTCTGCGCATCATCTATCAAGGCGAGGCGGGCGCTTACACCGAGGAGGCCGCCCGGCGCTACTTCGGCGCAGCGGCAGACATTGCGCCCACGCCCCGCTGGAGCGACGTGTTCGAGGCGCTGACCACGGGCAACGCAGACTACGGCGTGCTGCCCATCGAGAACAGCACCACGGGTGCTATCACGCAGGTGTACGATTTGCTGGCGGCGGGCAATGTGGCCATCGTGGGCGAGGTAATTGTCACCGTGCGCCACTGCCTCATGGGCGTGGCGGGCGCTACCGTGGAGGCGCTTGCGGAGGTTTTTTCGCATCCGCAGGGCTTTTTCCAGTGCGGTGCGTATCTGGCGGATAAGTCGTTTGCCTGCACGGAAATGGGCAACACGGCGTTGGCGGCGCAGTATGTGGCGCAGTGCGGCGACAGGGCAAAGGCCGCCATCGGCAGCCCCCGAGCGGCGGAGGTGTACGGGCTCGAAATACTGGCCGAGGGCATCAACGATGCCCAACATAACCAGACCCGCTTCCTCGTGGTGCAGGCCAAGGAGCGGGCATCTTACGACTCCGCCGCCGACAAGGTGAGCATGCTCTTCACCCTGCCACACCGCAGCGGTGCGCTCAATCAGGTGATGGAGATTTTTGCAAATTACGGGCTCAATCTGCTCAAATTGGAGAGCCGTCCGCTGGCCGACCGCCCGTGGGAGTATCTGTTTTTCGTGGACTTCTCCGCCCATTTGGCAGAGCCCGCCGCCCGGCAAGCGCTGGCGGAGCTGAGCGCCTGTGCTCTACACGTGCAGGTGCTCGGAAACTACAAGGGAGTGACGCAATGAAAACCAATCTTGTGCTCATCGGTATGCCGGGCAGCGGCAAATCCACCGTTGGGAAGCAGGTGGCACGCAGTCTGGATTATACATTTTTCGACACCGACGCCATGGTGGAGCAGGCGGCGGGCATGACCATTCCGGCCATTTTTGAGGAGCACGGCGAGTGTTATTTTCGGGATTTGGAGAGCGAGGCCGCCCGCAAAATTTCCCTCGCACAGCGGGCGGTGGTCAGCTGCGGCGGCGGCATGATTCTGCGGGAGGAGAACATGGTGCATCTCGGGCGCAGCGGGCAGATTTTTTTCCTCGACCGACCGCTGGAGCAGCTGAAAACCGCTTACATGGCGGGTCGCCCGCTGGTGCAGGAGGGCGAGGAGAAGGACGAGCGGCTGGAGCGGCTGTATACGCAACGCTATGATATCTATAAAAAATACGCAAAGTATTTAATTGATAACGACGGCAGCGTCGATCAGGTGGCGAAAATACTGGTGGAGCTGTACCGAAAGGAGCAGGACAATGAATCTGTTGATACTCAATGGGCCTAATCTGAATCTGCTGGGCAAGCGCGAACCGTCCATTTACGGCGGTGCGAGCTATGTGGATATCTGCGCCGAGCTGGTGAGCTATGGCGCAAAGCACGGCGCAGCGGTGGTCTGCGCCCAGTATAACAGTGAGGGCGACATCATTGATGCGCTGCACAACGCCGACGGTGCATTCGACGGCATCGTGATGAATCCGGCGGCGTACACGCACTATTCCATCGCCATTTTGGATGCGATTCGAGCCATCGCCACACCGGTGGTGGAGGTGCATTTGTCGAACATCCACGCCCGGGAGGAGTTTCGCCACAAGAGCGTGACGGCGGCCGCCTGCGTGGGGCAGATTTGCGGCCTCGGCGTGGAGGGCTACAAGGCGGCCATCCGCTATTTTCTGGAGCGATGAGCAAGCAATTTTGCGTCATTGGCGACCCGATTTCGCACTCAAAGTCGCCTGCGATTTACAACGCCATGATGGAGAAGCTGGGACTGGATTGGAGCTACCACTACGAGGAGGTTCCGGCGGCTGACTGTCTGCGCTTTCTCTCTGAGGTGCTGGAGAGCGGGCGTCTCGCCGGGTTCAACGCCACGATGCCCCACAAGGAGACGCTGGCCGGGAGCATGAGAAAAGTAGCGCCCCTCGCCCGTCGGGCGGGGAGCGTGAATACGGTTGTTATTAGAGACGGTCAGGCGGTGGGTCACTCCACCGATGGGGTCGGGCTTTGCCATGCGCTGGATTCCCTTGGTGCTCTCTGGCGGGGGGAGACGGTTTGTCTGTTAGGGGCCGGCGGTGCAGCTCTGGCCGGAGCGGTGGCCTTGGCTGACGGCGGCGCAGGACGCCTTATTGTTTGCAGCCGCACCCGGGAAAAGGCGAGTATCCTGGCCGCTCGAGCGGGCGGGGGGGTTGAGCTGTACGGTTTTTCGCAAGAGGAGCTGACGGCGGCAGCAGGACAGGCGGCGCTGGTGGTCAACTGCACCAATTTGGGCATGGGGAGCACGGGCGCAGGCTTCGCATCGCTGGACTTTTTGCGGGCGATGAAGGACGGCGCAGCGGTGTATGACATGGTGTATCAGCCTCGAGAAACTGCGCTGTTTCTTGAGGCAAAGGTGCGAGGTTTGCTCTGCGCCACAGGGCTTTCCATGCTGGTACACCAGGCCATTGCGGCGATGGAACTGTATGTGGGGCACAAGCTCGACCGCAAGGGCATGGAGCAGGCGATTTTGCAGACGCTATCTTAAAGAGAAGCCCTTGACAAGCGAGCGGGAATATGTTAGTATAAATAGGCTTTGAGCGCAGGTTTCGGCAACGATGGCGCACAAAGTCGACCTGGACGATTGGCGCAGCTGGTAGCGCATCCGCTTGACGTGCGGGAGGTCACAAGTTCGAGTCTTGTATCGTCCACCAAATGAACCCCTTGGAGCTCTAAGGCTCCAAGGGGATTTTTTTGTTTTTTGAAAAGTTTCCCCTTATTTTTTCCCTTACTGGAATCGGAGCGCATATTAAGAAGCATCGGGAAGATGTTCCAAAATGAAAGACTCCATACGAGCAGCACTTCTGTTACGCATGCGGTCGGAAACGTGCCCATATACGTCTAAGGTGAACGATGCTGAGTGATGACCGAGATTTTCCTGCACGGTTTTTACGTCATCACCGCTCTCTAGGGCTGCCACGGCGTAGGTGTGTCGCAAATCATGAAAACGTGCTCCCGGAAAGCCCAATCGCTCAACAATTCGTTTGAAACAGTCGTAAACTGTACGGTAAGATAGGCGGTCACCGATTTCATTGGTGAACACCAGTCCACTATCTACCCACAGCACTCCGGCGGCTTCTTTTAGATCATCCTGCTTTGTTTTTTGCTGACGTAAAATGTGCAGGACCGACGGAGCCACCATGATACACCTTGACTTTCCATTTTTCGGTTCGCAGAAGTGGTATTTGCCGCCCTTTTTCCGATCCCTCTGGAGCTGCTTGTCAATTAGGATGAGCCCGCTGTCGAAGTCTATGCAATTCCACTGCAACCCAAGAATCTCACCTTCACGCATTCCGGTGAATAATGCGGTCTTATAGAGCTGTTCATGGCAGTGACTGGAAATTGTTTGCAAGAAGCTCTTTATCTGGAGTTCATTCAGCGGCACGATTTGCTTGCGCCTATATTTTGGAAGGATACACCCTTCTGTGGGATTTTCCTTTAGGTATCCAACACGTTGAGCTTGACTAAGAGCGCAATGTAGTACGCCATGAATATCCTTGATGTATTTTGCAGAAAGCGCTTTGCCCTTTTCGGTTTTCCGCCCTAATTTGTTGTAAAGCATCTGGATCATTTGGGGAGTTAAATCCTTTAGGCAAACTGCGGCCAGGTTGGGCTTGAGATGCAGGCGGACAACACATTCATAATGATAGGCACTGGATTCCTTCACGCCACCGAGATAATCGTGCACCCAAGTATCAAGCCATTCACCGAGAGAAATCTTTGACGGGTCTTGATACAAGCCGTTGTCAATTTCAGAGGTGACCTTTCTAAGCTTCTGTGCGACTTCGGTTTTTGTTTTTCCTGTTACTGATTTTTGGATTTGCTTACCTGTTCCAAAATCGAAGCCTGTTGTGTACCGGGCCTCCCAATACTCATAGGTCTTATTGTCACGCATTACAGTTTTTTTCCTGATACTTCCGGTACCATTGGCTGTTTTACTCTGGGGCATAATAACTCCTTCCTATCCCCGAATACCTGCTTCTAGTTTAGCAAATATTTGAGATGTAGTCAAAAATACTTTTAAATGCTTTTGCCGTTATTCTTCATGAATCGTTGAAGTTCTGTTTTTGTAATCCTAAGTTGACGACCAATATGAATGCAGCTTATTTCGCCACGCTTCACAAGGCCATACGCAGTATTCCGCCCAATTCCAAGAATGGGCATTAAATCTTCTACGGACAGAACCATAGGAACATCGTCCATGGTCTTGAATTGTTTTTTCATATGAAATCGCTCCTTTGTATAATAGAGTAGTAGTTATTATGCTTACATGGAAAAGCGCGGCTCCAGATACCTACGATTTGCATTCTACAACGCCACCAAGTATGTTTGCCATTGGACCCCGACCTTCGCCGTCTACCTCGCTAAGAAACATGCTGAGGGTAGGCACTACAATGTCGCCATCTTCCATGCGCCCAAGAAACTGGTGCGACTCATTTTTATAAGCAAAAAACAATCCTGCAACGATAGCAGGATTGCTTTTTTGCTTTGAAGGAGATTTTGTGAAACTGTTCAATTTTCACACCTTAATCATAACACGGAGAATATGCTGTAGCAAGCGACAATGCTAACCTAAAAATAGACAAATATATGAAATAGTTGAATTTTCATTTATTTTATCTATTTATTTAGCGGTTGTAGCTTTTACAAGTTTACCTTTTCTTTGTCCTCCGCTATACTGTTCATGTAAAGGTTTTATGTATTTTTAGGTTTTAGATTGACTCCGGGCATCGGTGCGCCCACACCATGATTGAACTAAATAGCGAACGACAACAATTCCTGCTTTTGGCCTCTGTGCCGATTGCAGGGATTTTTATATATTTCACCTGCTTTACAGGTAACAATTTAGGAAGGAGCATTTTATGAATGACAAAAGACAAACTCATCCCCATTGTGTATCAAGCGGATAATATCTATCTGCGAAATTTTTGTGACATGCTGGCCTACGAAGCAGATTCTGAAGGCAGCCTAACAAGACTCGCCGCCGCCCGCTTTGGAGGTTATCCGGAAATGGTGCAGGCCATGAGCGATGCCATCTATGGCGGCGGCACCATCACAGCGGAGCTTCCCAGCGGAACGAAAATCGTCACTGCAAAAAGAAAGCAATATCAGCGGTTAATGAACCATGATGGCGTGTACGCAGAAGCAACACTCCTGCTCATGGATGACCCGGAAGGAACCATCTATGATGAGCAAGAGGAGGAAGATGCTGACGACATTGAAGACGCAACGCTTCACAACTACTATATCTTTTGCGAGCCGAGAAATCGGACAGCAGTCTTTGAGGCCATCGACAAACGAGTGGCCGTACCTCTCATTCCTGCATTTCAGGAGTATCTTCTGGATGAGCTGATGGCTCGAGGCATCTTGACGCCGCTCACCGTAATTTCAGCATTTCAGCCACTGGAGGGCTGGAAGCTCACCTGTACCAAGGACGATGCAAACATTGTCGCTGTACTGGAGGATGGTTTGCGGTCCGGAAAGATTCAGATTTCAAACAGTGAGCCATCATCCCTGCCATTCCCAAACGTAGCGGGCGTTACTGACTATCTCAATGTGTTCAGTGACGTGCTTGCCGCACGCATCAAAGAGCAGTTTCAGCCGCTGTTTGACCCAGCGGTAGATGCTCTCTCAACAGAGGTGTTGAAAATCAACACCTTCGTACAAGCACATGCCGGCTATCCACTCTATGCCGCTCAGTTGGGTGTTGCAGAAGCGGTGAAGCGGAAGCTCGACCACGGAAAAATAGCCTTGATTGTTGCCGAATGTGGTAGTGGAAAGAGTAAAATCGGAGCGGCTGCACTGCGGGCGCATCAGCTTGCCAAGGGGCAGGAAAAGACACTCAATCTTGTGCTTGGCCCTTCTCACATGACGGGCAAATGGGTGCGGGAATTGAAGGAAACCGTCCCCGAAGCTGTTGCGGTTACCGCAAGGAGCATCCATGACCTGCAGGAAATCAAGCAACGTTACGAGCAAGACAGCCGCCCATACTTCGTGGTGCTGTCCAAAGAGAAGGCACGGGACGGCTATATGCGACGGCCAGCAGTAGTCTGGAACCGGAGAAAGGATGGCTTTGTCTGTCCGGACTGCGGCACAGTCATAGAAGTTGAGCTGGGCAAAGGTAGTGGCTATATAGTGCCGGCAGACCAGCATTTTTTCCTGCGGGAGAATAAGCTGAACCATGCCTGTGAATACTGCGGCTCCTCCCTGTGGACGGTACTCAATCCCTCTGCTACAGATGGCTGCGGTCAGTGGGCGAAGCTGGGCGACTATGGCTTTGTCTATCGTTCTCTGGCGTGGCAGCATGTGGAGTATATCAAAGAGCCTAAGCATATGGCCTTGCTGGAGGAACTCATTCGCAATCCAAATCAGCCAATGCAAGCTGTTGGCGCCTATCGTGCCTTTTCCTTGAGCAAATACATCAAACGCTATTGGAAGGGCGCAGTGCACGGACTTCTCGTAGATGAATTGCAGGACTACAACAACGGTAGCGGTCAAGGTGATGCGATGCACGACCTGAGCCAAACGGCGAGGAAGGCAATCGGTATGACCGGCACGCTCATCAATGGATACAGCGGCGGTATCTTTCATCTGCTGTTTCGCATGTATGCAAGCAGTATGATTTTAGATAACCAACAGCATGACAAGCCTGCCAAATTCAATGGCAGCTACGGTGTCGTGCAAAGCATCCGCACCACGTATGCACCGGACTATCATGCCAACCGCAAAACCATTTCATCCTCCACAATTACCAAGCAGCTTCCCGGCGTCAGTCCATTGGTGTACTCCCGCTTTCTGCTGGACAGTACGGTATTTCTCACGCTGATGGACTTTGGCGCAGAGCTTGCAGAGTATGAGGAAATTCCTGTTCCGCTGGATATGCCGCAGGAAGTGCATGTTGAATATCAGAGGTTGGAAAAATCCTATAAGGATTTCATGCGTGCGGAGCGTAAGATTGCCAACAAGCTACAATCGGCGTTCTTCAACCTGCTAACCGCTTATCCGGACCAGCCTTATGGGCAACGGCCAATTTATCATCCCATCACCAAAGTGCCATTTCTGATTCCTGATGATGCAATAGATAGAAACATACTTCTCCCCAAGCAGGAAAAGGTGCTGGAGCTGGTAAAAAGAAAGGTGGCCGCCGGAGAAAAGGTTCTGCTCTATACCAACTGGGTTAGGCTTGATACGCAGGAACGGCTTTATGAGTTGCTCACTGCGCAAGGCTACCGTGTAGCCATTCTGCAGCCAAAAGTTAGCCCTGCCAAGCGAGAGGACTGGGTACAAAAGCGATTGGGCGAAGGCATTGACGTGCTCATTACAAACCCGAAGCTCGTCGAAACAGGTCTTGACCTGATTGAATTCACCACCCTGATTTTCTATGATATTGGCTTCAACCTGTTCACGCTACGGCAATCCTCACGTCGCTCGTGGCGAATCAATCAAAAAGCACCTCGTGTAGAAGTGTATCTGCTCTACTACAAGGGAACTGTGCAGCATAAAGCGATGAGGCTTATGGCCTCCAAACTGGCGGTCGCCGGTTTGGTTGAAGGCAACTTTAGCGAAGAGGGACTCGCCGCCATGTCAGAATGTAAGGACCTCACCTCCGCAATGGCGCAGGAGCTGCTTCGCGGTATCAAGGATACAGTCGAAGATGTGGCTACTATGTTCAAAAAAATGGCATTCCTGTACCCGGAGAAGCCCAAAGCGGTTGAGACGGCAAAGCAGACTGTCATCGACGTGGAGGTACAAGCACCTGCCGTAGTAGCGCAGGAAGCACAACCCCCGATTTCAATAGAAAGCTACATAACAGCGGTCATTGGCCGCAGAAGAAATGTCAAGGTTTTTGAACCTCTTGAGGGTCAGATGAGCCTTGACGCTTTTAGTGCTTGAAGGAGAAGAAAAATATGATTTTTACAGCGAATAAAAAAGCGTTGCATCAGATTATGGCGCAGGCGGCATTGTGCGTTTCAGAGAATCCGGCACAGCCATACCTTTGCGGCATCCACTTGGAAGCCAAAGCAAACGGCATTGTCACCTGTACAGGCAGCGACCACGAAATGACGGTTCAAGCTTCCGGTCCTGCTGCCATTGCACAAGTCGGTGCAGCCGTCTTTGACAGCAGGCTTATTCCGGAAATTGTGCGCAAGATGCCTACTGATGAGGTGAGCATTGAGACAGTGAACAATGACAATCAGGTGGTACTGCGTAGCGGCAGTTGTGTGATGCAGGTCGCCTGCTTACCGGCAAAAGGCTACAAAATGCCGGATTTACCTTTCCCAGAATCAATGATGAGTGTGCAGGGCCTTCCTGCTTTGCTGCGTAAGGTCGGCTTCGCCGCCGCTACGGGTCAAAACGATAAGCCCATGCTCAAAGGCGTGAGCTTAACCTTTTCCGATAGCGGATTGACGGCCACAGCCTGTGACGGATACCGTGTTGCAGAAAGCCGGGGCGATGAGGAATGTAAGGGGAATCTTTCCATTATGGTGCCCATCCGGGCTGTGCAGAGGCTTGTGCGCCTAAGCAGCGATGATTCTGTATATCAACTCGGTATGACGGCAAAGAGCATTGTCTTTTGGGATGGCTCCATGCTGTTCACTACAAGAGCACTTGAGGGAGAAGCCCTTGATACCGTCGCTATTCTCAGTAATCATCCAGAAAAGTACCGGGTGCTTACGACAGCGGAGGGTCTGGCTCAAGCGGTGGGCGTTGCCTCTGTCGGGGAGCAGTCTGTTTGCCTGCGGATGCAGGACAGTGGATTATTGCTCTCCAGCGGTACGCAAATTCCAGACTACAAGGATGATGATATTCGCTTGCTGGCCGCATACCGGGGAACGGGCCAATCGGAAATCCGTGTACCCGCTCAAGTCATGGTGCCATCGGAGAAGCCATTTTACTACAACGGTCAAAAGCTTTTGCAAAATCTTCAGGCGATGACCGGGCAGGTGGCTCTCCTCTTTTGTGAGCGTGGTCATGTCATGATTGTATCGCAACACATGCGCATATTCCAAATGGCAGCGGCAGCACCGAAGGCACGGGCAACACCAAAGCCGAAGGCAGTGGAGAAAAAGAAATTACCGGAGGCGGCTTAGATGATTGTGCGTGATATTGACTGCACGGTGGACACTCCCGTGGTTTTCGGGAAACCCAAGGAACCCATCTACGGACTGGGGAAAGAGATTCTTCCCCGACTCGCCGGAAAGCAGGAAACCGCATATGAGCGGAAAATCTATCTGGAAAAGCTTCTTCCTCTTGAACAGTACGACTTAATTGTCGTGCTGTTCAGCGGCGGGAAGGACTCAACTGCTGCCTACTATTCCCTGCTGGAGCTCGGTGTTCCAAAGGAGAAAATTGAGCTTTGGCATCACTGTCTGGACGGCGGGCATCCTGTGCGGCGGATGGACTGGCCGGTGACGCAGGCTTATGTGCAGGCGTTTGCGCAAGCGGAGGAAGTAACGCTTCGGGTTTCCCGTCGTGTCAATGGCTTCTTTGGTGAGGTGTACCGCATCGGTGCGCCTTATCCTATTGAGTACCAGAATGACAAAGGAGAATTTGTAGCTTGTCCGCTCTCGGAGGTGCAGGAGGAAAGCGATAAGCTGCGCAAGTGCGTGATGGAAGCGGCAGGCATTGATGTTTCAGGCTGTCATGATAGCGCAGAACTCAACCGTCTTTGGTGCAGCCGAAGTGAAGAATTGCTTTTAAACGACATTGTGAGCTGCGAAATGGAGAAGCTGGATGCCATCGGCAACAAGCGAATTTTCCCGCAGGCCTCCGGTATTACGCAGGGCCGCTTTTGTACGCCAAAGCTAAAAATCGACGTGGCCAACCGGATTCTGAGAACAATTTCCGAACTTAAGCAGATTGGCTACCACCTTCGCCTGCCGGCCAAGCAGAACTGCCATCGAGGGCGCTGGTGTACCAGCACCGGCAAGGCCAAGGTGCAGGACAGGATAACCACGGCAATGGAAAAGACAAGGCAGGACATAAATATCCTTGTGGTTTCCGGCGAACGGCGGGGCGAGAGCAAACCGAGGGCGAAATACAACGAGGTTGAGATACACTCGACCAATGCAACCGCCAAGGGCAGCCGCCTGGTCCATCAGTGGCGTATGGTGATTGATTATTCCGAGCGTGATGTTTGGGAGGTCCTTCGCCGTCATCACTGCACACCGCATCCGTGCTACGCAGCGGGCTGGAACCGCTGCAGCTGCATGATGTGCATTTTCTCCAAGCGTGAGCAATGGGCAGGCATCCGAGAACTGTTTCCAACGGAGTTTGCAAAGCTGTGCGCCGACGAAAAAGCGCTGGGCTACACGCTGCACATCGGGCAGGCGCTGGAGGATTATGTTGGTGATGCACAAAGCTGCGTTTACCACAGTGATGCAAAGGCACTGCAACAGCTCATCCAAGGCGAGTTTTCAGTAGAAGATATTTTTACAGAGCATTGGGCCTTCCCTGCCGGCGCCTTTCATGGCGCTGAGGGTGGGCCATGCTAAAAGGAGAAACAATGAAATTGAAGATTAAAGAGTCAAGCTGCAAGGTTTGTCCATATCACCTGGATTTACGGCATAAAATTTCCCCCGTCCAGCACAACAAAACAACACTCTCACAGGGAAAGCGGTATTGCACAGGCATCTCTAAAGTAAGAGCATTTCGCAAGTCAGCGAGTATGGCAATCCCGACGTGGTGTCCTAAGTGCAAGCAGCCATTTACTCTGGCTCGCTACAACTTAGCAGATCATGCATGGATATCCCAACCAGCACGGAGGCAACTTGGCTTCCCTCCGTGGCGGGGGCAGTATAAGGCACCGCAGTTTTTTGAGACCTCTCTGTCTGCATATGAGTTGTGCAAACTTCTGGAGCATCAGGGGACGATGAAGACCATCGAAGATGACCTCAAGGTAGAACTTACTGTCTGCGATGTGTTCAGTATTGATGATGGCATCCAGACGCACTTTTTCCTCTACGATGATGCCCGAATTTGCTTTCTCCCATATCAAAAGAAAAGTGACTGGGAGGGAGAGCATGACTAAGTTTCGGAAGGGCTCTATTGAGAGCAACTGTAGCTTTGCTGCGGGCACGATCATAACGGAAGTCCACTACCAACCCACGCTTGTCAGGCACAGGAACAAAAAAGTGTGGGAGTATTATGAAAAAAAGCAGCACTTTGAAATCGTGGAAGTAGGACGACGTGAATACAGGCGCCAATATCTCGGTGCAGAGGGGGAAACATTTTACTGGCCCTTCTGGGACAGACAACCTCACCACGGCTTTGCCGCAGACGGTGCAACAGTGCTGCGGTACTACGTCGGAAAACTCCAATAGAAGGGAATTTTGAATTATGTATGACTTGGAATGGATACTAAGCCACGATGACCGCTACCGTTATCAGCTTTTAGACAGAATGCGGATGGATTGTGAGTATTATCTGGGCAACGGAAGAAAATACGGCAATCATCTGTGGGCTGGGAACGATAATGAAAAAGGGCAAATCGAGTTCATGAAAGCCATTTGGAACAGTTTCGCGAAGGACGGAAAGCCCCAATGGTTGACATACGAACAGATTTTGGAATTTGAAGAAAAAATGATTCGAAGCGGCTCTATCGCAGAAACCATTGCAGCTTCAGGGCGCATCGAATAAAGGAAAGGAAGAATGATTCATGGGACTAAATTTTTCAGTCGCAGAGCTTTCCCATCAGGATGGAACTATCAGCCACTTCTATCCTCCGTGGCAGCCTGCACTGGATGAGGAAAAGCCGGAAATTGCATTTCTGGATGAAGCGAAAAAATGGAAGTATGAAGCAATGCTGGTGCCGCCGCCAACGATGGTGACGATTTTGCATTGTCACTGGCTTTTCGGTGAAACAGATATTGCCTCTATTGCCTCAGATGTTGCTCACTGCACCTTGCTTGAGGAATACGATTCCGCAGCAAGCACGGCAGACAGCGAATTAAATGAAGCTCCGTTTTATATGCGTGACGATGTGGAGCATCTGCGCAGCTTTTCATTTCAATTTGAATGCAGGAGGGCATGATGAAAGAACGATTTCAAGTGGGCCGTCTGGTTGAAACACGGGCGGTCTTTAACAAACACTATGAAGATAGGTTATTCACTCTGTTTGTGCGAAATTCTTTGGAGCGCTATATCTCCTGTGATTGGGGAGAATTAAGTGAGCATGACAAGCGGGAAAACGATTTGTCCGTCAAGCATAACGACCGGCGCATTTTTGCCAATTATGAGGACGAACATCGGAAGGACTGGCGCATTTGGATTATCACGGAAGCAGATCGCTCTTGTACAACCATCCTGTTTCCGAAGGACTATTAACAATGAAAGAGGTAAACAGCATGACATTGCAGCAAAAAATGACGGCCCTCATGACTGAGGTCAAGGGCGAGGTGGTAGAGCGTGATGAGCTGATTGAGGCAATCATCATTGCTTTGCTCGCCAAAAAGAACCTGTTCATTTTGGGCGAAACTGGGCAGGCGAAAAGCTATTCCATCAATCGGGTGCGTGCCCGCATTGAGGGTGCTGCCCAATTTGAACGCCTCATGAGCAAGCAGACCGATGAGGAGCAATTATTCGGACGCCTTGACCTGCCCTCTCTGATTAAGGGCGAGCCGAAGCTCATTACGACCGGAAAACTTCCGGAGGCACATATTGCCTTCTTGGACGAAGCGTTCAAGGCGAACGATGGAATTCTCAATGCTCTGCTTACGGCACTC
>JGI994J12354_10001238_pt1 | contig 25849 bp, 23 predicted proteins | sample IntmicLarv3ML3BL_FD_12354 | JGI IMG/M metagenome (IMG submission 12354)
TTCCCTTGCTACAATACCGGCGATACGGGAAAGCTCACCCGGACGATCCGGCAAAAGAACAGAAAAAGTGAAGATACGTCCGCGGCGAATCAATCCGTGCGAGACTAAAGAGGACATCGTAATCACATCCATATTTCCGCCGGACAAAACCGATACCACATTTTTGTTTTTCACATTCAAATGCTTCAGCGCCGCCACAGAAAGAAGTCCTGCATTTTCCACTACCATCTTATGGTTTTCCATCATATCCAAAAAAGAATCAATCAGCTCATCATCATTAATCAAAATAATATCATCTATATTTTTTTGTATATACGGAAAAACAACATCTCCGGGCGTCTGTACAGCAACACCATCCGCGATGGTCTCCACCTTATCCAGAGAAATTACCTTCCCCGCTGCCACAGAAGCCTGGATACAAGCGGCACCCTTTGGCTCAACCCCTATAATCTTAACATTTGGATTTAAGAGCTTAGCAAGCGTTGCAATCCCCGCCGCCAAGCCGCCACCGCCCATAGGCACCAATATAATATCTACATCCGGCAAATCCTTAAATATCTCGTAGGCAATCGTTCCTTGCCCCGCCGCTACATCCAAGTCATTAAAGGGTTGGATAAACGTATGCCCTTCCTCCTCGGAAAGCTGTTTGGCATACTTGTAGGCATCATCAAAAATATCGCCGTGCAAAATAACTCTTGCACCATACGACTTTGTATTGTTGACCTTCATCAAAGGGGTGGTGCTCGGCATAACAATCGTGGCAGGAATCCCTTTTACGGACGCCGCATACGCCACACCCTGCGCGTGATTTCCGGCAGAAGAGGTAATGAGCCCTGCTGCCTGCTGTTTTTCATTTAACGTACTTATTTTATAGAACGCGCCGCGAATCTTATAGGCACCTGTCACCTGCATATTCTCCGGCTTGATATACACATGGTTCCCGGATGTTTTTGAAAAGAAAGAGCTGTAAATCATATCTGTTTTCCACAGGACTGATTTCAAAACATCTCTTGCATCTCGAAATTTCTCTACCGTAAGCATTACTATTATCCCCTTTGCCCGAAAGCGCGTATTTTTGTAAAATTATGCTGCATTTTTCACCGGATAAATCCCGTTTACCGCACCATCCATCGCTTCCAGTATCAGCTCATACATTGCCCAAGTTCCATAGCCGAACAAATCCGAACCGCCTTTTTTATAAAAAGCATCCACAGATACCGTCTGTCCGCTATATTCTCCATTCAAGAAAACGTAATAGGAAAATTCATTCTTCGCGGAAAAATCAAGTATTTTTTTCGTACCGTTTGTCAGAGAAATAACAATAGAAATATCCTTATTATTTTCCGGCTCTGCTTCAAAATCAAAGCCGCTCATACGAATACACGCAGAGGATGTAAACAGCGTCGAAAGGAAGGCAATGCTCGTATCTGATTTTATTTTTACGTCCGTGCCGTTTAGCTTACTGGTAACAGATGGATCCAAAATAGAATCATCCTTATCTAATTCCAGCTCAATCACAAAATCTCCCTCCGGAAAAGATGCTTCGATTTTGGAAACCTCATAAATCATTTGATATGTGACAAAATTATTCACCATCGAAATAAGCGGCATCTGCAAACCAGAAAGAGATAGCGTCTCTATCGAAAAAATTGCGGAGGAAAGAGATGTCTTAACATAGTAGAATCCGCCCATATCCTTTGACAAATCTACTTGAATATCTCCCTTTTCTGTTGTGTGAAAAACAAGTGAATATTCAGGATTATTAAGTCCATATTTTTCTACATCATTTTCATCCACAGAAATAAATTCCGATGCCGTCACTGTCATAGCTGTTCTGAAAAAATCCATCAAGGTTAGGCTTCCGTTAATCTTCAAGGGCTCCACAATTGTCGCCTCATAAATCACTTCTGTCGCTTGTGTTCCTGAGGTTATTTCTGCCGGCTGCTGTGTCATAGAACCATACTCAGCAGGCGCAATCAAAGCAGAAAGAGCCAATTGATCCGAAGCTCGGAAAAAATCTACGCCGGACACTTCTTCCTCCGTCAATACAAAAATCTCTTTTTCCATGACATTCAGAATACTTTGCTGACAGGTTTCAAGCTTTATAATAGGAACAATAGAAACCTCTGTTGAAAAATCCGCAAAGCAATACACGCCTCTTCCATCAAAGGTTACATTTCCAATTTCTACCGTACTGACGACACCGTCCTCTGCCGTAATCTCAATCGTGTACTGCGGCTTATCCAAGCCATATTCAGAAAGCTTGGATAAACCATCCGGAACACCAGTCGTTCTCGCATAAGAAACAAGTGCCTGTACTGCATTGTTCAAATCCGTTTGATTCAGAAGATATTCTTCCTTTTTCGTTTCCTTGCTTTCATAATCCCAAGAAATCGTGCGGTCTGTTGAATCATCTGTTTTGGTAAAGGTATATTCATCACCCGATTGAGAAGCGACCCGAACCTTTGATACCTGTGCGCGAGTGTAAGACGGAAGCTCTAGCTTCCCTTCACCGGCAACGGTTGTTTCCGCTACTGTATTTCCCCCTTGCGGCCAATGATTCACCACAAGAAGTCCCACCGTAAGTGCCACCAAGATGGCAAGTGGAATAATCATTTTTTTCCATAATTTCATTTCATACACCTGCCAAAATTATAATTTTTTGCGTTTGTTATAAACAACGATTGCCGCCACCAGTAGTAAGCCAGGCAAAACACCTATGAATACAATAGCCATTGCGTTCACAGAATTTGCCGCAGGCGGATTCACAAGCACACTAGACGGATATGTCTTTGCTCTTATTTGTTGCTGAATTCCCACGCCTACCTCGTCGCCGAGCATAGACATCGCAACATTTACAAAAAGCTGCGGGTTTTCGTGATTTGTCGAAAACTGCGTAATAAATGCATCATCTGCTACGAGAACGGAGCCAAAGACAGCCACCTTACACTCCACTAGGTTGCCCCAGTGATAGGAAAGCATCGCACCATTGTAACGTGCGGCTACTGCGCTTTGTGCTTCCTTATCCCCTTTTTCCAATACATACGCACTCGATGAGGTGCTGATAATCGGTACCGTCTGAATATAGTTTTTCGGATTGTTATGCTCCATCACAGGCTTTGTGAAATATACCATAGCGCCATACCCAGAGGTTCCGAATCCATTTACGATATCCATATAAGAAAAATAGTCATCAGCAGATATAATATAGCCTGGATTCGACTCCAGAATAAGTCCATCTGAAAGATGCAAATTCATTTCATGTAAAATATTATTCAAGCGATCAAATGTCGCAACAATTGTCGGGGAAAATCCGGAAACCACCATCAGATTCCCGCCATTTTCAAACAAGTATTCTCTCAAAAGCTTCTCTTCTTTTTCCGAAATATCCTGCTTAGGATCATTCAAAATCAAAAGTCTGCAATCCTCTGGAATTGTTTCCACACTCATAAGGTCAATATCAGCCGGTTCGATATTTTTGTTGTAAAGAAGCTGCTTTATCTGCACACTTGACGCCTCATAGTGATTGGTCACAAAATACGCCTTATTATCCACATCGGAAGTAACCGACATAATAGCACCACTGAAATTCGCTTCAATAGAGTTGGAGGTTCTTTCTCCTGTGGTCTGGTCGTAATTATAACAGCTACTACGACTTACAATACGCAATTTGTTCCCGGATTTTACAACAAAATCTCCAGCATTGGCACTTGATATGTTGAATGCGTTATTGGGATCCAATTCCGAAATTATAGACGGTACCAATTGCGGGTCAACATAGCGAACCGATATTTTCCCACCGCTATTGGCCTTAAAATCATCCAACAAGGTAACAAAATCAATGAAATTGGCACTACTATAATATTTGTCATAATCAAAAAGACCCACAATTTCAACATCATCTTCCAGTGTAGAAAGAAAATCCTTGGAAGTATCACTTATGGAACGAAGCTGTGTACTGGTTAAATCCCACGACAACTTCTTCCCTACGGCTGAATCCAAAATCAAATTCACAACAATAATAAACGCCAACGCGATAACAACGGAACCAAGAGAAAACATTCGAAGATTCTTTGCTCTTTTATCAGAAAGACTCTTTTTTTCTTTATTAGGGGATGAATAGGATACGTTTTCCTCATTTTCTCCCTCTGTTTCCTCTTCTAGGTATTCTTCTTCATTTTCAAAGAGCTCCTTGGAAGTATTCTCCGTTTGAGTAGACTCCAATTCATTTTGCTCTTCTATCATATCTTTATCATCTTTTATACTCATAATGACTATATTCTCCTTTCTTCTCTGCTATCAGCCCTGTGTCCAACGACGTTTTTCCAATATCCGATAAGAAAGAAAAAGGAAAAAGGCAACAAGACTCGCGCAGTAAACCAAAGGACTGGCTTCCAAAATACCTGCATTGATACTATCCATACGAGAAATCGGGTCCAACCAAAGAATTCCGTCATAAATCTTCTGTCCAATATCCGTAATCGCGTAAACAGAAAGTCCAAAACCAGTGAAATAGCTAAGAATCGTCACCGTCACACCCTCAATGGATTCCGCAACCGCAACATACAACCCTGTCATCCCTGACATGATAAAAGAAACCACAAAACCAATAATGGCTGCAACAATTTGATTCTCCGTTGCCGTTGAAACAAAAACACCAAGTGCAATAAATACTGCACTCACGAAAAAGAACGTAATCAAAGAGCCAACGAAGGTCGCATCCACCAAGCCGCCCATAACCGCAGTTGCAATGGCGTGAATAAATGTACTAAAAACCATGATAAGAAGTAGTGTCATCGCTGCTAAAAACTTCCCAATGATTATGTTCAAAAGAGAAACAGGATTGGTATACATGAGAATATCTGTTCCATTTTTCTTCTCTTCTGAGAAAAGACGCATCGTAATCAGCGGTATAACGAAAAGAACCACCGCCTGCAAAAACGAAATTTCCCATGCCATATTTACGCTTCCAACTCTGACCATATCATAAAAAACAAAGCCCGAAAAACCAGTAGCAATGGCAATGGCTATCCAACCAATCGACGACCGAAAATAAGATGACATTTCTTTTTTGAAAATCGCGCTCATTCTTCTACCTCCATCTCATATCCTGCTGTTGTTGCCTGTAGGAAAATATCTTCAAGCGTCGGATTCTTTGAACGGAATTCCAAAATTGGCCATTTATTATCTGCCATGACTTGAAAAATCTCTCGTCTTACATCTTTTCCCTTTTCGGTCACAATGGCAAGCTGTCCGATTTTTCCTTCTTTTTGAACGGTAATACGGGTAATTGCCGAAATTTGGTTCAGTCTTTGCGTCACCAACGGAGCAGGACCATCAAAAACCAAGGAAAAGTACCCAGCACCTGCCGCACTTTCCGCCAATGCCTCTGGTGTACCCAGAGCAACAATCTTTCCGTTACTGATAATCGCAATTCGATCACAGGTTGCCTGAATTTCCGGCAAAATATGTGAGCTTAAAATAATCGTATGCTGTTTTCTAAGTCTTCTTATAAGTCTTCTGATTTCTATAATCTGCGAAGGGTCAAGACCCACTGTCGGTTCATCCAATACCAGTACCGGCGGATTACCGATGAGTGCCTGTGCCAGACCTACTCTTTGCTTGTAGCCCTTCGAAAGATTGCGAATCAAACGACCGGAAACGTGGTCAATCTTCACCACCTGCATAATCTCTGCAATATGTGCCTTTCTTAGCTTTTTTTCAATCCCTTTAAGGTCACACATAAATTTCAAATATTCCGTCACTGTCATATCAAAATACAAAGGCGGATGCTCAGGAAGATATCCTATCTGCTTTTTCACCTCTTTTGGTTCTTCTAAAATATCGTGACCGCCAACACGAACACGACCCGAAGTTGCAGAAAGATAACCGGTGAGTATATTCATTGTTGTCGATTTTCCGGCTCCATTCGGCCCCAAAAATCCGAGAATCTCCCCTTCTTTCACGGTAAAAGTAAGATGGTCAACTGCCTTTTTATCTCCATAATACTTTACCAGATTATCAATCTCTATCATGTATTCCCTCCCCCAAAAATTCGCTTCCAGCAATATCTCACAGGAAGCCAAGCAATCATTCTAATTTCATTGTATTATATCATTAGAAAAGCCTATAAATAAAGCATTGTTTTTCCGCGAATTTGTGGCAAAAATACCGCAAAAGAAAAAACGCTGAAAAATGATAAAAAAAGAAAACGGATGCTAACCTTAACATCCGCTTCCCTATCGTCTTTATTTTCATTCAAGCAAAAGATTAAACCTCTGCCTTCGGAAGACCCTGAAGAGCCATGAACTCATTTAGCTGCTCCAACAGGTCATCACAATCAATGCCATGAACCATGCAAGCTTCTTCAAGAGTCTCTCCGCTTGACATAGCACAACCCAAGCAATGCAATCCATTTTGAAGAAATATCGGAACTGTTCCTGCATCCATATTCAAAACATCTGCAATAATCATATCTTTATTCACAATGTTCGCCATAGTATTTACCTCCATCATTCGGCTCGTTTTCGTACTTTATTTACTGTACAAGCTATTTCCATCGCTGTCAATAAGCACCACTGCCGGAAAATCCTGAATTTCTAATTTTCTTATTGCTTCTGCACCCAAATCCGGATACATGGCAATTTCAGCAGATACGACCCTTTGTGCAAGAAGCGCGCCCGCACCGCCTGTCGCGCCCAAATATACAGCGCCGAATTCCTTCATAGCATCAATGACTTCCTTTTTACGAAGCCCTTTTCCGACCATCACGGTTTGCCCCATAGAAATCAATTCCGGTGCATACGCATCCATTCGCCCGCTTGTTGTAGGTCCGATAGAACCAATCACCGCACCGGGTGGCGCGGGACAAGGGCCTGCGTAATAGATTGCCAAATCCAAAAGCGGTACAGCAATTTCTTTTTTTTCTCTTATCTCTTCCAGAAGTCTTTTATGTGCCGCATCTCGAGCCGTATAAATGGTTCCGCTTATGTACACAAAATCTCCTGCCCTTAACTTTCTGGCGTCTTGCCTGGAAAGCGGCAACGCAATCCTTTTTCGTTTGGTATCATGATTCATACTTACCCCCATCTCGCCACTATGCGGCGTCACAAATTGCTAATGAAAGCGTTTATTTTTTGAAGTGAATGAATTTTCGAGAAACCGCCTCCACCGGAAGTGAAGCCATTCCTAAGGACAAGCGGCTTTTGATAAACGGTTTTTCACGCTTCAAAGGCATATATGAGCGTGACGCGTCACATGACAGCTCACATTTACGGCAACCGGAAGTCCCGCAATATGTGTCGGATACGTAAGAATTCGCACCGAAAGTGCCGTTGTCCTTCCGCCTAACCCGGAAGGCCCTATGTCCAGCCTATTAATCTCTTCCAAAAGCTCTTGCTCCAAATCCCGAATATGAGATAGCTCGCTTTGTTCTTCTAAAGGACGCATCAGTGCAAGCTTGGAAAGCTTTGCCGCCATATCCATTGTTCCGCCAAGTCCAATACCTAGTACAATTGGAGGGCAGGGATTCGGTCCGGCTTTTTTCACTGTGGAAATCACCGCTTCTTTAATACCTTCTATTCCCTGTGATGGACTAAGCATTGTAAGACTACTCATGTTCTCACTTCCAAAGCCCTTAGGTGCCACCGTAATATCTACCTTATTCCCCGGAACCATATCCCATAGAATAACCGCCGGTGTATTATCCTTTGTATTTTCCCTGATAATCGGATCTGCCACAACCGACGCGCGAAGATATCCTTCCTGATACCCTTTTCGCACCCCTCGGTGTATCGCCTCCACAACATCACCGCCCGTAAAATGCACCTCTTGCCCCAACAAAATACGAACAACAGCCATTCCCGTATCTTGGCAAATAGGCACACCATTTTTTTCCGCAAGTGCTGCGTTTTCCAGAAGCTCTTCCAAAATCGCCTGTGCAATCGGGGAGGATTCTTCCTTTTGCATTTTTTTCATTTTTTCGGATACATCAGAAGGGAGTACGATATTCGCTCTCCTACACAAAAGAGCCACTTCGTTTTCTATTATTTTTACGTCTACATCTCTCAAATCGCACCTCTTTTCTTGCAAAAACAATCTCAACCAAACATATATTATTTGATAAAATGAACGATAAATAATATATAGAATAACAAAAGCACACACGATTTCATACAATATTTCCAAAAAAGACGAAGAAAACACGAAAAAGGCTTGCAAAAGGCACATATCATGTGATAATATTCCCATAAAAACAGCCTATAAGGAGGCAATGATCTATGAATAAAACAGATTTGGTTGATGTAGTTGCACAAGCAACAGATTTGACAAAAAAGCAAGCTGAGGCAGCTATCAATGCTACTCTTGATGCAGTTACTGCTGCTTTGACAAAAGAAGAGAAGGTAGTTCTCGTTGGATTCGGAACATTCGAAACCAAGAAGCGTTCAGCACGTAAGGGCCGCAACCCAAGCACAAAGGAAGTTATCGACATTCCTGCTTCAAAGGCACCTACATTCAAAGCTGGAAAAGGCCTAAAGGACAAAGTCAACGGCTAATTCTTTTTCTTAAAAACAGAACTAAAAATAACGCAAGAACCTCGTAGAAGGTGTTTGTGTTATTTTTTTATTCTGTTGCCCGACCCTTTTGAGCCTCCGCCCGCAAAAGAAGCTCCTTTAATAAAAATTGTAACGCGGCTACATTTTTTCTACTGTCCTCCGGCAGTGATGATTTACGAAGTGCATAGCGCACATTCTTCTCTACCTGCACCGATGACAAGTGATATCTTTTTCCTACCACCTCATACAAATTCTTAGAAACACCCTTCAAAAGCTCTGGAGACCTTGCACACAGCAACAGCATTGTACTCAAAAGCTCTCCTCCCAGCAGATGACTGTCAATGCCATATCGAAGAAAGACGGATTCAATTCCAATGTCTAAAATAGCATGAAGCGGCTTGGATAGTATCGGCTCTTCATCCACTTCCTTTATAATCTGATGAACAGCAGCGTGAAGACTCTTTCTTCCGTCCACTAAATAATGAATTCTTCCACGAATATCTGTCACGCCCATATATCCCCTGCCCCGCATGAGAGAATCTACATTTTCCAGAATCATCTTATCGCTGCAAACTATATAAAAGCCCGGTTCTGTACTTTTGTCATAGGGAGGATACTCGAAGGATTTCTCCTTTATTTTTTTCTTTTGCAAATAAACCATCTCCTTTCAAAAAGAATACTTTTATTGTGGCATCCTTTTTGAAAACCGACAAGATGATATATCCAAAAGTCCAGAATATATTTATGAAGGAAATGCTTATTTTTAGCGTTTTTTCTACTATACCCTCAGTTGATATTGAAAAATTACTTTTCGCCCACCCTAGAAAGAACCGCTATGTAATTTGAATATTGTGTTGTGGAAATGCGAATGGTATCGCCTACCTCAGGCTTGTGCATAAACGGATTGTAAAAATACACCACCCCATCAATACGAAGCGTATTATTGACAAGTCCTATTTCTTCTACTGTCCCTTCAACAATTGGTTGGTACGATCCCTTTACCATAGCTATAGAATCGGCAGCTTTCGGAAAAGTATTCCAAAGACCATGCAAAAAGAAAACCAAGACAATCAACACCGGTATCAAAAAAGTAAGACCATGCTTATTTTTTCTCTCGCGGTTCATTCTCACAAATTTGAGAAGCAAAAAAAGCAAAAGGAAAGAAATTCCTAAATGGATAGCAAGGTTAATAAAAAAATAAACCATTCGTCATCTCCTTTTCTTTCTTCATTATCTCCGTAAAAAGGTATTTATGTCAATTCGTTTTCCTCTAGTATTTGATAAAATGTCTCTTCATCTAAAATTGGCACAAAAAGAGCATTGGCTTTTTCAAGCTTACTCCCCGCCTTCTCACCGGCAAGAACATAGCTCGTTTTTTTAGACACGGACGAAGATACCTTTCCGCCTCTTGCCAAAATCATACGCTCTGCCTCATCTCTGGAAAGATTGGGAAGCGTACCGGTAAGAACGAATATTTTTCCTAAAAGCGTCTGCTTTTGCATCGGGGTATCTGTGCCGCCGTCAAATCGCACCTTTTTTCTCTCCAACTGCTCCAAAAGATGCTTCGTTTGCGCGGCAGAAAAGAAATCCACAATAGAAACAGCGCGTATGGCACCAATCTCATCAATCGCGGAAAGCTCCTCTGCCGAAGCTTTTTCCAAATCTCTGATGCTTTGATAACGTGATGCCAAGGTCCTTGCCGCCACAACACCGACATTTCGAATCCCAAGGGCAACAATAAGACGCTCCAGGGAGCAATTCTTCGCCCTTTCAATCGCCTCCAAAAGCTTGTCCACCGATGTTTTCCCCATTCCCGGAAGTGAAATGAGCTGCTCTGCCTTTTCCTCCAACGAAAAAATGTCCGCCATGCTGGAAATCAATCCATTTTCCAAAAATAAATCAATCAGAGAAGAGCCTAAGCCATCTATAGTAAGCGCGTCCTTTGAGACAAAATGAGCAATATTTCTTTTAAGCTGTGCCGGACATTCAATGCCTGTACACCGCGTTGCCGCCGCGTTTTCCTCACGAACCACCGGTGCGCCGCAAATAGGACAGTAAAGAGGCATCAAAAAGGAAGCTGCATCCTTCGGGCGTTCCTCCAAAACAACGGAAAGAATCTCCGGAATCACATCCCCTGCTTTTTGAATCATAACCGTGTCCTTTTCTCTTATATCTTTTTCTTTTATATAATCTTCATTATTTAGGGTCGCCCGGGAAACAGTGCTTCCTGCCAGAAAAACAGGCTTCAAAATCGCAACCGGCGTGAGCTTACCCGTTCTTCCCACTTGAATTTGAATGCTCTCGACCACCGTTTTTTTCTGCTCCGGCGGGTACTTGTACGCAATCGCCCAGCGGGGATATTTACTCGTATTTCCAAGAAGCGTCCTTGTAGGAAGTTGATTCACGTTAATAACCGCGCCGTCTATACCATACGGCAGCGTCCCCCGCAAAGAAGAAATCAACCGCACCTGCTCACAAACCGACGAAACAGAGTCACATACCTTGTATCCGGGACTTGCCGTAAAGCCTTCTTTGTTCAAAAACGACAACGCTTCCTCATGTGTCGCAAAGCTTTTACCTTGAATCTCCTGAATGTTAAAAACGAAAATCTCCAAATGTCTTTTCGCCGTAACAGCAGGATCTAATTGCCGCAAGGAGCCCGCCGCCGCATTTCTCGGGTTTGAGAAGCTTTTTCCTCCGGTTTCCTCCGCCTCTTCATTGATCTGTAAAAACACCGGAAAAGGCATATATACCTCTCCTCTTACTTCTAAATACTCTATCGGCTCTGATAAAAGCTTCGGAAGGCCTTCTATCATTCGGACATTCTCCGTGATATCTTCGCCTACAACCCCATCACCTCTTGTCGAGGCACGAAAATACTTACCGTTTCTGTACTCCACAGACACGGAAAGTCCATCAATTTTCTGTTCCACTACAAAATTGGTAAAGGTATCTGGAGAAAGCTTTTGGACATTCGTTTGAAGCTTCTGGCAAAAATCCGATAGCTCCGTCTCATCAAAAACATTTCCGAGACTCAACATCACATTTTGATGCGTAACCTTCGAAAACGCTTCGGATACATTTCCTCCCACACGCTTTGTCGGAGAATCCGGCGTAGAAAACAATGGAAAATTTTCTTCCAAACGCATCAATTCCCGCAGAAGCCTATCAAATTCGCTGTCGGTTATTTCCTGCTCATTTTTTTCATAATACAAATGATTATGATGGTTAATAAGGTTTTTTAATTCCTCTATCCGCTCCCACGGTTCCATATTTTCTCCCATCCCACCGCCAAGCGGCGTCACAAATTTGAAAAGGAAACATTTTTACTGTACAAAAAATTATGCTCGAAATCGCCTCTTTTTAGAACCCTTCCAAGCCTTTTCGAAGTGAAAAAACTTTGGAGGAACCGCCTCCGCAATGTAGCGAAGCGAAATGAGGACAAGCGGCTTCCGACAAACGTTTCTCCACTCATTACCCCTTTTTTCGACCCTTTGCCAAAAAACACACGGGAATCAGCAGCACGGCAAATAATAAGAATCCCCACAAAAGAGCCGGCAAACCCAAAAAGTCCTCAAAGCGAAATCCTAAGCTATCAGAGGGAATTGTCCAAAGCCCCGATACCGCAGTCTGAAGATGGGGGAAAATACCGAAAAATGGTGCCAATACCAGTTCAAAAAACAAAAGAACCGGAAGGGAAAAAACATACGCATCGGATAGCCAAAGGCTTCCTTTATCCACACGGAATATAATAAATACCAGTGCCAGCGCCAAGCCAATTACCACTACAAAGGACACACTATCAAAGGACGACTGCAAAACACAGTGGAAAAGATAATATAAAAGGCTCAAAAGCGCGCAAATACCGGCTGTATACGAGGCATATTTTTTGGTTCCGAGAACCAATAGAAACAGCATCGACGCCACCATAAGAATTGGCACCAAAAAAGAAATAGCAATAGATGGCGCACCCGCATGATTAAAAATCCACAGAAAAAAGTCGCGGAAAGCGTACGCAAAATACCGGAAAGGTCCGGTAATAATCGTCCCCCACAGGAAAAAAACCATAAGGGAAATAACAAGACCTCTCGACTCGCTTTTCAAAACAAAACCTCCGAAAAAGCCTTACTCTTCCGCCTCATAAGGGTCATAATCAGCCAATAATTCTTTGAGAATGGCAACCTCTTCACCGGTCAAAGAAACACCCTTTCCCACTTTTTCTCTTTCCGGGCTCCAATCTCTGATTTCAAGCTTCGGCGTGCCATCATTCCAACTGACAATATTGACTTCCTTATTCCATCCTGAACGATTGGTAGACAAAATGCCGATTTCCTTTTTCACTTCAAACTTGATTTCTTCTCTTTTCATATAAACCTCCTTGCGCGAAAACGCAAATTTATTTTTCTCATAAATCGCTATTGATTATAGCATACTCCATATGATTCTATCGTTTCCAAAAAATCATATTTTTTTCTTTTCGATTTTCCAGATATTTTCCGCATAGTCTGTAATGGTTCTATCAGAGGAAAAACGACCCGAACGACAAATATTTTTCCAGCATTTTCTCGCCCATTCCAAACGGTTCTTATAATCAAGGTACGCTTGGTCTCTTTTTTCCCGATAGTCCTCGAAATCACCCAGAACATAGTAATAATCTGCCTTCTGCCATCCGCCGGTCTGCAAAAGTCCATTATAAATATCGTTAAAGAATCCGGTTCCGCCATCATGCAGGCTACCGTCAATCAGACGGTCCACCGCTTTTTTCAGCCCTGGTACATTTTCATATTGCCACTTCGGATTGTAAAATGCCATCGTGTCCGCCATATTTTCCGAAAGGCATCCGAAAATATAAATATCCTCTTTTTCCAGAACCTCCGCAATCTCCACATTCGCACCGTCTAAGGTCCCCAATGTAAGCGCGCCGTTCATCATAAACTTCATATTTCCGGTTCCCGAGGCTTCCAAGCCCGCGGTGGAAATCTGCTCGGAAATATCTGCCGCAGGGAACATTCTCTCCCCGTTGCTTACATTGTAATTCGGAACAAATACCACCTTCAACCGACCCTTTATTTCCGGGTCATTATTGATAAGATTCGCCGCCTCATTAATGAATTTAATAATCGCCTTCGCCCGAAAATACCCCGGTGCCGCCTTCGCTCCGAAAAAGAATGTAATCGGCGGGAAATCCATTTCCGGATTCTCCTTCATCCGGTCATAAAGATTCAACACATAGAGGATATTCAAAAGCTGTCTTTTATATTCATGAAGTCTTTTGATTTGCATATCAAAGACAGATTCGGGATCAACCGAAATGCCGATGGTTTTCCGGCAAAAATCCGAAAGAGCCTGCTTCTTTTCTTTTTTCACGGAAAGAAAACGATGCATCACCGCATCATCCTCCGCAAATCCTTCCAAAGACGCCAAGGCATCCAAATCGGTAATCCACGCGTCCGAGCCGGAAAGCTCTGTCAAAAGTGCCGCCAAGCCGGGATTACAGGAGCGAATCCACCGCCGTGGTGCAACGCCATTTGTCTTATTCGAAAACCTCGAGGGATATATTTCATACCACGATTTTAATGTATCTCTCTTCAAAATCTCTGTATGCAACGCCGCCACACCATTTACTGAACGGGACGCATATATCGCGAGCCAAGCCATATGAACACGACCCTCCGAAAGCGGTGCCATCTTTTCGATTTGCTCAAAGGAAAGTCCTTCTACCTGCATTTCTCTTCTAAACTGGTTATCAATTCCTTCAATAATCTGGAAAATACGGGGGAATAAATACCGAAAAATATCCACACTCCATTTTTCCAAGGCTTCGCTTAAAATCGTATGATTTGTATATCCGAAGGATTTACGGACAATTCCCCAAGCCTTCTGCCAATCCATACCGTTCTCATCAATGAAAACGCGCATCAATTCCGGAATCGCAATGACCGGATGGGTATCATTTAGCTGCATCATGTTATATTTGGCAAAATCAGAAAGGTCATCGCCGTGTTCTTTTTTATAAATACGAACCAAATCCTGAACGGACGCGCTCACAAAGAAATACTGCTGTCTTACTCGAAGAAGCTTTCCATCATTGGAAGTATCATTCGGGTATAGGACACGCCAAATATCGTTCGCACGGTTTCTTAATCCTACAGAGCCGTCAAAATTCTGGTCATTAAACTGTGAAAAATCAAAATCCGAAAGCGGCTCTGCCTTCCAAAGACGGAGACGGTTTATATTATTCGTACCATAACCGATAATCGGCATATCATAAGGAATTGCCCAAACATCAAAATCGTTATAGTGTACAAGAACCTTATCCTCATATCTGGGCACGGTAAAGGCATAACCGTTTTCCATCCAACGATCGGGGGATTCCACCTGAAAGCCATCCTCTATGGCTTGCTTGAAAAGCCCGTAACGGTACAAAATCCCGTATCCTCTTACCGGATAATTCAATGTCGCGCAGGAATCAATAAAGCACGCAGCCAGCCTTCCGAGTCCCCCGTTGCCGAGAGAAGCATCTGTTTCTGTTTCCAGAACATCCGAAAGATTGACACCAAAGGACGCCATCGCTTCTTTTGCCTCCTCATAAATGCCAAGATTTATAAGATTATTGAGCATTGCACGTCCGACAAGAAATTCAGCCGAAAGATACGCAACTGTCCTTCCCTTACTATAGGTTTCCCCGGTTTTTTCCCATGACCCGGAGGTAATCTCCAAAATCGTCTTTGCGAGCCCGTCCCAAAATTCGTTTAAGGTACACCTATCCACTGGTTTTCCGTAATTTCCACGAATGTGAGATGAAATTTTTTCTGACAAGAACGCTGCTGAAATATCCATACATTTTCTCCTTGTGGCAGGTTTTTTCAAAAAATAAATATTTTTGAGTATAGCATGAATATACAGATTTGTGAATTGTCGAAAAATGAGAATAATTAGACCTTGAACAGCCTTGCCATTCCTTTCTTTTCCCTGTATTCTGATATCTATATTCATTTCAAAAAGGAGGAAAATATGGCATTTTTATGTCCCTTGCTATTCGCTTTTTTTATCGGTGCTGTTATTTCCTTTGGGAATTTTTTTCTATACAATCACACCCCTGAAAAATGGCTTCAAGAATGGAATGCCGACACATCCTCCCCTGATTATGAAAAAGCGCAAAGATTGCGCCCGTACCCGCATCTTCTCCTGCTTTTTTTTATTTTATCCCTGCTATCCTTTTTCGTTCTCCTGAAAAATACTGATTTTTTCTCTTCTTTTTTTTTGATCCTGTTTCTTTTTCCTCTTACCCTTCTTTTTATCTCCGATTTTTTTAATCGAATCATTCCACATCAGTATCTATTTTTCCTTTTTATTATAGATTTGTGCCGATGGATTGTATTCTTTTCCGGCGATTTTTCTTCTTCCTTTTTGCAAATAATTTTTCAAAAGCTTTTGGGTGGTCTTATTTGCTTTATTTTCTTTTTTCTTTTTTTCCTTCTTATGAGGAGATTAAAAAAGGAAGAAGCACTCGGCTTTGGAGATATTAAGCTACTGACCCTTGGTGCGTTTCTCTGTGGAATCAAGGCACTCCCGTTATTTCTTTTTCTTTCTTTTTTCCTTAGCTCTTTATTTTCTATCCCTTTTTTAATAGGACGAAAAAAGAAAAAGGAACCCACCCCTTTGATTCCTCTTGCCCCTTTCATCAGTGCTTCTCTTTTTTTCATACTTTATTTTGAAAAGGAATGGGAAGCGGTCCTTTCTTTTCTTTTTATATAAATAAACACTGGTATCCTAAACCTGTTTCGATTAAAATAAGGCACAATGATAGATTTTATAGATGGAAGGTAAAAAAATGGCAGACATCAGAAACCAAAACCCAGTGAAAAAAACCGTAAAAGACCCCATAAAAAAGAGCGTGATTCCACGATCTATCGGTGTTTATTCTTTTTTATGGTTAGCAGCAATCAACTTACTATTATTTGCCGCTTGGAGAGGTATCCCAGAATCCTTTTTCCCATTTCACCGTGATTCACTTCTTGGTTTTTCCGTGATTACCCTATTGCGGTTTTCTCTTTGCCTTTTTGCGCCTTTTTTATTTTTTACCTTTCGAGAGAAGCTTTCTTCCAAAAGCTTTTTCGGGAAAAACCCCGGTATCGGTTGGTTTCTTCTTAGTGTATTATTGGGCGTACCGTCCGCGTTTTTACTCACCGCGCTTCACAATTTGCTTCTTAGAGCATTTCTTTTGAACGGTATTTCCGTACCCTTTCCTTCTTATTTTTTTTCACCCACTCATATAAATGATACACCGGCGCTTTTTCTTTTTGTGATTGCCGGCGTTCTTCTTCCGATTTTATCCTCGGAAATCTTTTTTAGAGGGATTCTTCTTCCGATATTTCCTACTAAAAACAAAGGTATCCTCAACATTCTTTTGACTGCGTTGGTTTTTTCTATTTTTATGCAAAGCCCTATCGATTTGATTCCTCTTTTTCTTTTTGGAATTGTCCTTGGTGTCATCAGAAAAACCTCCAATCATGTGCTTTGTAGTATTGTCACCTTTTTTTCGACCATTTCGACCATCCTTTTACTGCAAGGCGTTTTCCCTTTTCTTCCGTATGCGACTTCACGCGCGGACATGGAAGCAGCATCGACTTTATTTTCTCATTCCCTCATTGCAATAGGCGGCGCATTTTTGCTTTTTTTGATCCTTTTTTCCCAATGCAGAAGAAATGTTCTCGAGGAAAAGAAAATCAACCGTATTCGAGGTACCTCCGATGTGGAATATTCTGAAAGTACACCGCTATGGCCCTTACTCTTCGGATTTTTGTTCTTGCTATCTGTCTGGGTATTTTTCTATAACTAATCGTGCCGTAGCATGGCAGCGAAACAAAGAAAAGTGTATAATAAAGAAATGAACGGAGGATAATCAATGGATAATCAGGAACAGGCATATAGACGGGACAAAGCCATTGTTATTGCGATTGTAAAATATATTCTAATTGCTGCGATTGCCGCCGGAGTGATTTATTTTGCACAAAGAGTTATTCTTATCATTGTACCCTTTCTTATCGGGTTCATTCTTGCAAAAGCNTCAAGACATATCGCGGACGGACTTATACGTCTTTGGGATAAAATAACNGGAAAGAAAAAGCGCATAGCTTCCATAAAGGAGCCTTCTTCAAAGCCTTCCCTTTTCCAAAGGCACAAGGTTCTCGCCAGATTGTTTCCCAAAAAGGGAAACCGCATTTCGCGGCGAACCAAGGTCACGGTGGTAGTTTATGGACTCTTAATGACGCTCGTACTGGCACTCATTGTTTTTGGTTTTTCTGTTTTAGTTGCTCAAATCAATACCGGCATTTCCAATGTAATGTCATGGATTAGCGAGGTTCAGAACGATTCTACTGTGCTGTCCAATATCATCAACGATTACTCCGAAAAGATTTCACAGCTTTCTGTTGAAAATGGCGGGCTTCTTTCTGCGGACGTTGTAGATGCTGTGCGTGATTATATTGCCAATATCCCGCAAACACTTATGAATAATCTGCCAAACATGACCGAAACCATTCAGAGTATTGTTGGTACTATCACCTCTACCCTCGGAAATCTTCCGATACTGCTCTTTAGTATCATTGTTATTCTTATGTCTGGATTTTATTTCATCACAGAAAAAAGAATGCTCTTTTCTGTACTTTCCCGAAATGTCCAAAGTCACAGCTTTCGCAGAAAAGCCATTCGTCTTATAAACCACCTCTCGGTCACATTGTTCCGTGTNCTGGGCGGTTATATTCTTTTACTACTTATCACCTTTTTTGAATCGTTTTTCATTTTCATGATTGCGGGTATTCCCTATGCGCTTGTATGGGCATTGGCAACGGCTGTTTTGGACTTTATGCCGGTTCTTGGCGTCAGTGCAACCATTGTACCGCTGGCCATTTATTATTTGGCTAATGGACAATATACGGTAGTCGTAATTCTTCTTATCGGCTGGCTTGTCATCAGTATTCTTCGCCGTTTCATTGAACCGCCTGTTTTGGGAAATGCTATGAAAATGCACCCGATGGCGACGCTTCTTGCCATGATTATCGGCGTGACCTTATGGGGCGCGCTAGGATTCCTTTTAGGACCTGTTGTATTTTTGATTACAGTAGAAGCAGCTAGAGCCTTTGAGGTAGACCAGAAGCTTCGAAATTTCCTCGGACGAATTCTTAATAAAATATAAAAGCAGTCTTTATTTGTCCTTGTCGCCATCTACACTGATAAAGGAATACTCCGGAAAAGCCTTCTTTGAAGGAACATAGTAGATTTCCTTTGCCTTTGGCGTGGCAGGTGCAGGGTTGAAGCAAGCATCGTAAATCTCTTTTGCCTCTATCCTTTCAAATCTACCGTCCGGCTGTAAGACACCGAGCGTATCACCCTTATAGAATTTATTTCTTTGAGAAATCTGAAGAAGCCCCTTTTCCTTATCGTATCCTGTTACCATACCCACAACATAGGCAGGACGTATATAGGTAGTCTCCTCGAAAATCTGCGCGTTTTCCGCAGGCTTATCAAAATAAAAACCAGTTCCGAAATGACGGTGTACCGTCCTTTCCAACTGCTCCTTCCAAATTGGCTCCATCTCGTATTTTTCAGGATTCTCCAGATAACGGTTCATTGCGTTTTTGTATGACCACGCTGTCGTTGCTGCATAAAACGCGCCCTTGATACGGCCTTCAATCTTAAAGCTGTCTATCCCCGCCTCCATAAGCTGCGGAATATACTCAATCATAGACATATCTCTTGAATTAAAAAGATAGGTGCCTCTTTCATCTTCTTCGCTAATAAGCGGCTCATCGGGTCTTTTTTCTTCCCGAATCTCATACTTCCAGCGGCACGGCTGCGCGCAGGCTCCGTGATTCGACGCTCTTCCTGTGAAAAAATTCGACAGTAAACACCGTCCCGAATACGCCATACACATAGCACCATGAATAAAACATTCCAAGGACATATCTAAAGGAACCGCTTTACGAATCTCCTTGATTTCCGCCAAGGTCAATTCTCTTGCCAATACCACCCTTTTCGCCCCTTGCTCATACCAGAACATACAACCCTCGGCATTCGTCACACTCGCCTGTGTACTGATATGAATTTCCATATCGGGAATCAGCGTTCTGCATTTTCTAAAAATACCCGCATCGGAAACAATCAGCGCNTCNGCGCCAATTTCCTGATAAAACAAAAGCTCCTCATCCAATTCGGAAAAATCAGAAGGATGGGCGAAAATATTCACAGTAATATAGCAGCGTTTTTTCCGTTCATGAACATAAGAAACCGCGGTTCTTAGCTCCTCCGGTGTGAAGTTTCCACTACCGGCTCGAAGTCCGAAGGATTTTCCGGAAAGATACACCGCATCTGCACCGTAAGCGAGTGCTATTTTCATTTTTTCCATATCTCCCGCGGGCGATAAAAGCTCAGGTGTCATAGCCATATTTACTCCATTTCCAGAACCGTTCTTTTTTAGTGAATGCGAATTGAGAACAAGTAGGCTTCCGATAAAAATTTTTCACTCGGTATCTTCATCTGTCCAAAGCGAGCTATACATAGCAACCTTTTGCTCATGCTCTGCTCTGGTTGCCGAGAATACATTTTTCCCCTCACCATTCGAGCAAAAATAGTAATACGTGTGATTCGAGGGATACAGTGCCGCCGCAATTGCATCTTGTCCCGGCATACAAATGGGTCCCGGCGGAAGCCCTTGATAGTAATAGGTATTATACGGATGGTCTAATTCAATGTCCTCCAAGGTTGCACTCCAGACACGCGGCAATCCGTCAATCTCACGGATATAATTGGCAGAGGCACAGGATTCCAGCTTTAGAAAATTTTCATTTTTCAGCCGATTATGGAAAACCCCGGAGATATCAAACATCTCCTCTATACCTCCGGCCTCCGCTTGTATAAAGGACGCAAGAACAATAACCTCATCCATTGTCATTCCGAGGTATGCCGCACGCTCATAGTATTCCTCCGGAATCTTCCTTGCTGTATTTCTCAAAAATGTATTCAAGATTGTTCTTTCTGAGGCATTTACGTCAAAATCGTATTGATCCGGAAAAAGATAGCCGCTCAAAATAAAATCACGGTCATCGGAAACATTAATCATCTCCACAAAGCGATAGTCCACAAAATCATTGGAGCTATCCATCATTTCATCCAATTTCGTCTCGTTAAACTGTAAACCGTTTTCCCGAAGAATCTCTTTGACTTGAATGTAGGAAAGACCCTCACGGAAGCGAATCGTCACCGTTTTGGCCCGAAGTGTCAAATGGTGCATAATCTCATCATAGGAAAGGTCCGGTGTCAGATAATGTGTTCCCACCTGATATTCACCATCAAAGCCATTATATTTAGAGAGCAAGGAAAAAATAGTAGTATTTTCAATCAAGGTAAGCTCTTCTAATTTTTCCGCAATAATAGATGTCGTATCTCCGCTTTCAATCAAAACCATAACGGCATTCGGCGTGTCCTTTGTGATTTCCGTCTGTGCTTCTCTGATGGCGTTGAGGCGGTCATTTTGCTTTAATACATAGTTGTAGCCCATGGTAATACCAACTACACCCATGACCATAACGCCTAAAACAACAAAAAGTATAAACACCGCTCTTCTAAGCTTTTTCGAGAACATACAACTCTCCTTTTCAGTATTGGCGGCTTCTAAAAAGCCTCACAACTACTGAACCTTTAGTTCGCTTTTCTGCTTCTCTGCTTCATCCGAAGGTCTGTGTTCAAAATCATTTTCCGAAGTCGGATATTCTTGGGCGTAATCTCACACAATTCATCATCGGATAAAAATTCAAGACACTGCTCCAGACTCAAATTCACCGGAGGAACAAGCCGCAGTGCCTCATCACTACCGGAAGCACGCATATTCGTGACGTGCTTTCTTTTGCAGACATTTACCGTAATATCTTCATTTTTCGGGTTCGAGCCAACAATCATGCCTTCATACACCGGAACGCCTGCACCAATGAAAAGATTCCCGCGCTCTTGTGCATTATATAGACCATACGTCACCGCATCGCCCGTTTCAAACGCAACCAGAACACCGTGGCTTCTCGTTTCTATCTCTCCGGCGAAGGGCTCATAACCGCAAATAACACTGCTCATTATACCATTGCCCTTGGTGTCGGTCAAAAATTCAGAGCGATATCCAATGATGCCTCTTGAGGGTACCTTGAACTCCAAACGGGTATATCCTTTTTCCGGCGGCAGCATATTAAGCATCTCTGCTTTTCTTTGTCCTAGGGTCTCAATAACGGGGCCTACAAACTCCTCGGGAACATCTACCATCAGCATTTCCACAGGCTCAAAAGGCTCTCCGTCAATTTCTTTTATAATAACGCGAGGCTTGGATACTTGAAATTCATATCCTTCTCTACGCATAGTTTCAATCAAAATGGAAAGATGCAGCTCGCCTCTTCCCTTTACGATGAATGCTTCTGTCGTATCTGTTTCCTCAAGACGCATAGACACATTGGTTTCCATCTCCTTCAAAAGGCGGTCACGCAAATGTCTTGATGTAACAAACTTTCCTTCCTGACCGGCAAAAGGACTGTTATTTACCGAAAAGGTCATAGAAATTGTCGGCTCATCAATCTGCACGAAGGGAAGTGCTTCCGGATTTTGCGGGTCGCAAATGGTATCTCCAATATTGATGTCGGAAATACCTGCCACGCAGACAATTTCGCCTACAGACGCATTCTCGATTTCGACCTTCCCGAGATTATTAAAGCAAAGAAGCTTCACCACACGCGCGGAGCGGCGACCCTCTTCTCCATGCACACACACGGCTACATTTTGCCCTTGCGAAATCTTGCCACGCATAACGCGCCCAATCGCAATTCTTCCAATATAAGGGTCTGAATCAATATTGGAAACCAAAAGCTGCAAGGAGCCGTCCACATCACCCTCCGGTGCCGGAACGTGTTCAATAATCATATCAAAAAGAGCCGAAAAATCTCCCGGAATATTATTTTCAAAATCCGCAATATCGGTATAAGAAATCTCTTGCTTCCCCGAGGCATACAAGATGGGGAATTCAAGCTGTTCGTCATCTGCGCCCAATTCCATGAAAAGCTCTAAAATCATATCCAGAACCTCTCTGGGTCGGGCATCCGGACGGTCAATCTTATTGACGCATACAATCGGCATAAGCCCTAATTCCAACGCCTTCCTCAAAACAAAGCGCGTCTGCGGCATCGGTCCGTCATAGGAATCCACCACCAAAAGAACACCGTCCACGGTTTTCAAAACGCGTTCTACTTCTCCGCCGAAATCCGCGTGACCGGGGGTATCTACGATATTGATGCGCCAATCCTTATAAGAAATCGCCGTATTTTTCGACAAAATCGTAATCCCGCGTTCTCTTTCTAAATCGTTGGAATCCATGACCTGCTCAACGACCTGTTCATTTTCGCGGAAAATACCTGCTTGCTTTAGCATGGCATCAACAATTGTCGTTTTTCCGTGGTCAACGTGCGCGATAATCGCAATATTACGTAAATTTTCTATTTTCACTTCTTTTTTCGCTCCTTTTGCTGTCTTATTCCTTTTCCTTCATCCGCAAATAAAAGCGAATCGGGGTACCTTCAAACCCAAAATTTTTCCGAAATTGATTTTCCAAATATCTCTCGTACGAAAAATGCATGAGCTTTTTATCATTTACAAACAAAATAAATTGCGGCGGATGTACTGCCACCTGCGTTCCGTAATAAATCTTCAGATGTCTTCCCTTGTCCTGCGGGGTCGGAACCAACGCTGTCGCCTCGCCCAAAAGGTCATTTAGGATACCTGTTGACAGACGCCGTCCCGCCTCTGCGTGAACACGTACAATCAACGAAAAAAGTCTCTCCACGCGCTGCCCTGTTTTAGCAGAAATAAAAATCACCGGCGCATAAGACATAAAGGCGAATCTATCCTTTACAATCTTTTCCATTGCCTCAAGGGTTCCGGTTTCTTTTTCCACCAAATCCCACTTATTTACGGCAAAAATACAAGCCTTTCCTGCATTGTGCGCGTAACCTGCAACCTTTGTATCCTGCTCGGTAACGCCCTCGGACGCGTCAATCAAAATAACGCATACCTCGGCACGCTCAATCGCGGCAAGAGAACGAATCATACTGTATTTTTCAACGGAATCGTCAATCCGGCTTTTTTTCCGAAGTCCGGCGGTATCAATAATCGTAAAATGACCGACCTTATTATCTATTTGTGTATCAATCGCGTCTCTTGTCGTACCCGGAATATCGGACACAATGGAACGCTCTGTTCCGCTCATATAATTGGCAAGAGACGACTTGCCCGCGTTTGGCTTTCCAATCAGGGCAACATGAATCCGGTCAGAATCCTCTTCCTCCTCACTTTCCGAAGGAAAAAAGGCATAAATCGCGTCGAGAACCTCTCCGATACCTAAGCGGTGTGACGCGGATATCGGGTATACCTCCCCAAGACCTAAGTTGTAAAACTCATACATTTCAGGCGGCGGTTCTCCGACATAATCTGCCTTATTCACACTGACCACCACAGGACGCTCCGCTTTTCGAAGCATAACGGCAATTTCCTGATCTGCCGCGGTAAGACCCGCCTTCAAATCACACATGAAAAGAATCACATCCGCCGTATCAATGGCAATTTGCGCCTGCGCCCGCATACTCTGCAAAAGAATATCGTCCGTAGAAGGCTCAATTCCGCCTGTATCAATCAAAAGAAATTCTCTTTCACGCCAAACGGAAGTCGCATAGACTCTGTCTCTTGTCACGCCCGGTGTGTCGTCTACAATCGAAATCCTCTCACCAATAAGCGCGTTGAAAAAAGAGGATTTTCCAACATTCGGGCGGCCAATAATCGCTACTACCGGTTTACTCATTTTCATATCCTCCCTTTCTCCTACATAAAATCTATTTCTTTTTCCCTAAACACCAAAAAGCAGTGCGTCCTCTTATATGGTGCCGCACTGCCGTTTTTCGAAAAAAACCATAAAGGACAGCTTATGCTGTCGCATCAACCTTAATGATCTCTTTACCATCCAGATAACCACAAGTCTTACAAACCTTGTGAGGTAACATCTTCGTATGGCACTGAGGGCACTCTACCAGCCCGGGCATACCGAGCTTCCATGCACTTCTGTGACGAGAAGTTCTCGCTTTAGACCATTTACGTTTTGGATGAGCCATATATCTACACCTCCATAACCTCTCGTCGGAACAATTCTCCGAGCCCATATTTCTTTGCGAATCCAGTAGAGACGCGAATGATATTATCTTACATAAGCACAGTAATGTCAAGCATATTTCATGAAAAACCCGAATTTTTCATGAAGAAAAGGATATATCCATTTCAATTCGATTCCGCTCCGGCTCCATGCCCTCAAAAATCATATCATACTCTAAAAAAATGAGAAAGCCTTCTTTTTCTTTCTTTTCTAAGATTTCCGCCCTATGTGTGAAAATCTCCGCCGGAAAATCCCCATATTTCGTCTTTACCAGACACGCCTTCTTCCGGTTCTCTGAAAAAAGCAAATCCACAGACTGCTCACTCTTGCGGGAAAGAGAAATCTTTTTTTCCTTGAGGGCAAAAAAAAGGCTGCTTTCCACACGTTCTCCCTCCGCGCGATTTTCTGTCCAAAAGCACGAGTACTGCCCTGATTCCTCTTCTATTTGTCCCGAAAAAGCCATATCCAAATTGTCTTCCGACAATCCACTACCGATTCGAACCCATACATTCATCATTTTATCCGTATTCCTCTATATGAATTTTCTTCGTTCCCTCCGGTCGTCCGCCCCCCAAAAAAGGTGCCGCCTGACTTTCAAACATCAAAGGGTCGTCACTTGTGAAAAAAAGCTTCTCCGAAGGCGTGTTCCCGTCATTTTCTATCCCCTTCGCCCGAAGAATCTCTAAAACCCGCTTTGCCACGCTTTCTCCCGCATTAATGAGCTTTGTTTTTTCTCCCATTACTGACTGAATCACATCTGTAAGAAGCGGATAATGTGTGCAACCCAAAACCAAGGTATCTATATTTTCTTTTGTCATTTCCTTCAAATATTCTTCCGCGGTGAGCCTAGTAATTTGATGATCCCACCAGCCCTCCTCCGCGAGAGACACAAAAAGCGGGCACGCCTTTTGCGTAACAGAAAAATGTAAAAGAGCTTTTTCATTTTGATGCTTGGAAAGAGCTTTTCTTTTTTCCGTCTCCATAACCTCTTTATAAAGACCGCTTGTGACGGTGGCCCGCGTAGCTATCACACCGATTTTTCCGTTTCTTGTTTCCTCAACCGCCT
>JGI994J12354_10001239_pt1 | contig 25836 bp, 21 predicted proteins | sample IntmicLarv3ML3BL_FD_12354 | JGI IMG/M metagenome (IMG submission 12354)
CGGGCGTGGGCGAGCTTATAGGCGGAAGTCAGCGCGAAGAACGGCTCGAGCTGCTTGAAGAGCGTATGGCTGCGCTTTCGCTCGAGCCGAACGACTATAGCTGGTATTGCGATTTACGCCGCTTCGGCGGAACGCCGCACGCCGGCTTTGGTCTGGGATTCGAGCGGCTTATAATGTATCTCACAGGCGTTCAGAATATACGCGATGTTACTCCTTTCCCCCGTACATTCCGCTCGGCCGGCATTTAATAGGTGATTTTCAAAATAGCTTTAAATGGCTCTAAAACAGAGTTTAGACAGTGTTTTTAAAAATTTTTTAAATTATTTTTAAAAAAGGCTTGCATTTTGTAAAAAGATATGATATAGTTACTTTCGTCGCTTGAGGGCGACAAAAAATCAGTCGGTGTTCTTAACGGTGAGGGTCCACCTGTTCCCATCCCGAACACAGAAGTTAAGCTCACTCGTGCCGAAAATACTTGGCTGGCGACGGCCCGGGAAAATAGGTAAACGCCGACATAAGACGGCCGTCCAATAGGGCGGTTGTTTTTTTTTGAAAATCCCCGCCGCACAGCTTTACAAATGGCATTGTTTTTGAAAATTTTCATATTTTTAAAAAGTTTATGAAAAAAGTGTTGACACGGCGCCGTTATTATAGTAGAATAATGTTCGCCGTTGATTGCTGGCATTTGTTCTGGGAGCATAGCTCAGCTGGGAGAGCACCTGCCTTACAAGCAGGGGGTCACAGGTTCGAGCCCTGTTGTTCCCACCAAACAATCGCCGAGGGTTTTATCTCAAAAAAGTGAGTACTCTTTTTTCAAAATAGCAAAAGCTATTGAAGGCGTGCAGAATATTCAGCACATCGCGGCAAACCCGCCTTTTTAGGAATACACCAACGCATAAAATGGCCTGGTAGTTCAGCTGGTTAGAACGCTAGCCTGTCACGCTAGAGGTCGTGGGTTCGAGCCCCATCCAGGTCGCCATTTTTTGCCTCTGTAGCTCAGTCGGTAGAGCAGAGGACTGAAAATCCTCGTGTCGTTGGTTCGATTCCGACCGGAGGCACCACAGCCGGCCGGCCGCCTTTCCTTTTTGGATTGCTTTGTCGCGCAAGCGTATTGAGCGCCGGTCTGCTGCTAACCATGCGGATTTAGCTCATCTGGTAGAGCGCCACCTTGCCAAGGTGGAGGTAGCGAGTTCGAGCCTCGTAATCCGCTCCAACCGATACGTTATCGGCTAACACCCCGGACTTTTTAAAAGTCCGGGGTGTTTTGTGTTATAGCCATGCTATCCATTGTGGCTTTAGTGTTTGATACTAATTTTTTCTAAACATCTTCCCGCCCAAGTAAAACTATAGTTTCCGCTATGGTGTAAAGACAATTTTTCGCCCTCGTTATTAGTATCCGAACACAATTTGTCGGAACGTTTTTTGGCGTTCTTCCGTTCGGGTTTATGAACGGAAGAATCGATGCTGTTTGTAAATCCAGTCTTATAAATAAAGGTTAGCATTGAGGGGTCTTTGTTGCCGTCGTCATCAATACCACCGACAATGACCTTATCAACAATGCTCTCAAAAACATATCGGTCAAATTCGGTCAACACTTCGTTTTGCTCCAACACACGCCGAAAATCCATGATACGGTTTTTAATCGCCGTTTCATTGTCTGCGGAGTTTTGTATAGAAACTCCTTCTTCTTGAAGCTTGGCGATTGAGTCAGATAACTCATAATATTTTTGGTCATAAGTTTCTTTATCAATTGTATCTTCCAAACGCATATCAACCAATTTTTTGCGCCGTTGCTCAATAGCTGTGATTTCCTTTTCGATACGGGAAAGCTCTTTCGCTGGATTGCCGGTACAAAGAGTGTTTTCAATGCGACCTAACAGTTCGTCCATGATGTCCTTGTTATTATGACATAAAAGACGATAACTTTCAAGAAAAGCATTCTCAATTGTTTCTTCAGCTATCCCTTTCGCATCGGGGCAATATTTCTTACCCTTTTTGGTGTTGGTAATACATTGCCAAATCACTTTATAATAGTTGCTTCCACTATGCCAACTTCTCCGTGAAAGATTGCTGTTGCAAAAACCACATTCAAGCAATGAGCTGAATGCATATTTGCGGCTGTATTTCTCTCTTTTTCCCTCTACGGCCTTCCGACCTTTTGCCCTACGTTGAATGATTCTCTGGGCGTTATCAAAAACTTCTTCGCTTATAATTGGCTCATGATGGTTATGGATATAATATTGATCTTCCTCGCCAAAATTATCTAAACGGCGTTTTGATATGGGGTCAAGCGTGAAAGTTTTGCCTTGACGAATATCACCTTTGTATTTTTCATTTCTGATGATACCCATAACAGTGCTTTCAGCCCATGTGCTATACCCACGTTTAGTTTTGTATCCAAGCCGCTCCAGCTCATGACCTATCATATAACAGCCTGCACCCTCAACGTAACGATTAAATATATAGCGAACGATTTCTGCTTCCTTTTCGTTTATAGAAATGCTTTTATCCTCTTTGTTGTAGTCATAACCCAAGCAGCCTTGAAAACCAACCAACTCACCACGCTGCATTTTCATTTTAAGCCCCTTTTTCACATTCGCAGAAATATTTTCAACCTCCTGCTGTGCTACAGAACTTAAAATAACAAGCAGTAATTCGCCATCCATCGTAAGGGTGTTGATATTTTCTTCTTCAAAGAAAACGGCTACATTTTTCTCTTTCAACATGCGAACATATTTCAAAGTATCCAGCGTGTTTCGGGCGAATCGTGAGATTGATTTTGTAATAATCATATCAATTTCACCGTTTAAGGAATCCTGAATAAGCCGCTGAAAATATTCTCTCTTTTTGACCTGCGTTCCGGTGATGGCTTCATCAGCGTAAATATCCGCAAGGACCCATTCTTTTTTTCGTTGATGAGATCAGTATAATATTGAACCTGTGATTTGTAGCTGTTAAGCTGATCTTCACTATCTGTGCTGACACGACAATAAGCAGCAACTCTATACTGTTCAATGTCCTTACGGAATGCTCTGTTGGAAAGCGTAGTGTTCGCTTTAATAATCTCAACTTGCTTCAATGTTAAATCCTCCTTGATTTTGTATTCCTATTACATATTTATAATTTTATGAAAAGAAATACATTTCAAGCGGCGCTTGTAATGTCAGACGAAATGTTATAGTCCTTCATCAACTTAGCTTTTATAATAACGTATTCCTTTTCCGTCAGCAGGGATTTGGAAAGCAATTGTTTTAACATGGCAAGTTGCATACTGTATCTGAGCAAATCGTCTTTCACGAAATCCCTCCTAACAATATTTAATTTTCAAGTTTCATTGCTTTAATATAAAAATAATCTACTCATGCGATTTCATATGCTTATAAAGGTAGTCACAATAAATCTGAACGTCTTCTTCATGCTTTGTAATTGAAATTAATGTGATTGGTTTTCTTTCAAGTGCAACCATAAAATTCATCTCCAGAAAAAGTTTCAACGAATCCCAATCCTGTTGGTTCAGATATTTTCCCACTCCTTGGATGGTGGAGTTGAAAGTCTTTTTGCTAAGATTTTCGTATAACACATTTGCATGATGTTTTGCGAATTCATCAATGCTTTTATTGTAGGTTTTCAAAATTTTCTGTTCCATCAATCTTCTCCTTAGTTCTCTTATTTGGCATAAAGCCATTGACTTTTCAAGTGAAATGATTATAATGAAAAATATAATAGAGGTTGGATTGGTTGCGGGGTATAATCTCAAGTCCCGCCATCCGCACCAGCGCGAAAGCCGTCGCAACTGCGATGGCTTTTATTTTTTTCGCCCTTGAAAATCCAGTGATATCAAGGATGTTTAGAAATTTATGTTTTTAAAAAATTCTGTAAAAACATTCGAGATCACAGCATTTTTATGCTTTCTCCTCTATTTTACTTTTGTAAAATGGGGAGTTTTTTATGGCTATACCTAAACCTGAAAACCCAAACAATCAATGGAACGTATTATATGAATTAGCGAAAGATTTTTATAATCAGCATGGGCATTTAAATATTCACAGAGATTTTTGTTCGGGCAGTCATAGATTAGGGAGATGGATAGGAACTCAAAGACAAGATTATCGAAAACGTACCAATCCATTTTTCACACAAGAGCGGATTGATTTATTAGAATCTATAAGGATGATTTGGGACGTAGCAGAGACAAATTGGCAATCCATGTGGAGAAAATTGAAACAGTATTTACAAGAACATGGAACCTCGCGTGTACCCCAATCTTATATCACATCGGACGGGAAAGCGCTCGGGTGCTGGCTCAACGAACAGCGGATGGACTATAAAAAAGAGAAGCTCACTTACGATCATCAAGTTTTGCTAGAGCAATTAGATGTGATTTGGGAACCGGAGCTTCTTCGCAGAGGAACTTGGGATATTTATGCTCAACTTCTGTCAGAATATGTTTGTGAACATGGCGGGAAATTTCCATCAAGTAGCTACATTACAGCAATAGGTCGAAAATTGGGACAATGGCTAAGTAATCAACGTGTATATTACTATACCGGAAAATTGTTACCGGAAAGACAGAAAAGATTAGAAGAAATAGGGTTTTTATGGGATGCTGCGATACAAAGATGGCAGTTCTATTACCCTCAGGCAAAAAACTATCATAAAAAGTATGGACATTTGTGTTTTGAATTGCAAAAAGGAAAAAATCAGTATGATTCAGAGGATCTTGGAATCTGGCTGTCCCAACAACGAACATCTTATCACAAGAATAAATTATCTGTCGAACAGATTCGTCAGTTAGAGAAAATCGACATGATTTGGGAGGTGAAACCTTACGTTTGGGAAAAAATGTATCAGGAAGCTGTTCTTTATTATGAAAAAAACGGTCATCTTCGAGTTTCAAAAAATCCGAATTGCTCTGAGAATAGTCGGTTAGGGCAATGGATTTCCACTCAACGAAGAGAATACCAAAGGCGAACAAATCCTTATTTTACAGAAGAGCGTATTCGCAAGCTGGAAGCTATTGGTATGATTTGGGATGCCCGCATTGACCCTGAAGATGTTTGGGAGCGATGGTATGAAAAAGCAACTTTGTTTTATCGGGAAAACAATCATCTTTTCCCTCCCGAAGGGCAACTTAGAACATGGGTTTTAGCTCAACGTTATAAAAAACGCGAAAAAAGAGGAGCGCTCTCCGTTAAAAAAATCAAACGGTTGGAATCCATTGGAATGGTATGGGAACCGGAAGAAGAACAATGGCAAGCTATGTATTGTCGCGCCAAAGAATATTACAAAATTCACCAAATACTCAATATTCCCTACTCGTACATCTCCCCGGATGGTGCTAAATTGGGGGATTGGATTGCTAGACAGCGAGCGGCTTACAGAAATCTATTGGCTGAACGTCATGGGGGCGGACGTTGTGTTATGACGTTTGAACATGCTGATTTACTTAATAAAATCGGAATGATATGGGATGGCGATACTTTGACATGCTCAACATCTCAACAAGAGAAAATCATTCTTTATTACATAAGACAAATATATCATGACGCGAATAAAACCAGAAATTGGGAATCGTTGGGATTCGAATTGGATATTTTTATTCCATCCATAAATACCGCTGTTGAATATGACGGAGTTGTTTGGCATTGTGATAAACTTGAAAAAGACGAAGAAAAAGGGCGAGCATGTCAGGCCCATGGTGTCCGGTTGATTCGTATCAGGGAACCCGGGCTCCCTGATATTGAAAATTGTGATCTTTTGATTCAACTTAAAGACAGAGAGCGCGCAACTCTTGAATCTGCTGTTCTGCAATTGTTTGAATATTTAGAGTTGACTACGCCCGATTGCGATATAAGCAGAGATTATGCCGAAATCATTAAAACATTTAAAGATTATACCTCTCGCAAATGGGACCGGTTTTATGAGGTTGCTTATCAATATTATGGTATTCACGGGAATCTTGATTTTCCAAAAGGAACAAAAAACGCTGCGGGTGCCGATTTGATGGCATGGGTTTATGACCAGCGAACTGCATATAAAAACGATGAACTGACGCCATTACAAATAAAAAAGCTTGAGCAGTTGGGATTTGTATGGAATCCATTTGAAAATCGATGGAATGAAATGTATCGGTTGGCTGAGAAGTATTATAAGGAACACGACGATTTATTAATCCCCGCCACATACCGTGCAAAAAGTGGAGAGGCATTGGGCTCTTGGCTCTCAAAACAGCGTGAGTCTCATCGGAAAGGTTTACTAATACCGCGGCATATCCATTTATTAGAGCGCTTAAATGTGATTTGGAACCCTCTCAAAAACAAGCAGGATTCTTTTTTGTGGGCTGCAAAGAAGTTTAGAAATGAACATGGGCATCTACACATTCACTATAAGTATATTACACCGAACGATAAAAGGTTGGGTGAATGGATAGCAGATCAGAGAAGCAGATACCGCGAAGGAAAGCTTTCTGCAAAGTTTATAGAATCGCTTGAAGACTTAGGAATACAATGGAATGTTTTTTCTGAACAATGGGAAGAAATGTTTGCTGTTGCGAAAGCACATTTCCATCAAAACGGAACCCTCTGGCTTTCTCCAAACTATATAACGCCGGAAGGCATCCATCTTGGCGACTGGATTTCTCAACAACGCAAAAAATTCAATGGCAGAGGGCGGAGCAGCCCGTTGACTGCTGAACAGAAACACCGCTTAGATGATATTGGTATGATCTGGGATCCATACACCTTGAAATGGATGCTGAAATATAAACTGGCAAAAGAATTCTATTTGAAAAATGGTCATCTTCGGATTCCTTATGACTATATTGCAGAAACCGGAGAAAAATTAGGAATGTGGATTGGAAGTCAACGACAGGGTATGCGAGGGAATCCTAATTTTCTAATAACAGAGGAACGTAAACAGTTACTTGATGATATTAATATGGAGTGGAGTTTGAAATTCACAAAACCTAATGCTTGTCAGCGAAAACAGAATCCAAACAGCCCACAAACAAATAATGTGTTTTGATAGACTGTGTATTGGTTGTTTTATCCCTTGGATAAACCTCGACATGGTCTATTATTTTATGTAATACTTCTCTGGTCAGGTGACCTATATGTTCAATTTCCAAAATTGTCTCTTTTAATGATTCGATTCCGTCCGATATATTTTGACTGTGCAAAATTTGCTCCTGAACGATTTGACCGCGTTCGTAATTTTTTTCGCGCTCTTTACGAAATCGAGCAGAAAGCATGACAAAGGATTCATCATCCAAATCTCCGTTTATCTTTTCCTCGTATGCACTGGCAAACAAAACAGATAATTCCTCCTGTCTATTTGTGAGTAAACGGTATTCATCTTTCAACTGTCGTTCTTGCGTTTTACTCTCGAGTTGCTTTTGGCATTCAAGCGTTTTTACAAACTCATCCCAGTTGTTGTGAGCATAAAACAATAAAGCATTTATCTCACCGAGCACTTTTGGGATTAGATAATCCAACCGAATGTAGTGAGTATCGGAGCAAAAACTACGATTGCCTTTGTAGTTAGAACAGTTATAATATTCAATGCTTGGATTGTTTTGGTTGAAGTGATAGTGCATGTTACCACCACAATCGCCGCAATGCAAAAAGCCGGAAAACAGTGATTGCTTTCCGGCTTTTTTACGTGTTTTGTTTTGAAGTCGTTTCTGCTGAATATCGTTCCAGATGTGCCGTTCGATGATTGGGATATGAATATCTTTTAGAATAGCCATTTTATTCCGAGGGTTCTGATGACGTTTTTTATCCTTAAAGGAGTGGCTAAAAGTTTTTTGATTGACAATATCGCCGCAGTACTCCTGCCTTGTCAATATCTGTGTAATCGTCGATGGCCGCCATTTGTGAGGATTTGAATTTTTCTGCCCACCACCGCTTCGGTTTTGAGACAAGCGATAATGCGACGGCGTCAATATCCGTTCTTTTTCAAGAATGCCGGCAATCTGATCCGTCCCATAATTCATAAACGCTAAACGGTAAATCCTTTGAACTACCTGAGCCGCTTTTGGATCCGGTTCCCAAAACTTCGGATTGTCCTCAGACCTCCTATATCCGTAAACCGGCAAGCCAACAGGCTCTCCTTTTGTCGCTTTAGCCTTATACATTGCCCGAAGCTTTCGGCTGATATCTTTAGCATACATTTCGTCCATAACGCTGTATAAGGGTAAAAAATCCATTGAATTCGTATTGCTGTCAATATCTCCACTGACGGCAATAAATCGAACGTTATTCTTGGGGAATATATGCTCAATGTAATGTCCGACTTTTAGATAATCCCGCCCCAAACGAGATACATCTTTTACGATTACAGCGGAAATGATTCCGGCATTTATTGCTTCTTCCATTTGCTTGAGTGCCGGACGATTGAAATCTGTACCACTATATCCATCATCAATAAAAAACTGAATCTGACTAAACCCGTTCACTTGAGCCGCTTTTTGCGTGATGATTTTTTGGCTTGCAATGCTGTTGCTTTCAATGTCCTTTTCTTCACCTTTTGATATCCGGCAATACAGCGCTGCATGTTGTGTTTTGCTTTTGTCCATAAAAAAAGCCCCCCATTTTTATTTGCGATTATTTTAATCACATCATAATGATAACAGAGGGAATTTCTTAATCAACAAACAATTAACAACTTATTTCGTCGGCAACCTTACGAACAACAAAGTTTGTATCCAATTTGGTCTTTTGAAGTATATAGTCATAGGTTGAATTATCAATATCCTTTAAGCAATGAACCAACCTTAGAATTGAGTTTTTAATATATACATTATCCGAATCTATCATTTTGACAAGCTGATTACATATAATATTCTTGTTCTCTAGATTTCTCAATAACTGGAATAGTATTCTTATGGTATTCCAACGCACATCTACATTAGGTGAGTTACACCAAATTATAGAATGTTGCAAAATTATAGCTTCTAATTGAGGTATTAGTTCTTTACGACCTGCCTCTAAGTATGATAAAAGCAATTGACTGGCCTTGATTTGAGACAATTCATCATCACCAATATCCGCAAATGCTTCAATCAAATCAATATTTACATCTTCCCCGAGAGAACTATAAAGTAATAAAGCGTAAAGTGTTAAATTTGCTTCGCTCAAGTTAGTCATAATTGAGCTGCCGCTTTCTACCGCTTTTTTAGAGACCAAAATCTCCGAGGATATCGTCTTGTTTCGTTCGGCTACACCGGGTAATGATCTAATTAAAAATATCGCTAAATCAATTGCATCCATCTTTGCGTCTATATCTTGAGTCTCGCTTAAAATCGTACTTAAAGAAGCTGTATAAGCTGAATCAATCAAGTTGTAATCGAATGTGGCATCACTTTGCTGTATAATAGCTTTAATAACCTTATGTGGTCTATCACCATATCCGGTGAAATGTCCACCCTGGCCTTGCGTTTTATTTCGAGTTTCTATTCGCTTGGTATATTGACCTATAAACGCAGGCATATCATGCTTTTCATCTTCTGTTGTTTCAAGTCGATAAGTGCCACTATAAAAATCCGACATATGCTCTGATACAGCTTTATCAAGATTTTGAGTTGCTTCTCTATTTTGTTTTCTAAGAACATATAACGCTCTATCTAACGTATTAATGTTTTTTCTTTCATTTTCATCACATATTATTTCTATAATAGTAGCCAATAATCTGTCTTTAAATTCTGACGATAATTCATCAAGTTTAATGCAACGTGATATGAGTTTAAACAAATCATCGTAAAATCTACGTTTATGAGATTCAATACAAGCAAGTACGAGTTCCGCTATTTGGTCTTGACCAATTCTTAAATATGCTCCCTCAATAGCAGTAAAGATGTGGCTGCCTATAGCAATTGGAGCATCGTCATTTCTCATCCATTCAAGAATAAGGTCATGTAAATCAGTCCATACGGAATCAAATTGAATATCATTTAGAGTGTATGCAGTAATTCTGAACGCCTCTAATTTTGCATTTAAGCGCTGATATGATATTGGCCTATTATCGGCAAAACGATATATATCGTAAGCATCACTCGCATTCATTTTACTTAAAATATCGCCAAAGTATCGTTCAATGCCATCTATCTCTTTCGCGTTGTAATTAACAATTGATGTTTTGAGAAGTAATAGTCTTAGATTCCAGTTTGAATATCGCTCAGCGCAGAAAAACGATAATGTCATTATGCGCTTGTATAACATATGCAAATGTGTTAGCGAGCCGCTGCACATAGATAACACATAAGAACTCGCCAATAAGTTGGCATATGATTCCAAATCATGTCCATACGTAATGGTGTAAGGAGATTGGAACTTATATTTAATTCTTCCTTTCGCAAGTTTTTCATAAAATCTGGTATCAAATCTATCCATTAATGGGTAGTATAGCAGCGATGTGCTCTCATCCAATTCTTTTTGATAAGGGTCATCAACTAAGTACCGGTTTTCAGATTCCTCTAAGTAACCGCTCTGATTTCTCAAATCAATTAGTATATCTTTGATTATCCAACTAGGTAACGATCCTGCTTTGGCTGATGTTAATGCTTCTTCAAGCAGCGATATACACTTTTTTTGATCTCCTGAAAAATAGGCTTCAATAGCGTTCAAGCGTGTTCGTGTTACTTGAAAATGTTCTTTTGATTGCTGTCTTTCTAGTTCGCATAGCAAACCATCTATTTGGTTATCGGTAATCTGTTTCCCCTCAAATAAAATAGGTAGAAATTTCACACACTCATCATCTATCGCATTTGTATTAACAATGCTTTCTTTTGGTTCTTCTAAGATTAATTGTGAAAAATAGTTTTTGCATTTGTCTATGCTATTAAGAACATCTTTGTTAACTACATTGTCCGAAAAAGATGAAAAATCCGTAAAAACGAGATTGTCGTGTTTTTCCTCCGTTTTTTCTTCACTCCATGTTATGCGCCCTTTACAATATTGTCTATATATCATGACTAAATCTTCGATTAAATCTGTTGCACCATTCTGAACAAAATCTTCAAAAGAATGAACCACCTTGCTTTTAGCAAAACTTGCTCCCTTCAGACTTTTTTGTAAAGGTGTCTCCTCTTTTGATGATTGGTCGCAAAAATAGTATAATGACTTAATAGCACGCTTGTTGACCGTATCTATTTCAATCTGTACACCATCAGGGATACCATCTTTATTGTCAATCAGGAAAATGCAAATATCACATTCTTCTAAAGAAGAGGTATAGTGTCGCCCTGCGGAGGCAGATGATGCACCTTCTGCTTCAAACACATATACTTCCGCAAAATGAGTAGCCTCTATCAAAGCCTTAAGACCAGCGCGGACAATGTTGTATTTTTGCTTATCTAGTTCGTCTCCACAAGCCGAACTAATAAAGACTTTGATTTTTTGTCTTGGAATAATCATGATGCCGCCGCTCCGTTCATGTTTTTATAACTCTATTCCCTTTGTGTTCCCACACACCACATCAATCACAACTTTTACGGTGATGTATTTTTTTAACTGCTTATTTCTGAAATTTTCGCCTTCGCCGTTAAAAACCATATGCTTCACAAAGTGCCTAAAACAAAGGATTTCTACGTATTTTGGCGTTGTAGTAAAACTACCGTCTCCACATGCGGTGTCCGCGGAAACATATCAACAGGCGTTCCTTCCCGCACAATATACCCCTTTTCAGCAAAAATCGCGGCATCCCGCGCCAGCGTGGCGGCATCACAGGAAATGTATACAATGCGCTCGGGCGCAAAGTCTAAAGCTATAGTCTCTATCAGCTCGGGCGTCAAACCTTTGCGCGGCGGATCAACCAAAACGACATCTGGGCGAACGCCCTGGTCAACCATCTCCGCCGCGGCCTGCGCCGCATCGGCACATAAAAAACGCGCATTGGTTATGCCGGCATTTTTGGCGTTAGCTCGTGCGTTTTCAATAGCAGCCTCAACCACATCAACGCCAACTACCTGCCCCGCCTGCCCTGCCATGGAAAGCCCGATAGACCCCGTTCCGCAGTAAAGGTCGAGCACAGTTTTGCCCGCCGGCCGGGCATATTCAGCCGCTATGCCGTAAAGAACCTCTGCCATATGGCTGTTCACCTGATAAAAGCTGTGCGGCGAAATGTGCAGCGGCACACCGCACAGCGTGTCCTCAATGCCATAACTGCCCCAAAGCACGAGCGATTTCTCACCCAAAAGCACATTGGTGTCCTTTCGGTTTACGTTGAGCATAACCGAGCATAGCCCGTTCTCTTCAAATTTCCCGCGAAGACGGTCAACAAGCTCATCAAAGCAGGGCAGCATGCGCCCGTTAATAATGGGCATCACCATAATCTGGCCGCTGTTGTGCCCTTTACGGATAAACAGCGCCCGCACCAGCCCCTTGTGCGTTGTTTCGTCGTAAACCGAAAGACCGTGCTCATTCACAAACCCGGTAAATACCGCCGCAATTTCGGAAAACACAGACGGATGGAGCATGCAGTCGTCCGTCTGTATAACATGATGACTGCGCGCGGCATAAAAACCGCAAACGGCCTTGCCCTGCAAAAGCGCAACGGGCAATATAGCCTTGTTGCGATAGCGGGTTGGTTCACCATACCTTATTTCGGCCAAGGACGGCTCGATGTGGCCTATGCGCCTGAGCGTATCCTTCACAAATCCGGCCTTGTAATTCAGTTCTTCTTCGTACAACACATGACGCAGGCTACACCCGCCGCATCGCGGATACACAGCGCATTCAGGCTCTGCGCGCTGCGGTGAGGGCTGCAATATACTCTCTATACGGCCATAGGCACACCGTTTGCCAGCCTTTACTATACGCACACAGAGCCGCTCACACAGAGCGGCTCCCGGCACAAAAACAGCCATGCCGTCATGGCGCGCGATGCCTGATGCATCGGTGCTCATGGCGGCAATTTCGGTTTCTATAATATCGTTTTTATTCAGCATAGCCCTGGTCAGGACGTATATTCAGATATTGAAAGGATATACGGTTCCTGCCCCTCCTTGATAATCATTGTATACATCTTGGTTTTCACAATATCCGTGCCCGTTTCATATTCGTCCTCTTCCAGATATCCAACATGCACGGCAGCCTTTTCGCCCTTTATTTGTATATCGATTATTTTCGGCGCAAAACCGCCGAGATAACCAACCACAGGGACATGATAATTTTGATCCAATATGTTAAATTCTATCTGGATATCCCCGGAATTCAGGGATACAAGATGCAGCTTTTTACCGGCCTCACCAAACAGCAGGCCAAGATTTCGAGACACGTCCGCAGCCGGAATAAGCATATTGCCCATCTCGTCCAGCTCGGCCTCATTTCCCGTTTCCTCAATAGCGCGCTGAAGCGCCGCCAACAATAGCGGCTGCTTGTCCGGCGCCGTATCGGCCGAATCAAAATCTGGCGGGTCGAACATAACCACAGGGCTAAGCCGCGAGGTGTATTCGTTGAAAAGATGGCTGTTGTCCTGCGGCTTGTTGAGTGCACTTATCAGCGCGGACATGAGAAAATATATCCCAATTCCGGCCAAAATAAGCACAACAGCACCAAGCGGCGCCGCCCATTTGGGCGGGCGCAGCGAGGGACGAACCCCGGTCAGTTCCTCCTTGCGCTCTGCGCTAACGGCACGCATCTGTTCGGCCTGCTTTTGCGCAGCCGGCTTGTATACCCGTTTTTCCCTTGTTTCGGGCAAAGTAAATCCTCCTTATAGGCGGCAAAAATCCGCACATACAAATATCAGCGTTTTGTAAAAATCATCGTATCTGGCCGCTGCCCGATATGATATACTTGCCCGAGGTCAGCGCCAAAATGCCCATGGGGCCGCGAGCGTGCAGCTTTTGGGTGGATATCCCTATCTCGGCACCCAGACCAAACTCGCCCCCGTCAGTAAAGCGGGTTGAGGCGTTGACATACACAGCAGCCGAATCGAGAGCTCCCGTGAAATAATCGGCGTTTTTCCGGCTGTCAGTTACAATGCATTCGCTGTGCCCGCTGGAATACCGCCGTATATGCTCCACAGCATCCTTAACACTTTCCACAACACGGCATGCAATAATAAAATCGCTAAACTCGGTATAATAATGCTCCTCGGTAACGGGCAGAACATCTTTAAGTATGGCGCGGGTCTGCTCGCAGCCGTACCAAACAACATTGTGCGCCGCAAACCGCTGCTGTATAACGGGCAGCAGCTCGGCTGCGCGGTCTTTGTGTATAAGCAGGGTTTCTATAGAATTGCACACAGACGGGCGGCTGCATTTGGCATTTTCGGCTATGTCTGCGGCCATTTTGCTGTCGGCTCCGCTGTCTATGTACAAATGACAGTTGCCCGACCCCGTTTCGATAACGGGCAGGCTGGCATTTTCCACAACGGCGCGGATAAGCCCGGCCCCGCCGCGCGGAATAAGCACATCAATAAGACCGTTCAGCCGCATCATTTCGGCGGCCGTTTCGCGCGAGGTATCGCTCACCATGCATATAGCACTCTTGGGCAGGCCAGCCGAAGCCAGCCCCTTCTGAAGGCTGGCCGCAATGGCCAGATTACTGTTTATGGCTTCTTTGCCGCCGCGCAGAATACAGGCGTTGCCCGCCTTTATGCAAATGGCGGCCGCGTCCGAGGTTACATTGGGGCGGCTTTCAAAAATTATACCCACAACACCCAGCGGAACGCGCACATGCTGGATTTTTAGCCCGTTAGGGCGGGTACAGCCGTCCAGCGCCTCGCCTATAGGGTCGCTCTGCGCCATAACGGCCAGTATGCCGCCGGCCATGCCGCGTATACGTTCCTCGTTTAATGTAAGGCGTTCGCACATGGCATCGCTCAGGCCGCTCAGCCGCGCCTCGTGCAAATCCATATCGTTGGCCTTGAGTATGCCGTCCATATCGGCAATGAGCCATTCGGCCATGTTCTTTAATGCTGCATTCTTGCGTTCAGTTCCGGCAGAAGCCATCTCGGCTGCGGCTGCCTTTGCCTCCCGACCCAGCACTTGCATGCTACTCATATGCGTTTCGCTCCCTTAATAAATATAATTTTCGGGCACAAAAAGAGTGCCCACACTCTTGCCGTCCATCAGGTCGTATATACCTTCGGGGCTTTGCCCGTTCATTATGTTAACAGGTATTCCGGCCGCTGTGGCAAACCTTGCCGCCTCCAGCTTGGATTGCATCCCGCCCGTACCGCGGCTTGTTCCAGCAGCTCCGGCGCCGCTGGAAATATCCTCGGTGAATTCCTTCACAAGCGGGATAAGCTTGGCATCGGGGTTTTCTTTGGGGTCCTTGTCATAAAGCCCATCAATATCGGATAGTATTATCAACCCATCGGCCTCGATAAGCGAGGCCACAATGGCCGAAAGCCTATCATTATCGCCGTAAAGACTTTCCTCGGCCAGCACGGTGTCGTTTTCATTAACTATGGGCACCGCGCCCATTTTAAGCAGGGCATGAAATGTATTTATCGTATTTTGCTTGGCGCGCTGCTGCTCAACAATGTTGCGCGTCAGCAAAATCTGCGCCACACGGTAGTTATATTCGGCAAAACACCGGTCATACAGCGCAATCAGGCTGCACTGCCCAACGGCGGCGGCCGCCTGCTTTCCTGCCACATCGGCCGGCCGGCCGGCAAAGCCCAGCTTTTGCACGCCAACGGCCACAGCGCCCGAGGAAACCATAACCACTTCAATCCCCGTATTTTTCATCTCGGATACAACGCGCACCAAACGGTCGATCAGCCGCAGGTTGGCCATACCGTTTTCGTGCGTCAGCGTAGACGACCCAAGCTTTATAACCAGCCGTTTTGTATTCTTAAATGCCATACTGTCACCCCTGTGTTTGTACTGAAACAAATTATAACATAAGGATAGTTCAAATTACAACAAAATATAAAAATTTTGCCGGAATGCTATGCAAGGCACAAAAAGCTCCGATGTCGCAAGCAGGGTACAATTTGCGGCTTTGTAAGAGAAAACACAAATATCATGGTAACAAATCCGTTATAGCCGAATACAATAATATTGAAGCTATGTCTATCCTTGTAAACGCGCGGTACATACAAAACTTTAAATCTTGCCTTTATTTGTTTGGCCGCGCACCCCTACAAATAGTCACCCTTCAATTCAAAACTTGAATTTTCAGGAGGATTCTTATGGCTGATAACAGAAATCCGGGCAGCGGATTCAAAGAAGCCGTGTGCATCGATGCCTCCAAAATCTATGACACCTGCTGCGACAGGGACTGTCTAGAGGATTTGCGCTGCTTTTTCACGCCGCGCGGTCAGGAAGTAATCGATCAGGCTATCAACGTTCGCATCAAAAGCTCGGAAGTAATCCAGGTATTTATTGATGTAGAACCGGTACATTTCAACCGCGGCTATTATGCCTGCGACCTCAGCTTTTTCTTTCTTGTTCAGCTTGAGGCCTTTGTGGCGCCGCAAACCCAGCCTATACCCGTCGAGGGCGTTTGCTTCTTCGACAAAAAGGTTATACTTTACGGGTCGGAAGGCAGCGTAAAGGTGTTTTCCAACGAGTTTGAACAGGACGGCGTTCTGGACAATCAACTCCAGATGTCGGGCAACATGCCGCGCTGCATAGTCGAATGCGTCGATCCCGTTGCGCTCGAAGCGCACATCTGCGAGGTGCGCGATTGCTACCATGGTCGCTGTATGCCCAGCTGCGTCAGCCGCCGTCTGGGCGGCGAGCTGGACACATGCAGCACAGACAAGGCTGTTTACTGCACATTGGGACTTTTCACAATAGTCAAGCTTGTGCGCGATGTAGCCATGCTCATTCCGGTTTACGATTTCTGCGTTCCCGAAAAGGAATGCGATGGCAACGGCCCTCCGGCCGACAATGCCTGTGATATGTTCAGCAGGCTGAGCTTCCCCTTTGATGATTTCTTTCCCCCGGCAAACGGCGAATCGGGCTGCGGCTGCTAGCCTAATGCCCATAAAAACCCCAAGCCCCGAAGCTTAAGCTTCGGGGCTTGGTTGCGTGTTTAACAGGGTTAAATCCTAAAGCCCTATTCCGCGCAAAAAGAATATAAAATCTTCATATGTACCCTTAGTGAAGCCGTCTTTTTTGAATATGATACCCATTTTTGCTTCAGTTAATAATATAATTAGGTTTTTGGTTTCTATAACCTTTTTTACCGAACTCCAATGATAGCTGATTTTCGATTCGTCTGCATTGCAGGCGATTTCTATTTTTTCCGGGGTAACAATGCGTAACAATTCCCTGGTTTTACCATTGTTCATTTCCATATCGCGTGCCAGAGAAATTTTCACAATTCTGAAATATTGCCAAATTCTCAATGCTAAAAAAAGCGGAAAAAGAACACTGTAAAAATATATAGATTCGGGAATTGATTTTAAATTTTGCGAAGACGTAATAATAGAACAGCTTTGATTTATTAACAAAAAAATTGACGCAAAAAAACATGTGCCAAAAAAAACCAAAACAGTTATGGCAAAGGGCCTTCGGAAACAAATCTTTTTATAATATTCTTTATATACATCCCTATCACATACAATCTCATTCTCAAAAAGCGGCTCCATAAATATCTCTCTCCGATGCATTTTTCTAAATAATAACACACCGGAAAAACAAAAGCAAGCCACACAGTGGCAAGCCACTATCCCACCCGTTCCAGCTCCTTTTTCAGCCGGGAAATAATGCGCTTTTCCAGCCGCGATATGTACGATTGTGATATCCCCAGCCCGTCGGCAACCTCTTTTTGCGTGTGCTCAGTGTGGCCATTCAGCCCAAACCGCAGCTCCATTATCTGCCTCTCGCGCGAATTCAGCCGGCTTACCAGCCTAACTATCAGATGCCGCTCGTCCTCCTGCTCTATGGGCAGATTCACCATATCCACCGCGCTGCCCAAAATGTCGGAAAGCAGCAGCTCGTTGCCGTCCCAGTCCACATTCAGCGGCTCGTCTATACTTATCTCGGTTTTCATGGCCGTCGTCTTGCGCAGATACATAAGTATCTCGTTTTCTATGCAGCGGCTGGCATATGTTGCCAGCTTTATGTTTCTGTCACACTTAAAGGTGTTAACAGCCTTGATAAGCCCTATGGTGCCTATCGAAATAAGATCCTCAATGCCGGCTCCGGCCGCGTCAAATTTACGCGCGATATAAACAACAAGCCGCAAATTGCGCACGATAAGCTGCTCCTTAACGCTCTGGTCGCCGCCGGCGTAACGTTCCAGCAGTGCGGCCTCCTCGGGCTTTGAAAGGGGCGGCGGCAAAACCTCCGGGCCGTTTATATAGTAGGCCTCGTCCAAAAGCCCCAGTCTTTTCAGCAGCGCAAAGTATATAAGTCTTATTTTATTTGTGAACGGCGTGCATATCATGCTGCACAACCCCCTCGCTTTTATTCAAAAGGTCACGCCCGAAAAGGGCGTCGTAATCGCCCGAAAGGGACGATTTTGTAACGGCTATCACGGCTCCCGGACAAACAAGCACGCGGCCGTCGGCCGTTCGGATGTCAACGCGGTCTGCCTTAAATCCGGGCAGCAGCCCCTCGCCGCCAATGCTCGCATATGGCACCACACGAAACCGGCCAAACATGCTATCCGGACAATCGGGTATCTGATGCTCGTAGACAAAGCAGCTCTCAAACGGCAACAAATCTTTAACGGCCGAAAAATGCGTCACTATTATGGGCGCATCGGTAAAGAGATCACACAGTGCATTGCCCGTGTCAAGCAGGGCGCGCAGCGCGCACGTTCCTCCGTCCAGCGTTATCTTTATGCGGTATATGTCGCCCTCCTCGGTGCGCCGCGCCGAAAAACGTCGTATCAGCGTTATGATAAGGTGGGCAGCCGCGGCCGAGGCAATAAGTACAATGGGCGATATCCCAAAATATACCGTGCCGCCATCGATAACCATGTTTTTCGGCTTGAAGGCAAACCATATAGCCAGCATAACCCCCGCATATGCAAAGGTTGCGGCAAAAAACAATAGAACATGCCTCAGAAAAACCTTGAAATTCCTGCATCCAAAGCAGCAAAGCACGATTATAGCGGCGGCCGCAAGCTTCAGCGCAGCGGCCAAAACCTCGCTTTCTATGGGCAGCAGCATGATAAACGAGGCCAGCCCCCCGGCCAACGCGCCAAGCAAAAGCCGCCGGAATTTTACGTTCGCGCGAGCCAGCCTGGCTGTAAGCATAAGCAAAAAATATGTAATTATCAGATTAAGGCAAAAAAGGATATCGGCATAAACAATCATAAAACAGCACCGCTTTCATTGCTATTATATATGCCCGCCATGCCATTTTTCTGTCGTTTATTAGCTCCGATTTTTGTCGTTTTGCCGTGTTTTTTGCACAAAAAACAAAATCACCGCGCCCTTGTATACCCGCATTCCGCTTTCAGCAGTTTATGACCTGCCTATTAAAGCTTAAATTTCAAAAGGCAAAAGCCCGCCGGACAAAAATAAATGTCCAGCGGGCTTTTATGTAAAATATTTCAGTCTACTTCGAGTTTGCCGCCACTTCCCTAAGCAGCGCAGGGATATCCAGCTGCTGCGGACAAACCTCTATACAGGCCCCGCAATCTATGCATTTGTCGGCACGCGCATCTTCAGGTATTTCCTTCAGTCCCTCCAAAAATTTACCCCAGTCGGCCGTTTCGAGATATTGGTTGTAAAGGGTAAACAACTCGTCAATAGCCACGCCGGCCGGGCACGAAACGCAGTATTTGCAGGCCGTGCATAAAATACGCGGCACGGCGGCCAAAGCCTCGGCCGCCCGCTTGACAACGGCGTGTTCAGCTTCGCTCAGCGGCACAAACGGGGAAAACACCGGCATATTTTCCTCAACCTGCCCGATATCAGACATGCCCGAAAGCACACAAAATACGCCCTCCTGCCCCGCCGCAAACCTCAGCGCCCAGGAGGCCGCCGAAGCATCGGGGTCAACCTCGGCAAACACCTGCCGCACATGGTTTGGCAGGCGGGAAAGCATGCCCCCGCGCACCGAGCTCATAACAATAATGGGCACGCCATGCTTGCGCGCTATGGCATAGTACTGGTCGGCGCCGTGCTCCAAAACATCGAAATAGTTCAGCTGCAGCTGAACAAATTCCATTTCGGGATGCTCACCGAGCAGTTTGTCCAGCAGTTCGGCGCTGCCGTGATAGGAAAAGCCTATATGACGCGCGCGGCCTTCTGCTTTCAGCTGCTGCACAAAGGAAAACGCGCCATGCTCGCACAGGGCGGGATAAGCCTTGTCATCTATAGCATGTATCAGATAAAAATCAAAATATTCCAGCCCCGTGCGCTTTAGCTGCTCCTCAAAAATGGGCAGCATATCCCCCGGCGATTTCACCATCCAGCTCGGCAGCTTGTCGGCCGCGAAAAAGCTTTCGCGCGGATACCGCTTGGTAATGCACTCACGCAGCGCAACCTCCGATTCGCCATTGTGGTATACATAGGCCGTATCGAAATATTTTCCGCCGCCCGCAATAAACGCATCCACCATCCTGTTGGTGTGCTCAATATCTATCTTTCCGTCCTTTTCGGGCAGCCGCATAAGGCCAAACCCCAATTGTGACATGGGTACATTCATTATTTCTTCGCGCCCGGTCATTTATATACAACTCCTTTTATTATCACTACAATACATAGTATCATGGCGCAAATCGCATTACAATAAAAAAATACGAAACCCAAACAAATTGTACAGTTATTATAAAAAATAACAAATAATTAGGCAGTAAAAATAATTGTATTTTCTGTCGCATTGTGATATTATGCTATTACTTATGCATTATTGCCCTTCCCGCCATAATAAGGGCATATAGAAAGAGGCACAAACATTGCAAAACGAAGCGTTAACCGCTGGCGTAAAGCCTGGCGGTCTTGTAGACAAAACCGAGATAAAGCTGCTTATCTGCTATATCCTCGCCACTATCGACCAACCCATACATAGGGAGGTTTTAGTTGAGCTGCTGTGGAACGAGGGAATAGCCAATTTTTTCGAGCTCACAGATGCCGTAGGCATCCTTGAGCAAACAGGGCAAATCGTATCGGTGGACGATGAAAACAACATTTTTGTTATATCTGAAACGGGCCGCGATATAGCCGAAACGCTGCACGAAAGCCTGCCGCTTTCTATCCGGCAGATGGCCGTGCGCACAACGCTGCGCACCCTGGCTAAAATCCGACACGAGGGCGAAAATAAAGTTTCTATAACCAAGGCAAAAACGGGCGGCTATAATGTAAAATGCACCGTTTTTGAAAATGAAACCGAGCTTATGTCGGTTTCACTCACCGTGCCGGATAAAATGCACGCCAAAACAATAAAACAACATTTCAACGACGATCCCATAAGGCTTTATTGCGCCGTTGTGGCTGAAATGACGGGTGATTACCGCAGCGTGAAGCAGCAGTTTGAAGCCATTACGCAGGAACTGATAAAAAACACATAACAGGAGCTTTATATGGATTATTCAAAAGAGCTGTACAAAAACAAGGATATCCGCCGCACCATAACGGAAATACTTTATCAGCGCCAGTATAATTCCGGCGAAAAATATGGCCATACCGGCGGCATAATATTTAAAGTTTCACGGGCCGTTTTTTATATCGTATGCCTTTATTCTGCGCTTATGACCAGCACCTTTGTCATGGCGTGTATTTTATATATTAATGGCGAAAACCCCTCTTCTCCCGAATTTAGCGCCTCCAGCGCCGTTTTCATGTCGGTGTGCACGGCCATGATTATCGCGGCGCTCGTGCTCGTGCGCAAGAGGCTTTATGTTCCGGCGGCCGCCATAGGCGCCGTGGGCGGCCTGGCGCCGTTGCTGATTTTTAAAAACCTGCTCAATGCCTATATCCTGGAATACAGCGGCAGCCATGCTATTTTCGGGGACACCGAGCTTTTAGACGGAGGCGTAAGCGCCGGCGGACAAAACAAAAACGCTTTTGTGCTTGCCGCGCTGTTCGGCGCTGTGCTTATTGTGTTTGGCATTTTCGTTCAATACCGCCGCAAGCTGCCTTTTTTTGCTCCGGCAATTGCCGCCGCGGGCATGGCCGGCTTTATTATATGGCAGATATCCTCGCCGTTCGATTTTTTCGGCGCAGGGTTTGACACGGTCCATCTTGTGGCGCTGTTCGTCATGCCGGCCGTGCTGCTTTTTCTGGCTTTCCGTATTTACAGCGAAAAACCGCTTCATCATGGCGTAATGTATGTTGTTGTTGTCGTGGCCATGCTGCTTATATGCTGGGATATCTTCGCCGACCCGATAGCCGCCATAGGAATGAAAAACTTTTATCTGCGCCATGGCGCAGTCGCCCTGCTTCTGGTTTTAAGCAGCCTGTATATTTCTGTAACAGCCATACTGGACACCCGCCGCGTTACCAAAGAGATAGACCTTATCGCCGAAAAGATATATCTTGATGTTTCCGCCGAGGATGAGATACTCACGCGCGAAGCATGGGACGAGGCTATAAAAGACTATATAACGGGTCTTTATAAGAAAAAATAATCTGCAATAAAATCATAGAAGCGACCATGCGTGGTCACCCGCAAACCATTGAAATACATACACCCTCGGAACCAATTGGTTCCGAGGGTGTTTTCATGTGTTTTTTATCATTTATTAAATCTAATTTTTTTAAAAGATTTTTTTATTTTTTTCATTTGTTGCATGTTTTTATGCAACAAAGTGGTGTTTTGGAGGGTATGTGTGAGAGCGAAAAATCTTTCTCCCCCTCTCGCGGGTTTTCCGAAAATCCCGCACCAAGCCCCGGCTTAAAACTCCAGCAGACCGTCTATATGCGCGCTAAGCTCCCCGATTTTTATGCGCTTTTGCTCCATGGTGTCGCGGTCACGCACGGTAACGCAGCCATCCTCAAGCGAATCGAAATCGAAGGTGATACAAACAGGCGTGCCTATTTCGTCCTGGCGGCGGTAGCGCTTGCCTATCGAGCCGGCATCGTCAAACTCAACCATAAACTGCTTGGACAAAGCGCTGAAAACCTCCATCGCGGGCTCATTAAGCTTTTTAGAAAGGGGCAGCACAGCCGCCTTTATCGGGCTAAGCGCCGGATGCAGCCGCAGCACAACACGGGTATCCTCGCCGTCGGCCTCCTCGTCGTACGCATCGCACAAAAAGGCCAGGGTCACACGGTCGCACCCGAGCGAAGGCTCAACAACATATGGCACATATTTTTCATTGGAAACAGGGTCGAAATATTCCATGCTCTTGCCCGAATGTTCGGCGTGCTGGGTCAGGTCAAAATCGGTGCGGTCGGCTATACCCCAAAGCTCGCCCCAGCCAAACGGGAACATGAACTCAATGTCGGTGGTCGCTTTTGAATAATGCGAAAGCTCCTTTTGCTCGTGATCACGAAACTTCAGGTTCTCGCTGTTTATGCCCAGAGAATACAGAAAATTCATGCAGGCGTCCTTCCAATGATAAAACCATTCAAGGTCGGTGCCCGGCTTACAGAAAAATTCCAGCTCCATCTGCTCAAATTCACGTATACGGAATATGAAATTACCGGGGGTTATCTCATTGCGAAAGCTTTTACCTATCTGGCAAACACCAAAAGGCATTTTCTTGCGTGTGGTGCGGGCGATATTCTGAAAATTTACAAATATGCCCTGAGCCGTTTCGGGGCGCAGGTACAGCTCGGATTTAGAATCCTCGGTAACACCCTGAAAGGTCTTGAACATCAGATTAAAATTACGTATATCGGTAAAATTCTGCGCGCCGCAATCGGGGCAGGCTATACCCTGCTCGGCTATAAAGGCCGACATTTCGGCAAAGTTCCAGCCGGCGGGATTTGTTCCGCTCTGCTCTATAAGCTGGTCGGCACGGTGGCGGGTTTTGCATTCCTTGCAGTCCATGAGCGGGTCGGAAAAGCCGCCCACATGCCCCGAAGCAACCCAGGCCTGCGGGTTCATGATTATGGCGCTGTCCAGACCGACATTATGCGGGTTTTCCTGCACAAATTTCTTCCACCATGCGCGTTTTACATTGTTTTTCAATTCCACGCCCAAAGGGCCGTAGTCCCATGAATTTGAAAGGCCGCCGTAAATTTCACTGCCGGCATATACAAATCCGCGGTTTTTAGCCAGAGTAACAATTTTTTCCATAGTCTTCTGATCGTTTTTCATATCGGATAAATCCCCTTTGTTTCAATGAGTGAATGATATCAAATTACGGGCCAAAAGTCAATGCCTATCCGTCTCCCGCCTAGTTTCGTCTCAGGCGGCTCACGGCCGACACAACGGCAAAACAGGCCACACCCGCAAGCACGATTGCAGCGCCCGGCTTCCAGTCTGTGTAAAAAGAAATCACTATACCGCAGGTGGTGAACCCAACGGCAAAAGCAACCGAAGTAAACACCGTGCCCCTAAAGCTGCGCGCCAAAGCCAGCGCACAGGCCACAGGCAGCACCATAAGCGACGACACCATCAGCGCCCCAACAGTTCCAGCCGCAATGGCCACAGTAGTGGCCGTGAGCAGTGTGAATATAAAATTCACGGCGCCCGTTTTCACGCCGCCGAGCTTGGCCAGCCGCTCGTCCAGCGTGATGTAGAAAAAGGCGGGATAAAACAGTACAAAACAAATTATCACAGCCGCGCTCATAACGATGATAGTGAGAAATTCGGCATTGGTTATGGCCACAATGCTGCCGAAAAGATAGCTGGAAAAGCTTTTGGCCGAGCTGACATACCCCGAAAGCACACCCGCAATGCCTATGGCCGCCGCCATAACGATAGCTATCGAAAGCTCGGTGTATTTTTTCAGTTTTTTGCGGATAAGCTCAACCATCAAAGCCGAAACAATGCAGGCCGCAAAGGCGCCCAGCGTGGGGTATATCCCCAGCACAAGCCCAAGCACAACACCGGCCAGCGCGGCATGGGAAAGAGCGTCACCTATCATGGATAGGCGTTTAAGCACGACCACGGTGCCCACGCAAGGCACCGAAAGCGCAAGCAAAAGCCCGGCAATAAGGGCTCGTATCATAAACGAATAATTAAAAATTTCCATCATTCACTCCTATTCAGTGGTGCTTGTGCTTGCCGTCAAGCTCGTGTATCAAATCGTGGCCGGACAGCTCTACAAGTGTGCCCTCCTCCAGGCAAAGAGTACGGCTTACGCGGCCGACAAGCCGCGCCACATCATGCGTAACCATAACTACAGTGAGATTTTTTTCGGTATTCAAGCGGCACAAAAGATCAAATAGCATCTCGGTTGTACGTATATCAACGCCGCCCGTAGGCTCGTCCAAAAGCAGAAGCGACGGATTGCCCACCAGCGCCCGCGCTATCATCACGCGCTGCTGCTGTCCGCCCGAAAGACGGCTGACAGGACGGCGGGCAAAGCCGGCCATATCCACAAGCTCCAGCGCCCCGGCTATGCGTTCCTTGTGTTCTTTTTTGTGCCAGCTCAGCATACCCAGCTCGCTGTATAGCCCTGCCGCAACAACCTCGTACACAGTGGCCGGAAAGCCGGCGAGCATGGCTGTGCCGCCCTGCGGCACATAGCCGATACCGGTATATCCCGAAAATTGCTTCACGGGCGTACCAAAAAGATACATTTCGCCGCTGTCGGGCGTTATTTCGCGCAGCATCATCTTTATCAAAGTGCTTTTTCCGCTGCCGTTTGCGCCTATAATGGCGGCAAACTCGCCCCGCTGCACGTCAAAGCTTACGCCGTCCAGCACCTTTTGGCTGTTGCCGCTGAAATGCAGATTTTCGGCTTTTATAATAGATTGACTCATTTTTGTTCTCCCTGCCCGGCTATAATGGCTGCCAGGTTCTTTTGCTGGGCGGCGAAATAATCGCCGCTCCCGCCGCTTTCAAGCGTGGACAGCACCAAAACG
>JGI994J12354_10001240_pt1 | contig 25832 bp, 11 predicted proteins | sample IntmicLarv3ML3BL_FD_12354 | JGI IMG/M metagenome (IMG submission 12354)
GTAATAAAAACGTACAAGACTTCGTCCGCAATTAATATACTGGGACTATCGGTAGCTTTAGTAGTATTCTTTATTGTACTGATGCAGGTACATTATGACCTGACGTACGATAAAAGCTATTCGAATGCAGACAAGATTCTGCAATTTAACTTATTTCTGGAAAGAAATGGAGAAACGATATTAAGAACCAACATTCAGATACCTAAATCTATCAGCGAGAAGTTTCCTGAAGTTGAAAATTACTGCTCATGCGCCATTTGGGGAGAAGAGAAATATGACGTTTACAAAAATGGTATATTCAATGAAACATACAGCATCAACAATATACGTACAACAGCCGGATTTTTGGATGTATTCACTCCGGAGATAATTTCCGGCAGCACTTCGGATATCTTCACTTCTCCTGGTAAAGCGATGATTTCGGAGAAAACGGCGAAACGCTTATTTGGAAATGAAGACCCTTTAGGAAAAACGTTACGTCACCATGTCAGCGAAGAAACATTTGTTATTAATGCAGTGTACCGCGACTTCCCGGAAAATTCAACAATGGAGAACGGAATATATTCATACCTTGAAGATCAACCGGAATCGGAATGGAATTTTCACGCCTTCCTCACTGTAAGAAAAGAAAGCCATGCTGCTATTAATGACAAACTTACAGAAACTATATGGGGTGAAGAATTTATTAAACGCATGGAGAAAAACCCGGAAGACCGGATGCAGGCAAACTTGTATTCAATGAACGACATTTACCTCAAAAGTGGTGGAAAAGGCGGCAGCAAGCGGATCAACACTACAATCACCCTTCTTTCAATCGGTATTCTGACAGTATTCATCGCTTTCGTCAATTTCGTAAACCTCTCTCTTGCCATGGCTCCATCGAGGGTGCGCGGCATCAATATACGGAGAATTTTAGGAATAAGTAAAATAAAACTTCAGACGACAATCGCCATGGAAAGTGTTATTTTCACACTGTTGTCTCTTATTGTTGCCTTTGGAGGTATATACTTAATTAAGGGGACTGCATTTGTCAATGAAATATTTGCCGTTAACCTGACGCTATCGTCGCATATCGGATTGCTGATAACCGCATCAACAGTTATTCTGCTCATTGCATTCTGTATTGGTCTTTACGCAATGCGCTACAGCACATCCTTCGATGAAGCCGAAGCACTAAAAGGCTCGTTTGCCTTGGGCGCACAAGGCGTCAAACTACGTAACGCTTTAATTATATTCCAGTTCACAACTGCGATAGTGCTTATATGCGCCTCCACGTTTATCAAACAACAAAACGATTATATGCTGAACTACAACTGGGGTTTTGATAAAGAAAATATTATATACCTGCCTATTTACGGATTTAGTAGCGAAGCGCAATCTTTCGGGCAAGAGTTATTACGCAACCCTCAAATCAGCGATTACACAAGAACGCGTGCTTTACCCGGACTTGTAGGCATGGATTGGAACTTTCCTCTTGAAGGCAAAAGTGTTAAAATGAATGTATGGGAAGTAGACAATCGCTTTTTGGATTTCTTGGATGTAAATATCATTGCGGGACATAAGCCGGAGAATGCCGACACAATGCTTTATAAAATGGTTGTCAACGAAGCTTTTATGTCTGAGTTTGAATTTGACGAGACAATTATCGGCAAAGAATTTCAAACATTCGTTTCAGGAAATATACAAGCCATAGCCAAAGACATCAATTTCGAAACTCTGCACGAAAAGATTAGACCCATGTCATTTGCCGTTACCGACGATCCGAACCGGCTTTTTTTTATGATGATAAAACTTTCCGGAGGCAATATCACCGAGAGCATGAATTTTATTCGTACGCTTTGGGCAAAATACAGTAAAGACCCGTTCGAAGCAAACTTTCTCGACGTAGAAATGGACCGTTTGTATAAAACGGAATCCAATATGGCCAAACTGATTGCCATCTTAGGTTTTGTTGTTGTTATCATAGCCGTAATGGGCGTTTACGGACTAATAGTATTTAATACAAAATATAAATCAAGAGAAATAGCCATACGTAAAGTAAACGGTTCCACGGTATCGGGAATTATGCTAATGCTTAACCGAACAATATTAATACAACTTGCTATCTCATTTGCAATAGCCACACCGATAGCCTGGTATGCCATAAGTAAATGGTTGGAGAATTTTGCATACAAAACAAGCCTTCAATGGTGGATATTCCCTTTGAGCGGACTAATTGTACTGGCAATAACAATAATAACCGTCAGCGCACAAAGCTACAAGGCGGCAACTACCAATCCTAATATAGTACTTAATAAAAATTGACAAAAAACAATGCACAATTAAGAAATTCATTTTCAATTTTCAATTAAAAAAGCAATTGACGAAAAAACAATAATAACAAACTTTTTAAAAATACAATCATGATTAAAATTGAGAACTTAAGTAAGTCATTCCGCACGGAAGAAGTGGAAACAATCGCATTGAACAATGTATCATTAGATGTAAATGATGGTGAGTTTATCGCCATTATGGGACCTTCAGGCTGTGGCAAATCAACATTACTGAATATACTCGGTTTGCTCGACAACCCAAACAGCGGAAATTATTATCTGGGAGGACAGGAAGTTGGACATCTCAAGGAAAAGGACCGTACCAATGCTCGCAAAGGAAACATCGGTTTTGTATTTCAAAGTTTCAACCTTATTGAAGAGATGAATGTTTCCGAAAACGTAGAACTCCCGTTGATATATTTGAATATCAAAGCTGCTGAACGCAAACGTATTGTCGATGAGACCTTAAAGCGAATGAATATCAGCCATCGTGCAAAACATTTCCCCAACCAACTCTCGGGAGGACAGCAACAAAGAGTAGCGATTGCTCGTGCGGTGGTAGCCAACCCCAAGCTGATACTTGCCGACGAGCCGACAGGTAATCTTGATTCAAAGAATGGTAAAGATGTAATGGAGCTTCTCTGCGAACTGAACAAAATAGGTACAACCATCGTAATGGTAACGCACTCGCAGCACGACGCCACATTTGCACACCGCATAATCAACCTGTTCGACGGACAAGTTGTGACCGAGGTACAAAGCAAAATGTAATTGATACTACGGTAAATATCTATATCGGTTTTTTATTACATGCTGCCCCATCGAATATCAGGGGGTAGCATCATAAGTGCATTGTAAAATTCGATATACAGCTGGCGCAGATTTGCAATCTGTGTCTCACAATATAATCAAGTCACGGATTACAAATCCGCACCGGCAAAAGTTATTTTTTAATATTACTTAAGATGAAACAATTTATAAGAAATTTCAAAAAACAAAAGACAGTAGGATTGCTAAATATTTGCAGCCTGAGCCTTGGGGTAATGGTGTCCATCATTGTCGGATTATATGCTATTAATGAATTGTCGTTCGATAACTTCCATAAGGACAAGGATATTATCTATCGAACAGTTTTACATGCTACATTAAATGACTCTCCCATTAAGTTAGGTTCAACTTTCGCTCGCATAGGTATTGCAGCCAAAGACAAACATCCCCAAATTCAAGATATGGCAAGAGTTTTTATTGATAATGATGAGCTTAGAATAAACTCTATTTTTCAATCAGAGATAGAACTATTTATGAGCGACCCCAATTTCTTTTCTTTTTTTTCTTTTTCCCTGAAAGAGGGAGATCCTGAAACAGTTTTGTCATCTCACGACAAGGCTGTTATAAGCGAATCTGCGGCAATACGATACTTCCCCGACAAAGACCCTATGGGGCAGGCAATTACGATAAACGGTCACGATTTCACAATAAGCGGCATTATGAAAAACATGCCCCGTAATTCCAGCTTGCATACCGACTTTGTACTCCCCTTCTATGGTTCTTATCTGGAACATCCGGAGAATACAGGCGATCACTACACTACATTCTTCAAAATTCAAAAAAACGCAGATTTTAAGGCAATTGAAAGTAGTATGGGCGATTTTTTATATGAAGATTTTCCTATGATGAAACCATTAAATGCTTATTACAAATTAGAACCTCTTTCAGAGATACACTTCAGCGAAGGCTTTTTAATGGAGAAAATTGTTAAAGGCAACAAACCTATGATTATGGTATTGACATTGGTAGCTTTAGTTATTTTGATTATCTCATGTATCAATTTCACTAATTTGTTTATCTCCACATCATTCATCCGTGCGAAATCAGTTGGCATTATGAAATCGTTAGGTGTGAGTAAAGCCTCGTTAATACGCTCATTCTATGGCGAAACGGCTTGTTACGCAGTAATCGCCATTACTGTCGGTATCGTTTTATCCCGGTTTGTATTACCTGTATTTAACAACTTTACCGGCTCCAATCTGATTGTCGATTTTACCTCTGTCCGGTTATATATGTTTTTGTTCATTCTTTTTGTTTTTACGGTTGCTCTTGCAGGTACTTTTCCCGCATTATATCTCACCCGCTTCAATCCTGTCGAAACATTAATAGGAAAGTTCAAAGGCAAACGTGTATCTCTGTTTCAGAAGAGTCTTATTATAGTTCAGTTTACAGCGTCAATAGCCATTCTTACAGTAGTTAGTTTTATGCAAAAGCAGGTCGACTTTATGATATCTAAAGATCTGGGATTTGATAAAGAAAATATAATGTATATACATGGTCGCAGCAATTTTGGATTCAAAAATTACGAAATGCTGCGCGACGAGTTCATGAAACACCCTTTTATAACTGACGTAACATTAAAAAATTCGCTTCCTACCGATTGGCAGAATGGTAATGGAATAAGCAATGCAGGATCGGACGAAGTTATTATGATGGAAATGAATAATGTAATGCCTAATTATTTTGAATTGATGGACATGAAGATTATCGACGGAGANAACCCGTTTTACTTAGAATCGCAGGATTCCGTCATTCCCGTTATCATTAATGAGAGCGCAGTGAAATTGCTAAATCTGGAATCACCCGTAAACAGTATTCTTTTTGTTAATTCAGGAGAAGTACAATTGATAGTAAAAGGAGTTATGAAAAACGCCAATATCCGCTCACTACGTGATGAGATAGACCCCCAAGTTTATTTCAGGATGAATTCTCACTGGGGACCTGTCTATTTATTCAAGTACAACGGCGACCCTCAACAGACGATCAATGTTATAAGGCAAAAATGGCAGGAGCTTGAACCCAAAACACCGTTCCAATATCATTTTCTTGACGAAGCATACAAAGAACTTTATTCCTCCGAAACGAATGTCGGCAAAGTTCTTACGTTCGCCATGCTGATCACATTTGTTATCAGTATTGCAGGATTATTCGCAATGGCATTCTACGCCACACAACGCCGTATCAGGGAAATAAGCCTGCGCAAAGTGAACGGTGCAACATTAAAAGATTTACTGCTGTTGCTCAACCGCGACTTCGTGATTTGGGTCTCCATCTCTTTCGTCATTGCCGTTCCTATTGCATGGTTCAGCCTGCAATCATGGTTAGAGGGCTTTACAGTCAAAACTTCGCTTAGCATTTGGATTTTCATTCTTATCGGCATCATAGCCTTAATAATAACCCTGCTGACAACAAGTTNCCAGACNTGGAAAGTNGCNCAAATGAACCCGGTAAAAACGCTTAAACAGGAGTAAACNANAANCAATTGACAATNNACAATGCACAATTAAAAANACATTTTCAANTTTGCTTCCTAANGAAAGCGACACATTAGTTTATTTTTACATTAAGGAACGTTCAATTTTCAATTTATTAAACATTATGAACATTTTCAGACCATACAAAAATTCATCTGTTTTCCTTTGGATAAACATATTAGGGCTAACAATCGGCTTAGCGGCTTCTATCTTATTGATTCTCTTAATTGTCAGCGAATTCAGTTATGACAAGCATTTCAAAAATGCTGACAGAATCGTGCGTGTCTATACCTCAACTACCAACGAGGATGGGAGTATCAGAAATTATCCGATTTGCCGCCGCTCCGCATTTCTGGAAGTTCCTGAAAAAGTTGCAGGCATAAAAGTGGCAGCACAAATATATAACATCAGCGGGGTAGATGTTAAGAGAGATAACGAAACCTTTCAGAATGTGAGGTTTTATATGGTAGACAAAGAGTTTTTGGATATATTTCAACTAACATTTATCGAAGGAACACCCGAAAGCGCACTGACTGACCTTAATACTATTGTGTTGACAAAAAGCAAAGCTATAGCATTCTTCGGAAGTCCGCAAAATGCTATCGGCAAAAAATTATCGTCAATGGGCATGGAAGTCATTGTCGCAGCAGTTGTTGATGATTTACCTTATAACACTCACTTCTCTTTTGATCTTCTTGCTAATATAAAAATGATGGGAGACTGGATCGATAATGCCGGTCTTGAGTTCCATACGTTCTATTTACTTGAGCCGGGAATTAACATCGAAGAAGTAAGAAAAAATATTGAAGATGAATACACTTCTTCCCTTAAATCGTTCTCTGCAAACTTCAACAGGGAATATTCCGGAAAGACCGATATGTTGACCGATATTTATTTAAAGTCACCGGATGTCAATACTTTGGACAAGCAAAGCAGTATGTTGTTTATCCGGATATTATCAGCCCTCGCTTTTCTTATTCTGATTCTCGCCATAACAAACTTTATTAATTTGTTCATGGCACAAGGAGAAAACAGGATGAAAGAGATCGGAGTACGCAAAACAAACGGAGCCAATGCTATAGACATTATCAAACAATTCTTCTCGGAAGTAAGCATACTTATTGCTGTCTCGTTCGTTTCCGGTCTTGTATTAGCAATACTTATGGCGCCATATTTTGCGGATATGGTAAAACGTGACATTCGTTTAGAGCAATTGATCGGCCCGACATTTATCATAGGAGTAATCATTCTTTTTATCGTAACAGTTGTATTGTCGGCTTTCTACCCGTCTTTCTATTTGAGCCGCTTCAATCCGTTAGCTATAATGTCAAAAAGAATCAAATTTTCAAGAAATACACTGAATGTTATAGTTGTTATCTTCCAATCGTTTATTACAATCACCCTAATTGCATGTCTTATTGTTATAGATCGTCAGGTAGGACACCTTCGAAATATTCCATTGGGATATGAACCGAAAGATGTGCTTTGTGTATTTCCCGGAGAAGCTGCCTACAATCAATACGACGCTGTCAGGCAAGAACTTCTGACTGTACCGGAGATTCAGTTAGTAAGCGGAGGTCACCATTTAATAGGAGGAGGCACGAGCGGACAAGGAGTTAAGCTCAGTAACACAGACCAAACAGACTACATTATAAGCGAATACCGGATAATGCAGGGAGTTTGTGAAGTAATGGGGTTCAGGACGGTGGAAGGAGATTTTTTCAAAACAACGACACCCGACAGTATTAAGGAAGTTATCCTGAATGAAGCTGCAGTAAAAATGTTAGGATTAAAGCCTCCTGTCGCAGGTAAGACTATCTTCATGCATGGCAGTGAACGACAAATATGTGGCGTGATAAAAGACTTTTACTACGATAACCCAATCAATAACGTAGAACCGCTGTTACTGACAAAAATAAATAATGCCAATACTATATATATTAAATTAAATGGCAACATAAACAATCTCGAAGCACAACAAAAAGTACAGGGGGTATTTCGCAAATTCGATCCCGATTATACACTTAACTCTATGTGGAGCGCTGATATATACGAACGAAAATTCGCCGAATTCAAATCATACTCGAAGGTTATCCTGACATTTTCGTTCTTATCCGTGGTTATTGCTATGATGGGAATTGTAGGAATACATCTGTATTCAACTGTACGCCGAACAAAAGAAGTCGGCATACGCAGGATTCACGGTGCGACACCAATGACAATCTTCAACTTACTGACCACAAACATTGTGAAATGGATTGTTATAGCAGGAGTTTTTGCAGCGCCGGTAATATACCTTGTAACATACAATGTCCTGAAAAACTACACTAACCACGTGTCGTTCGACTGGACAATGATAGTATTCCCCGTACTGATACAGTGTGTAATAGCAATCATCATCACATCAGGCATAACGTTCAAAGCTTTAAGACGTAATCCCGCAGATGTAATAAAGCATAATAATTGAAAAAACATTTCACATTTCGGAAAAACATTACAAGTTGTGTAATATGCAATAAAAAAAATACTTTATGAAAACATTTTTGTTTACCTTTTTGTTTACTCTGACAAGTATATGCGTTTATTCGCAAAAATCGTATGACATTTTATCGCCGGACGGTAAATTGAAAGCTTCGGTGACTATAGGCAATGACATTACTTATACTTTATCACATGAGACAACCGCAGTCTTGTCTTCTTCTCCCATATCGATGACCTTGGAATCGGGAGAGGTTTTTGGAAAAACTCCTAAAGGAGTTAAAGTTAAAAAATCGAGTGTAAATCGGACTGTTGCATCTCCGTTTTATAAAAAGGCGGAAGTTAAGGAGCATTACAACGAGCTTACATTGTCGTTCATCGGAGGATACGGCTTGATATTCCGCGCATATAACGACGGTCTGGCTTACCGTTTCGTTACGAATCGCAAAGGTAACATTACCATAACCTCGGAAGAGTTCATACTCAACTTCCCGCAGGACTTCAAAGCTTACGCGCCTTATATGTCAGAAAAGAAACCTACATTGGAAGAACAAATGTTCAACTCGTTTGAGAACGGATATGTTTACGAGCAGATAACAAAGCTTGAAAATGGACGTTTGATTTTCCTGCCTCTTTTGGTAGATCTTGATGCCGGAAAAAAACTTTGTGTAACAGAAGTCGACCTTTGGAATTTTCCCGGTTCTTTTATGATCAACAATTCTCAAAAACCATCATTCACAAGTGTACAGGCACGTTATCCGAGTAAAACAGAACCTCGTAACAACAGCTACTTCCCTCTCGAGCGCCATAGTTACATTGCTAAAACAACCGGAACGAGAGAGTTCCCGTGGCGCGTCATGATTGTCGCGGAAGATGACGCAGCATTGCTTAACAGTGATATGGTGTACAAAATTGCCGAACCGTCAAGGATAGCCGATCCCTCATGGATTAAACCGGGCAAGGCTATATGGGACTGGTGGCATGCAACTGCTTTGACGGGCGTTGATTTTCGTTCGGGAATGAATACTGAAACATTTAAACACTATGTGGACTTTGCAGCTAAAAACGGGCTTGAATATGTCCTTGTAGATGCCGGATGGGCAATCAACTCCGATAATATCCTTGCGGGAGTAAGGCAAGGAATGGACTTTGAGGAATTAGTGTCGTACGGCAAACAAAAAGGCATAGGAATTCTCGCCTGGATGGGTTACAGGGCTTTTCATCACGATATGGATAATGTGGCAAAACATTTTTCAGGACTCGGAATAAAAGGGTTTAAAATCGACTTTCAGGATCGGGATGACCAGGAGATATCAGAATATGTTTACAACGCTGCCGAGATTTGTGCTAAATATAAGCTTCTTATAGATTTTCATGGGATACATAAACCGACAGGACTGCAACGTACATGGCCGAATGTCATAAATTATGAAGGAGTCATGGGTCTTGAATGGGCTAAATTTGGAGATGAAAAAGTCCTTGACCTCGTCACCTATGATGTTACAATGCCGTTTATCCGCATGAAAGCAGGCCCTGTCGATTATACTCCGGGAGCTATGCGTAACGCAACCAAGCAGAATTTCCGAATCGTAAGTTCGGAACCGATGAGTCAGGGCACGCGATGCCGCCAACTTGCAACATATATAGTTTTCGAAGCTCCTTTAGCGATGGTGTCCGACAGGCCATCGGCTTATAAGAAAGAGCCGGAATGTATGAATTTCATTGCAGGCGTTCCTACCGTTTGGGATCAATCTGTTGCACTCGAAAACAAAGTGTCGGAATATGTTTCGATAGCGCGGAAAAAGAATAATGATTGGTACATTGGTGCAATGACGAATTGGGATGCACGCGAACTGACACTCGATTTGTCTTTCCTTGGCGAAGGGGATTATAAAGCAGAGATTTTCAGTGACGGCGCCAACGCAAACCGCATAGCTTCCGATTATAAAAAGGAAATAGTTTCAGTTCCCGCCAATCGTAAACTGACAGTAAAAATGGCTCCCGGAGGAGGTTTCGTCGCAAAGATAGGCGGCGCCTCGGAATCAAAAATAATCAAATAGAAGCTATTCAATAATCAATTTAAGCGTTTTAGATTCTGCATTTTCGCTTGTTATCCGTACAAAATAAATACCCTTTGAAAAATTGTTCACGTGAATAATTTCTTTGTCTCCTTTTGCTATTCGTGTGAGCAATACAATGCCAGAAGCGTTGCTTATATGAATCATTTCACCGCCCTTCAATCCTGTTATATAAAAATAATCGTTTGTAGGGTTAGGCGCTATGTATACAGAATTTTTATCAAAAAATCCCGAACTTACTTCACCCGAATTAGTACCGGGTTTTGAATTACAGTCAGAACCTGTTAATATTATAAATTCACTCTTTTTTAATATTTCCGTTGGTATTGAATATGTCGTATAGCCTTGTACATTAAATGTATACCATAAATAATTCGTTCGAGATATGTTGTTATGATCTTTCAAATGTCGTACCATCGGCAATTCGAGTGATACAAAACCATCATTATCAGTTTTTTTAGTTATCGACGGCAAACCTTCTGAAGATATTGTTATATCGGTATTACGTACCGGACTGTTATCACACCAGTCTGTTATTAATACTTTTTTAGTGAATCCATAGAAGATTTCCATGTACCCTTCATGATTTCCAAAAAATGTAGGCGCCTGTTCAAGGTCTACCCCAGGACCGGGTATATTGTCAAACATATAATTATCCCTTGTTGTCCAATACCAGAAACCCAAGCGTATGGGTGCAAAATGGTTGTCGGTATGGTTAATCTTTTCCAGTTTTGTCCGGTAAAAGCGCGTACTGCCGCCTATACCATATCCTGAACCTAATTCTATAAGGTTGACATTTCCGATAAACGTGTTGTCTTCGAAAATAATCGGTGTCGGAAGAGTAGCTGTAACGGGTTGATCGTCGCCGTGAACTTCAACACACGATATAGCCGCATTTACATCCGTGAAGTTTATTTTGTCGCTTATTGCCTCTACTTTCACTGTATTACGGCGGTAAATAACACCTTTATTGTTGTCGCCTGTTGATGTCCATATACCACGTGCCAGGTTGCACCCTTCCCATGCTTTTAGAACGATGGTATTATCTTCGTACAGACTGTTTTCATAAACTTCCGTGGAGCCGGTATACAATGTATAACGAAGACCCGCAATTCCCGACAAACGCTGATATTCAGCGCTTCGCATTGACGGTGCTGTTCCGTGCAGGTATATAAAGTTATTGCTTATGACCGTATTACTTGCCCAACTTGTTCCGACAGGATTATATCCCATCCCGAACATTTTGTTATGCTCTATTTTGCCATCTTTACCGGCTGCTATCAGAAACGAGTTCGAGTCGAAACTATCCGAATAAACCTCATTATGATGCTTGTTTCCGCTCCCCATAATTCCCTGATGGCGAAAACGCCTTACAGAGTTGTAAGCGGCTTCGTTTGCCGCATTAGGACCTAACTCCATCGCTTTTATTCCTTGGTGGCGATTATCAACGACCGTGCCCCTGTCAATAATTACATTATGATGAGCGTATCCGTTTTCAACATACATACCTGAAACGCTCGCACCGTAATAATCTACAGTGACACCTCCGACTTCATTATAAGATTCGCTTCCCATATGATAAAGTAATAACGGATTGAATCCAATTCCGATAAATCCCATTCCGCCGTTTGCTCCCTGTTTAATCGTACCGTTAAAGACTTTTACATTAGTGAAGTTCCATAAACCGGCGCGAACTCCGAACGATGCCTCTTCGTTATATGTGTAATCATTCCACCACGTTCCGATAACTTTTGGAGTTCCATTATCATATATAATCGTATGCCCGTCAAGATCAAGTTCTACATTATGTGCTTTGATATTTATCGCCAATGTATTGACGGTAAAATCCTTCGTTAGTACATATTTGGCATTGCTTGTCGTAAGTGTATAAGGAGCCTCTCCGCCGATATCTTCCGGTATACGAATCACATTATCGGTTTCAATGTTACGCGTTGTAAACGAATGATCGCCTGAAACAATCTTATTTCCGTCATAATCCTGTACTATAACACGGTAATGATATGTCGTATTCGATTTCAACCCTTTAATATAATGTAGGTGCTGATAATAATACGAGTCAGACTGCGTAGTTTCATGTCCGTAACATGTGGTTTCTCCATATTCAATCATGGAAACGGTAGGCAAGTTTGTAGAAAAACCAACTGCATGTGAAGTATAAGAATTGTATTCCCAATACCCTTCTTCAGATTCAAATTTCAATTCATTGCCAAAAGTTTCTTTAATAAGAGGTTCTGTGTCAGGCTTGAAATTTTCTAAACGGAAATTGAAAAAGTATTCGAAGTCGTTTTGTGGTCCCGAAATCGGTTGAGGCGGAATAAGAATACCGGGTTCAGCATCAATACACGGGTCAACCTTCGTGGTACAATCAAGGTTATTTAGCGTAATAATATCACTCCCTTTTAAAGATTCTGTTGATATAGTATAATCCGAAATGCCTTGTGCTTTAATAGTATGTGATGTATAATCCGTCCGTGTTACGGTTTTATGAATTTTCAAATGTTTCACTGTAGGTATTTCAAGCAATACAAAACCTTCATTATCTGTTTTTTTAGTGATTGACGGTACATCTTCGGTCGTTAACGTTATATTGGTATTACGTAGCGGTCTATCGTCGCATTGGTCTTTTATTAATACTTTCTTTGTAAATCCGTAGAAGATTTCCATAAATCCGTCTTCATAACTGTGAAATGAAGGCATCACTTCAGGATCGACGCCCGGACCGGGAATATTGTCGAACATAAAATTAGTTTTTGTAGTCCAATTCCAGTAACCCAATCGTACAGGAGCAAAATGTGCATCCGTATGATTAATACGTTCAAATTTTGTTCCGTAAAAACGTGAGCAGTTCCCTATTCCATATCCGGAACCGAATGTTATATGGTTAACGTTTCCGATAAAGGTGTTATCTTCGAAAATCAACGGCGTCGGTTGAATGTCTTTATCGGCGAAGTCTTGTCCGTTAATATCAACACACGTTATGGTAGTATTAGCATCCGTGAAGTTTATTTCATCGCTTAACGCCTCTACTTTCACTATGTTATGACGATAAATAACACCTTTATTTCGTTCTCCTGAAGCTGTCCATATCCCGCGTGCAAGTGTACACCCTTTCCATGCCTTTAGTACAACGGTATTATCTTCATAAATGCTATTTTCGTATATTGTCGACACATCGTCATACAATGTATAGCGCAGACCTGCTATTCCGGACAAACGTGCATATTCTTCGCTACGCATTGACGGCGCTGTTCCATGAAAGTAAATAAAATTATTGCTGATGACCGTGTTAGTTGCCCAGCTTGTTCCGACAGGGTTATATCCCATGCCGAACAGTTTGTTATGTTCTATCCTGCTACCGCTTCCGGCAGCTAAGAGAAACGAGTTTGAGTCGTAGCTATCCGAATAAAGTTCATTATGATGTTTGTTTCCGGCCCCCATAACTCCCTGATGTCGAAAACGCCTTAATGAGTTGTATGAAACTTCGTTTTCAGGGTTACTGCCCATCTCAATAGCTTTTATGCCCTGATGGCGATTATCAACGACAGTACCCCGGTCAATAACTACATTATGATGCACATATCCGTTATCAATATACATACCTGTAACGCTCGGTCCGTAGTAATCTACCGTTACGCCTCCGATTTCATTATATGAGTCGCCCCACAAATGATAAAGTAATATCGGGTTAAAGCCAAGTCCGATAAATCCTGTTCCGCCGTTTGCTCCCTGAATAATTGTTCCGTTAAATATTTTTATATTCTTGAGGTTCCATAAGCCGGCGCGTATTCCAAGCGATGCATCTTCATTATAAGTGTAAGCATTCCACCAGTCACCGATTACCGTTGGGGTTCCGTTATCATAGATAATAGTGTGTCCGTCAAGGTCAAGCTCAACATCATTCGCTTTGATATTTATAGCCAACGTATTGACGGTCAAATCCTTAGTTAGCACATATTTCGCATTGGGTGTTGTGAGTTTATAAGGAGCCTCTCCGCCGATATCTTCCGGAATACGGATTACATTATCGGTTTGAATGTTACGCGTCGTGAAAGAATAATCCCCGGATTCAATCGTATTACCGTCAAAATCCTTAACAATAATACGGTAATGGTAAGTTTTATTCGACTCCAACCCTTTTATATAATGAACATGTTGATAGTAATACGAATCAGACTGAACAGTTTTTCGCCCGTATCCTGTTGTTTCACCATATTCGATCACGGATATTGAAGGCAAATTGGTTGAAAAACTTACAGCATGTGAAGTATAAGAATTGTATTCCCAAAAACCCTCTTCATTTTCAAGCCTCAATACAGTTCCGAAAGTTCCTTTGATAAGAGGTTCGGAATCAGGTTTGAAGTTTTCTAAACGGAAGTTGAAAAAATATTCAAAATCGTTTTGCGGCTGCGGTATTAACTGCGGCGGAACAAGCCTGTCGTCGGCATAAATATTTGAACCGACAGAAATAAGAAATAGAATAGCTATTAATGCGTGTGAATTTTTCATGATTTTGCCGGATAATGAATTTTTTTACAAAGTTAAGAAACAATTTATCACTTAACTATGAATATATTAAAAAAAATCACTAACTTTGCTTAAACAATTTTAAAATCTTTATTGAAATGAAAAAATCAATCATCAGTTTTATTGTCACATTGCTGTTTTTAAGCGCATGTGGTGAATACAACAACGAAAAATCCTATCATATTGAAGGTGGCGTTATCTCAAAGCAAGTTCTTGACAACTACCTAAGCAGAGCAATCACTCAAGCTGAGTTATTCAATGAAGGTTTTTATGTTGACGGAGAATATCCAAATATTGAAGATGATGAACGGATGTTGCTTAATATAGGCGCTAAATTTATCGGGCGAGCCATTTATCGATGGGGGCGTGAATCAGCGTTCAACCATCCCGAATGGCTTGGAAATGCAAAGAAACGCATAGAAAAAATGCACAAGCAAGACCCTGATATTATTTTTCAGGCATGCGTATTTGAGATCGTGACAGAAGAAGTGGAACAGATTGCCATCCCGGACTGGGTTTTTGCAGCTTTCGACAAAACGCCGGAGAATCGCAACTTCGTTCTGGACGACATGAAATTTCCGGATAACAGGCAGACGCAAACGCAAAGACGCAGAAGGTCGGGCGTTCCGGACGTATCGCGTGAAGAAACGCAAATGTTCTTTTATTACATATCGGTGCGGTATATGGAGATAGGTGCCGAGGCGATACATTTCGGACAGGCTTATATGATTGGCAGAGCGGACAAAGAACAGAACTATGCGGGATGGAGAAAAGTCATATCCAAAGTTAAAGAGGCAGCGAAAACAAAAGCGCGTCGCGGTACGGTTCTTTGCGATTCACATACGCAAAACATCGCAGTTGACGGACATCTTATCTTTGACTTCTGCTCTTTCCCTCTCAGGGTAAAAGAAGTACAGGATGATCCGATGAAAGGAGAATTGGCTGTAAATTTTTTATCAGATCTATATGGAGATGCTCAGGGCAGTATGTTCGGCAAAACAGTGGGAGGTATCACCCCAAGCGGTTGGGCATGTGAACGATCGCCTTATATTCTGGAGTTTGATAATTTTGGCATAGGCGAAAAACCCGGAGACCCAACCTTCGACTGGTTTACGTGGGGATACGATGAGATATCATGGTTCTATCTGCAAGATACGGATTATAAAAATTCGTTCCTTCATTATGCCGTAGATTTTATCAAACAAACCGACCCGGTCGGATTCATTCAAATGCCCGGAAGCAGGGTTGCCGTCTTGACTGACAAACGGACAAGGTATCGCTGCAATACAAAAAGCGCAGCTTGCCCTGAAGGTCATTCGCAGGAAGAAACGATTAAAGCGATATGGGCTTCGGATAAGTAATGCAAAGACAATCAACATATAGACGATATTTTTTTCGGAAAAAAGTATATTTTCTAAATTTCCTAAAAAAAAACATTACCTTTACCGCTACTTTTTTGCTAATTATATAAAAAAAATATTATGATTATTGGGATACCTAAAGAGATTAAAAATAACGAGAATCGTGTTTCGTTGACACCGTCGGGAGCTTCCGAGCTTTTGAAATCGGGTCATTGTGTCTATGTACAGAAAAGTGCCGGTTGCGGCAGTGGATATACGGATGAAGATTATGAAAAAGCCGGCGCTATTATTCTCCCTACGATTACAGATGTATACGAAAAAGCTGAGATGATAATCAAAGTAAAAGAGCCGATAGAAGAAGAATACGCACTTGTAAAAAAAGGGCAGATTTTGTATACATACTTTCATTTTGCTTCAGGTGAAACTCTGACAAATGCAATGATAAAAAGCGGTGCAGTTTGTCTTGCATACGAAACTGTTGAATTACCTGACCATTCATTGCCGTTGCTTACGCCAATGTCGGAAGTTGCAGGAAGAATGGCTGTGCAGGAAGGTGCCAAATATCTTGAAAAACCCTTTGGAGGGCTTGGAGTATTGCTTGGCGGCGTTCCCGGAGTACCGCCTGCAAAAGTTATGGTTCTTGGAGGTGGAGTTGTTGGTACTGAAGCTGCAAAAATAGCAGCCGGCATGGGCGCTGACGTTACTATTTTTGATATAAACCTTAAACGATTGCGTTATCTTAGTGACATACTTCCGAAAAATGTTAAGACAATGATAAGCAGTTCTTATTATATTGAGGAAATGGTTAAAACTCATGATTTGATTATCGGTGCCGTATTGATACCGGGTGCTAAAGCGCCTAAGTTAGTGACGGAGAAAATGATTGGCACAATGCGTCCGGGTACTGTTATGGTTGATGTGGCTGTTGACCAGGGCGGATGTTTTGAAACGACAAAAGCAACAACTCACGATAACCCGGTGTTCAATTTGAATGGAGTTATTCATTATTGTGTAGCAAACATGCCCGGTGCTGTTCCAAGGACATCAACGCAGGCTTTAACAAACGCCACACTGCCATTTGCTATAGAAATTGCGGATAAAGGTTGGAAAAAGGCATGTATGGATAATGAGGCCTTAAAAAAAGGATTAAATATTGTTGACGGAAAAATTGTTTACAAGGGAGTATCTGATGCTTTCGGATTACCATTTACATCTGTTGAGAGCATATTTTAAAAACCTCCCTTGCATATTTTTATAAGACATCTATATTTAACTCTTTTCCATTTTTAAGCTTTTCGTGGGGAATGAACAAACCGGTAATGCCGAGAAACAGGGTTGTAGATTACATTTATTCTTGTTTTGCTTATTATTAGCTTAGAAACTGTTTAAATTTGTACAATGAATTAATGTATTATTTATAATCTAAATCACAAAGGAATTCCCGGAGTTCCTCACCATTTTAAAGAATACAAATGAAACATAGAGACAGAGTTTTACAAGCGTTAAATCATGAGAAAACCGACAGGCCGCCTTTTCAGGCAACTTTTACGCCTGAATTTGCCGATCATCTTCGTGCTTATCTGAAATTGCCGAATCAAAAAACAGAACCACATCACAGGCAATGGTATGGCTACGAACTGGAACAACTTACAAGACAAGATGTGTTACAGGCAAGCGCCGGGTGGGTCACAAATTATTATCTGAGTGATAAACCATACACCGACGATTGGGGGTTAAATTGGAAGATAGATTATTATTCTACTCCTTTGGGCGAAGGTTTTTATACGAATATCGAGAAGGAACTTTTGTCGGGCGAAACACCTGATATAGAATTATTAAAAGCACCTGACCCCAATAAAGCGGGTATGTATAATCATGTGGAGCGCTTAGTTCGCGAGTATAAAGATGAATATTTTATTATTGGTCGCGTTCATTGTACCGTTTTTGAGCTTGCTTGGGCATTACGAGGTTACGAAAATATTTTGATAGACATGTATATCAACCCTGACCTCGCAAACCGGATTTTAGACATCACTTCGGAGTATCATCTCGAAGTAGCAAAAAATATGGCTCTGCGCGGTGTAGATATGATTTGGCTTGGCGACGATTTCGGATCACAAAACAACCTTATGATAAGCCTTGAAACATGGAGGCATTTCTTTAAAGAAAGGTATGCGCGTATGTGCAGTGAAATAAAAAACATTGATCCGAATATTAAAATAGCTTTTCATTCTGATGGTTGTGTCTATAATATCATACCCGATCTTATTGATATTGGTATTGATGTCCTGAACCCTATACAGACAGAGTGTATGGATCCGGAAATCCTGAAAAAGAAATTTGGCAAAAACATTTGTTTTTTCGGCGGCATAGCCGTACAGTCAACACTTCCTCAGGGTACGCCCGAAGATATCCGAAAAGAGTATCAGTGGTTAAAAAACACATTGGGAAGAGACGGCGGATGGATTTGTGCACCAACGCACCATGTGCAGTTAGATACGCCTGTTGAAAATTTTATCGAGCTGATAAATTGTATAAAGTAAAAAACAAGATTGGTCGTATGACCGGATAAAAAATCAAAAATATTAAATATTAGCGGCTATGAACATTTCTACCATTGACATAATCATTTTTATAACATATTGCCTAATAGTCCTTTTTGTAGGGTTATTTGTTTCCCGCACGAAGAAAGGTGAAAATAAAGACGCGAGTGATTATTTTTTAGCAGGAAGGGGATTAAGTTGGTGGGTTATAGGCGCTTCAATAATATCGGCCAATATTTCGGCCGAGCAGTTTATCGGAATGTCAGGTTCCGGGTTTGCTATCGGGCTGGGTATGGCCACGTATGAGTGGATTGCCTGTCTCGGACTTATAATAGTTGCGAAGTTCTTCATTCCTATCTTTCTGAAAAGGAAGATATTTACTATGCCTCAATTTCTGGAACAGAGGTTCGACGGCAGGGTTAAGACTGTTATGGCCTTTTTCTGGTTGTTGGTTTTTATATTTATAAATCTTACTTCTATTTTGTATCTCGGCGCTTTGACAATTGAAAAAGTGGCAGGTATAGATTTGTGGATAGGAATAATCGGACTTGCCTTATTCGCAGCCGTTTATTCTGTTTACGGAGGGTTAAAAGCGGTAGCGATAACAGATGTTATTCAGGTTGTGTTTCTTATTGGGGGCGGTTTGGTTACCACATATATTGCATTAGATCTGTTAGGCGACGGAAACGGCGTAATCAGTGGCTTTTCAAACCTGCACGCCCAGGCACAAGATAAGTTTCATCTTATTTTGGATAAATCACATCCGGGCTATAAAGATTTACCGGGATTGTCGGTAATTATCGGAGGGCTTTGGGTTGCAAACCTGTATTACTGGGGTTGTAATCAGTATATTATACAACGCGCATTAGCGGCAAAATCCGTGAAAGAAGCTCAACATGGAATGTTATTCGCAGGTTTTATAAAATTGATCATACCATTATTGGTTGTTATTCCCGGAATTGCTGCGTTTGCACTAAATGCACCTCTTGATAAATCTGACGAGGCTTATCCGTGGTTATTGTCAAATTTGCTGCCTGTAGGTCTTAAAGGTATTGCCTTTGCCGCACTTACCGCAGCAATCGTAAGCTCGCTTGCTTCTATGATGAACAGTATATCTACAATTTTTACGATGGATATATACCGTTCCTATATAAGAAAGAACGCCGACCAGAAAGAGTTGGTTTTTGCAGGTCGCTGGTCAAGTTTTCTTTCTTTGTTTATTGCGGTATTGATCGCACCTATGCTTACCGGACTTGATCAGGCTTTTCAGTATATTCAGGAATTCACGGGTTTCATTAGTCCGGGAGCGTTATCCATATTCCTTGCCGGATTCTTTTATAAACGCGCTACGGCAAACGGAGCATTAGCTGCGGCTGTATGTACTTTCGCGTTCTCTATTTTGTTGAAAATATTTTTACCCGATCTTCCATGGATGGATCGTATGGGGATCGTATTCCTTTTATGTTGCGGTCTGATAATACTTTTGGGAAAGAAAAAGACAGAACATCAACAAGATTTTGTTATCTCAAAATCATTATTCAAAACAACTCCTTTATTTAATATCCTGTCATTTCTTTTGATAGCGATACTTATTATTTTTTACTGTATGTGGTGGTGAGAGAAAAAGCCCCTCTCAATCTCCCCCAATGGGAGAAGTTGGGAAGTTTTTACGATTAAGTGATTTTCAGTTCTTAACTCTTTAAACTTACAATTTAAAAAAATGAATACACAAAAATTTTCACTGTTAATTATGGCATTAGTTTTAGCTACGTCTAATATCTTTGCCGAAAATGAGACTTACATTATTCCTTCTAAAGTTGAAAATGTAAAACAATCATCTTTACTTCTTAATGGTACCTGGCAGTTTAAGTTTTCGCCTGATAGCAAATGGACCTCTATCGAAGTACCTGGCGAGGCGGTTATGCAGGGTTATGGCATAGAACATGATAAACCCTTTTGGTACAAGAAGGTTTTTACTTTACCCTCTGATTTTAAGGGAAAACGCACTATCCTGCGGTTTGACGGTGTTTACAGCTATGCCCGCCTTACGGTGAACGGAAAGTATGTTCGCGATCATCATGGAGGTTTTACACGTTGGGAGACAGATGTGACAGAATTTGTTAAACCCGGAGGGAAAAATGAAATATTATTGGAAGTAACAGACCGAATAGATGAAATATCTTATGCGTCAGGCTATGCGCATCATCCTGTCGGAGGTATTTTGAGAGATGTAACTGTTTTTACATTACCACAGACGCATCTCTACGATTTTCGTGTTGAAACACAGCTTGATACCCTTTATAAAGACGCTGTCCTTCAATTGAGCTACCTCGCCGAGGCAGCCGTAGGAACAGAAGTAGAATATACATTAACTGATACGGATGGAAAAAATGTGGTATTACGTGAAAATAAGTTTGCTTTGGGTAGTAACACGGGAGATATTATCAATAAAATAGCTGTTAATAATCCTAAGAAATGGGATGCCGAACACCCTAATTTATATACACTTGTGGTTTCGTTAAAAAAAGACGGAAAAGAGTTGTATAACTTTACCCGAAAAATAGGCTTCAGGGACGTAAAAATTGTTGGAGACAGGATGTTAGTAAACGGTATGCCGGTAAAACTTCGCGGAGCCTGCCGGCACGATATACATCCCACACTGGGACGTATGACGACAGCGGAATTTGACAGCCTTGATGTTATTATGTTCAAAAAATCGAATATGAATTTTGTGCGTACATCACATTATCCGCCGTCAGAAAAATTCATTGAATATTGTGATAAATTTGGCGTATATATAGAGAGTGAAACAGCAGTTTGCTTTGTCGGAACACATAGGCAGAAAAATTATATACCCGGGAGTTCAAATGATAATCCGGATTTTAAAGAACGTTACATATCACAGTATAAAGAAATGGTAAAGTCCTTTTATTCAAATCCTTCCGTTTTATTCTGGTCGATTGGTAACGAAAGTGATTATGGCGCAAATTTTCAACAATGTTGGGACTGGTCGAAAAGCTATGATACTACTCGTCCTGTAATATTCAGTTATCCCGGTTCTATTAATAATGATAATAAAATATACGATATCCTGAGTATGCATTATCAGGACGTGACAGGGTATCTTACACAATACGGCATAACAGTAAACAGATTCCAGACACGCGGTATTCCGACATTGTTCGATGAATGGGCGCATCCCGCATGTTATACATATAAGACATTACAGGACGACCCTAATATCCGTGAGTTCTGGGGTAAGTCAATAGACATGATGTGGAGCGGGATTTTCCCTGCTTCCGGAGGACTTGGAGGAGCAATATGGGGATATGTCGACGAAACATTTATGATTCCCAAACCTAAGGCAGGCACGTCATTCTGGAAAGAGTTTGCGAAGAGAGATAAGCCTGAAGATTTTCTGGGCGACTGCGTAGGATATGGAGAATGGGGAATAGTTGATGTATGGCGCAGGGAGAAACCGGAATTTTGGGCGACAAAAAAAGCTTATTCACCGGTCAGGCTGTTAATCGAAGAAATAAAAGACTTCACTTCGGGCGAAAGACTGATCGTGCCTGTTCATAATCGCTTTGACCATACAAATCTGAATGAAATAAAAATTATTTACACATATAAAGGGCAGGAAAAAACTATCACAGGATTTTCATTGGAACCACATAAAAAGGGCGCTTTGATAATACCCGGCGAAGTATGGGAAAATGGGGAAAAGATTATCTTCAAAATATTGTCGAAAGATAATGAACTTATTGATATAAGCAATATTACCCTTGGCAATGAAAAAATCACTTATCCTTCAGGCATCCATAATGGAAATCTGACTGTCGAAGAGACAGCTGATAAATTTGTCGTAAAAGGAGGTGATTTTGAAATACCGTTCAGTAAAAAGTCAGGGCTTATCGAAAACGCGGTTTCTAAAGGCAAAGTGATTATTGAGAAAGGCCCGTTTATCAATATCGATGTAAACCTTAATCAATTATCGGGAGCAGAAGTGCGTCGGAGCGGAGGTAAATATATTTCGTCGGATGCTGACTGGAATATGAAAAATCTGACCTGGAAAAAGAACGGAAATCAAATTCAAGTTTTGTTGACCGGCTACTTCAAAGAGGTACTTGTCGAAATTACAATGTTTATTTCGCCCGACGGACAAATGGATATAGATTATTTGACATCAGGACAACCCAACGGATATATCCGCGAGTTTGGTGTTAAATTTTATATGCCGGCATCTATCGATTACCTTAAATGGAAACGCGACGGTTATTGGAATTATTACCCGGATGATGCTTTTGCAGGCAATGTCGGTGAAACATCCCTATATAGCTCAAAACAAGTTGCTTATGGCAAAAAGCCGGTTACAGACTGGTCGTTGGACACACGAAACTATTTTTACTGGGCTGATGCAGGTGCTGATGTTAATGAACCGTTAACACAAAAAGCTAAAGGTATGAAGGAGAATATTCGTTATTATACGCTATCTTCCGTTAAAAGTCCCGATAACGCCCTGTCAGTAATATCAAAAGACGCTTCGATATCTTGCCGTACGAACAAACGCTCGGACGAACAACTTATACTCTATATCAGTAATCAATGGGATTACCCTGAAATTGCATGGGGTAATTTCTGTAAAAACCTTGAAGCCGTACCAGGTTTCGGGAAGATAACCATTATTTTGTAATTTTCATAAAACACTTATATACAAAACATTTCCTTCTTTTAATTTTTCGTGAGGAATGAACCAACCGGGGTAATGCAAAAACGATAATCAGGTAATAGTTTTTCTATATATTATTGCAGTGTTGAATTGTGTTGTCATGTTACCTAAAAAATAGATTTTTCAAAGATAATGCTAAATTTTGTGTAATTATTATTGCATATATATTTTTTTTTTATCTTTGCCGTTGAAATTCTTATTTCTCTTTTAATTTATGATTTTAATCATATGGTTAAAACGAATGGTGTAGAGTGAATTTTTATTAAACTATTTATTTTTTTAAATCATGAAAAAAAATATCTTTTTATTTTCTATTTTGCTTCTTTTGGCCACGAGTTTGAAAGCACAAACTCCAATCCCTAATTCAAACTTGACATGGGAATGCGATTCAACTACTAAGACAATTATTATCGACGGAATCGGCAATATGCCTATTATTTCGGGAAACATTCCTTGGGATACTTTAAGTACATTTATCGAGTATGTTGATATCAAGTCAAATGTAACCTCAATTTGTGAATTCGCTTTTAATAATTTCACCAGCTTGAAGGTTGTTAATATTGATGGGAATATAAGTGCTATTGGACGTCAAGCATTTCACGGTTGCAGTAAGTTATCCGACATCGATATTCCAAGTACGGTTACTACTATTGGAAGCAGGGCATTTTACCAATGTACCAGTTTGAAAAATGTTGATTTTGGTAATAGTTTAAATACTATTGAGGATTATGCTTTTCATGGCTGCATCAATTTTTCTTCCATCACTATTCCGGATAATGTCGAAACTATTGGTGATTATGCTTTTGCTTATTGCACTAATGTGAGTAGTATTACACTCGGTCAGAAAGTAAAAAACATTGGAAATAGTGCATTTCAAGGTTGTTCAAGTTTAACAAGTCTGACCTCTAAAGCGGTAACTCCTCCTTCATTAGGAAGCGATGCTTTTAAGGACATTAATAAGAATAATGTCAAAATGAATGTTCCAAGCAGCTCAGAGCAAAGATACGCCGAGGCTTCGGGATGGAGTGAATTTATCTTTGGTGTAAATGTTAATCCCGCAATAATTACCACTCAACCTGTTGGTGCTAATGCATGTCAGGGGAGTAATTATAAATTAAGCGTTACTGCCACAGGAACTAATTTGACTTACCAATGGTACTTTACCAATAAACTCATACCCGGCGCTACTGAAAGTTCCTACACTATAACAAATTTAAGTAATGACAACATTGGCACTTATTCAGTTTCTGTTAAGGCTTCCGTCGGACAGACCATAACAAGTACCTCTGTATATGTCGGACTTGCAACACCTCTGCCGGAAGAATTATCACTTGCCATCACTCCCACCGGCAATATTCTTGAAGGCAGCACATACGATTTCAAATCAACAAATTACTTGGATGTTAGTCTTTACACTTGGAGTTCCAAGAACAATAATGCTACTTTCTTGCCAAAGACAGGACAAGAAACTAAAATAACTTTCGTACGTACAGGTAGCGAAGTTATATACCTCACGCTAACACATCCATGCGGCGAAAGGGTTATTGAATATCCTGTTAACGTACTTGACAAAAACACAGCTAACGTAAATATCGATGATGTACTCATGGCATATCCTAACCCTGTAAGTGACATACTAACTTTGAAAGGGCTTAAACAAAATGATATAATAAAGATATACACCGCCACAGGTGCAACAATAGCCACTTACAAAGCTGACAGCGATATAATGACTATCGACCTGACTTATTTTCAAGCCGGAATATATTACATAAACACTAACGGCGAGAATTTAAAAGTCATAAAGAAATAGTGTGAAAAAAATCAAAATCAATTAGCATAAAAAAATCGCATGGCTCTTTTTTCAAGTCATGCGATTTTTTTTTATAGTAAAGAATAAAAACTACTTTATCTGACGATAAATTTCCTGTAATGCCGCCAATCGAGTTGTTTTGCCGGCTTCCATATTTTTTATAGTTACACGGCTGAGCTGTTGCCATTGGGATATTGTAGCCTGATCAACAGGCTCATTCAAGCGTGCATCCCATCCGGGCAGGTATCCGCGCAAACCCATAAACTGAACTATCGCGAAATTAGGGTCAGTATACTCGACATCCCTGAAATACATCAATGTTGCTTTTTGCTGCACGAGAATATCCTGCATTTTATACTGTGGTATATTTTGTATCTTTACCTTTTCATCTATCGATAAAGACGCTGCTATACCCGCTGCTTGTCCGATAGCCATCCAACACGGTTCCATGCGCAATGTGGAGAATCCGATATGTGATCCTGATACCGGAACGGGAAGCAGCAGATTGTCTATTTGTTTAGAAACAATCACACCGTAAGGTACGGTATAAACTGCTGACGGATAGCTAAGAAATCCATCAAGGTGAACACGACCGGTTTCTCTTTTGCGCACGGCATGTGAATCTAAAGCGTAATGGCTTGCCGTAATACTGCTCTGATGAACAGGCGGGC
>JGI994J12354_10001241_pt1 | contig 25822 bp, 24 predicted proteins | sample IntmicLarv3ML3BL_FD_12354 | JGI IMG/M metagenome (IMG submission 12354)
TTCCGGCAAAAATTATATTTCTATAATCTTCACTCATTATCTGTACGTTTCTCAATTATTGATTCTCTAAAGAATTTTCATTGTTTACTTTTCAATGTACTTTATGTTTTTCATAGAAGCAAAATCAATTTTAACACATACTTATATGTGGTGTCAATACTTTTTTTAAATATTTTTTCCTGGAAATTTTTGCCTTAAAACTTCATACATAATAATGCCTGCAGATACTGATGCATTAAGGGAATTAACCTTTCCTTTCATTGGTATATTTATTAGTATATCACAATTTTCTTTTACTAGTCTTGAAATTCCAAAGCCTTCACTTCCTATTATAACACCTATTGAACCTTTAAAATCTTGTTCATAGTATTTTGTTTTTGTTTCAATGTCTGTTCCAATTATCCATAAGCCTAGTTCTTTTAATTCATTAATTGTTTCTGTTAGATTAGTTACTCTTGCAATCTTCATATGTTCTACTGCACCTGCTGATGCCTTATTAACTGTTGAATTAACTGATGCTGCTCTTCTTTTCGGAATTATTATTCCATGCACTCCACTTGATTCTGCTGTTCTTATTATTGAACCTAAGTTGTGTGGGTCTTCTATTCCATCTAATATAATTACAAATGGGTCTTCATTTTTTTCTTTTGCATATTTTATTATATCTTCTACTTCCACATAATTAAATGGAGGAACTATTGCTATTACACCTTGATGATTTCCTGTTTCTGACATTTGATTCAATTTGCTTTTTTCAACTTCTACTATTACTATTTTATCTTCTTTTGCTTTTGCTATTATCTTATTTACAGAACCATGTTTTTCTCCTTTTGATATAAATATCTTGTTTATATCTCTATCTGATTCTAATAGTTCAAGTACAGAATTTCTCCCCTCAACTTGTTCTCCACTTGTTCTTATTTCTTCATCTCTCATCTTTTTCATCACCTCCTTTTCTTCTTAACTTTGCTAAAACTCCACATATCTCTTTTTTTGATACTACAACTTGCTTTGCTATTTGATTAACTGTATTACCTTCTTTTGATAATGCTACTATTTTATCTTTTAATTCTCTATCCATATTTAATTTTACTCATCCTCCAATTTTAATACTGATAAAAATGCTTCTTGTGGAATTTCTACATTACCAATGTGTCGCATTCTCTCTTTTCCTTTTTTCTGCTTTTCTAATAACTTTTTCTTTCTTGTTATATCTCCACCATAACATTTTGCTAACACATCTTTTCTCATTGCACTTATTGTTTCTCTTGCTACAATTTTACCGCCTATTAAAGCTTGTATAGGCACTTCAAATAAATGTCTTGGAATTACTGTCTTTAATTTTTCCACCATCTTTCTACCTCTATTATATGCACTATCTTTATGAACCATAAATGATAATGCATCAACTGGTTCATTATTAATATGGATATCTAACTTTGATAAACTTGATTTTACATATTCTTTGAATTCATAATCAAATGAAGCATAACCTTTTGTTCTTGATTTTAATGCATCAAAAAAGTCATATATAATCTCACTCAATGGAATTTCATACATTAGTATAACTCTATCTGATGATAGATATTTCATGTCTTTATACAGTCCTCGTCTTTCTTGGCAGATTTCCATTACATTTCCCACATAATCTTTTGGTAACATTATTTCTGCATTTACTATTGGTTCTTCTATATAATCTATTTCTGTCACTGGAGGTAAATCCACAGGATTGTATAATTCTATTATTTCTCCATTTACTTTATGTACTTTATATATAACAGATGGAGCAGTTGAGATTATATCTAAATCAAATTCTCTTGATAATCTTTCTCCAATTATCTCCATATGAAGTAGCCCTAAAAATCCACATCTAAAACCAAACCCTAATGCCATTGAAGTTTCTGGTTCATATTGAAGTGCAGCATCATTTAATTTTAATTTCTCTAGTGCTACTTTTAAAGCCTCATATTCACTACCATCTAATGGGTACATTCCTGAATATACCATTGGATTTGCCTTTTTATATCCTGGCAATGCCTCTTTTGCCCTATCATTTTCTAATGTTATTGTGTCTCCCACATGTATGTCTGCTACATTTTTTATGTTTGCTGCTATATATCCTACTTCTCCTACTCTTAATTTATCTGCTATTTCAAGAGTTCCTGGTCTTAAATATCCTACCTCTGATACTACAAAAGTTTTACCTGTTGCCAGAAATAATATTTCATCATTTGCTTTTACTTCACCATCTTTTACTTTTACATAGCAAATTGCACCTTTATAGTTATCATAAAGTGAGTCAAATATTAAACATTTAAGTGGTGCTTCTTTATCACCTTCTGGTGCTGGAAAATCCACAACAATTCTTTCTAATACTTGTTCAACATTTAATCCAGATTTAGCTGAAATACAAGGAGCTGAATTTGCCTCTATTCCAATCACATCTTCTATTTCTTTTTTTATTTCATCTGGTCTGCTACTTACTAAATCTATTTTATTTATTACTGGTAATACTTCTAAGTTATTATCTATTGCTAAATATACATTAGCCAAAGTCTGTGCTTCTATTCCTTGACTTGCATCTACAACTAAAATTGCCCCTTCACATGCAGCAAGGCTTTTTGAAACCTCATAATTGAAATCTACATGCCCTGGGGTATCTATTAAATTTAATATATATTCTCTACCATCTTTTGCATGATAATTCATTCTAACAGATTGAGCTTTAATTGTAATTCCACGCTCTTTTTCTAAATCCATGTTATCCAAAACTTGACTTTCCATTTCTCTTTTAGATAATACTCCTGTTAATTCAATTAATCTATCTGCTAAAGTAGACTTACCATGGTCTATATGTGCTATTATGCTAAAATTTCGTATATGTTCTTGTTTTTCAGTCATTACTATTCTCCTCTAAATATAATATAAGGGCGTATTCTTCACGCCCTACAATAATATACTGATTTCCTAAATTTTGCAATATATTTCTTATCTTTCTTCTCTCTCGTTTGATCCTCGCTCCATAGATTCTATCATTGCTTTTACTTCTGGAGTCATTTTACCTTGTTCATCCAACTTTTTCTTTTCTATTGCTATTTTTTTAGAGTCTCTTCTTTTTAACTGAACAGCCAAAGGAAGAAGCATCATTATCATTTCCTCTTCATCTACACCTTTTACCTCTTCATTACTAGCAGGAACTTTATCTCTGACAATTCTATCAATTGTTTTAGCTTGTTCTGGTGTGAGTCCATCTAATCTATCATTCTTATATATAACCTCTGGAATTATTAATTCATCTTCATTTAGCTGTTCTTTTTTTATACCATACTTATCAAAAACTATTTTTTCTACCTCTTCAAAGCTCATTGGTCTTGCTTTTTTTATTTCTTCAGCTTGCTCTTCTGTTAATCCATCTCTTCTTCCATGTTCTATATCATTTACATTCATAATATTTCCTCTCCTTTTTTACACATCTACTCTTATATTTTACCACATATTTACTATTTCCGCAACTTTTTATGTTGCTTTTCTTTTTTGTTTATGTAATAATAGAAAACATGAGTAAAAAAGTTTTAGAGAAATTAGAATATAATAAGATATTAGAAATCCTTGAAAGACATGCTACAACTTACATTGGTAAAGAGTTAGCATTAAATCTTATACCCTCAAATGACACTATAACTGTAGCAAATTTATTAAAAGATACAACTGAGGCAACTACTTTAATTTATAAAAATGGTAATCCACCATTTTTCCCTATTGCTAATATTGATATACACTTAAAAATGTTAGAAAGTAATGGAAGTTTATCAATAAAAGGTATATTAGATATCGCAAATATACTTAAGTTATCTTCTGATTTAAAAGAATATTGTGATTTATATACCGAAAATTTATATATTAATCCAAGTATTGAAAAAGAGATTTTTAATGCTATATTAGATGAGAATACTATTAATGATAAAGCAACAGATGCTTTATATAGTATAAGAAGAAATATAAAAAAATTAGAAGATGAGGTTAGGACTAAACTAAGTAGTTTTATTAGGTCTACTACTTATTCTAAATATGTGCAAGAACAAGTTGTTACAATTAGAAATAATAGATTTGTTATTCCTGTTAAACAAGAATACAGAAGTGAAATAAAAGGATTTATTCATGACATTTCTAGTAGTGGTTCAACTGTATTTATTGAACCTATTTCTATATTTGATTTAAACAATGATTTAAATAGCTTAAAAATACAGGAAAATATAGAAATAGAAAAAATATTACAAATGCTATCTTCTTTATTTTATCCAATTACAGATGAATTAAAATCTAATATAAATATAATTGGAAAACTTGATTTAATATTTGCCAAAGCTAAATATAGTATAAGTATTAATGGTGTTGAACCTACAATTAACACTGAAAAACAAATTAATTTAGTTAAAGCTAGGCATCCATTAATAGATAAAAACAAAGTAGTGCCTATTGATGTAAACATTGGAGAAAATTATACAACATTAGTTATAACAGGGCCTAACACAGGTGGAAAAACAGTTACCTTAAAAACTATAGGACTTTTAACTTTAATGGCTTGTAGTGGTATTCATATTCCTGCAAGTGAAAGAAGTTCAATTTATGTGTTTGACAATGTGTTAGTTGATTTAGGTGATGAACAAAGTATAGCAGAATCTTTAAGTACATTTTCATCTCATATGTTAAATATAATAGGAATTATAGATACTTCATCTTCTGAAAGTTTAATATTAATAGATGAATTAGGTTCTGGTACAGACCCAATAGAAGGTTCTAGTCTTGCAGTAAGTATATTAGAACACTTTCACAATAAAGGTGCACTTTCTGTTGTTACAACACATTATCCTGAAATTAAAAATTACGCCTTAACCAAAGAAGGTTTTAATAATGCAAGTTCAGAATTCAATGTAGAAACTTTAACACCAACATATAGAATACTACTTGGAGTTCCAGGTAAAAGTTATGCTTTTGATATAAGTGAAAAATTAGGATTACCAAAAGAGATTTTAGACAATGCTAAAAGTTTTATTGATAATGATACTGTCAATGTTGAAGATTTATTGAAAAATATAAATGATGATAAAATCACTATAGAAAATGAAAAAGAAAAAATAGAAAAATTGAGAATTTCTTTAGAAATAGAAAATGAGAATAAAGTAAAAGAAGAACAAGATAAATTAGAAAAAGTAAAAATTGAAGCAAGGGATATTTTGTTATCTGCTAAGCAAGAGGCAGATAGAGTTATAAAAGAACTAAATAGTTCTAATGATTTAAAAGTTTTAAACAAATCAAGAGTTGAATTAAATTCACAAGTTAAAGAATTACAAAGAGGTATAACAATTAAAATTGGTGCAGATACAGCACCAATAGTAAAACAAAAGCCAGTACATAAAGAATATATACCAGCAAAGTCAATGTCTTCTGAAATAAATGTAATTGGTAATACTGTTGATGAAGCAATTTTTGTAATAGATAAATATTTAGATAGTGCATTTATTTCTAGTTTTTCAAGCATACGAATTATACATGGTAAAGGAACTGGTGCATTACGTACAGGCATTCATAAGTTCTTAAAAACTAATAAACATGTTAAATCATTTAGGCTTGGCACTTTTGGCGAAGGCGAAATGGGTGTAACTGTTGTTGAATTGAAATAAATTTTTCAATTTTTTATACAAAATGTTGCATATAATGGTACTGATTTTATATTGTTTTCAAATCCAAAATTCTTTGCAGATATTCTAATTGAATATTCTGGTTTATATCTTTCTACATATGTTTTCAAACTTTGTGATTTAGTATTTTCACTAGCTTTAACTTCAATAGGAATGATGCCATCATCATTGTATAATAAAAAATCAATTTCAGCAGTATTGCCACTATGCCAATAATTTAAAGAAATAGATTTACTTAAAAACTCACAAGCAACATAATTTTCTGCTATTGCTCCTTTATATATAAAATCATTATCCAGTATAATATCACTAAAATTTAGTCCAGTTATACTAGTAAGCATACCTACATCACTCAAATATAATTTAAACATATTAGTATTTTCATATGCTTTAAGTGGTTTCATAATTGTTTCCACTAAATTACAATTAATTGCCATACCACTTGATACTAACCAATCAATTGAACTTTCATATTTTCTTTTAGAGGCTCCACTTTCTATACTATTATAAATAAACCTTTTAGTATTTTCTTTTCCTAATTGAATTGAGATATTTTTATATACTTTTTCAATTTTAACACTCTCAAATTTACTTATTGTATATTTGCTCATATCAGCCAAGTACATATCTGTTAAAATCTCTGAAATATTCTTATCAAATCTCATAATATTCATATCACTAGATATAAAATTTAGTACTGATTCTGGCATACCACCAACACATAAATATTTTCTATACAAGTCAAGGGAACGCTTATGTAAATCATCTGGCATTGGTTTCAATTCTATATAACATGATTTTATTTTTTCAATTAACATATTTTGACCACAAGCCATTAAATATTCTTCAAAATTTAATGGATACATATGCAATATTTCAACTTTCCCTACTGGAAATGATGACTTAAATCTGTTTAATTTAACCCCTAGTAATGAACCAGCACATATTATTTTAAATGGTTTTTCACTTTGATTAAAGTATTTTAAAGATACTATAAATCTTTCAGAAACCTGAACCTCATCAAAGAAAAATACAGTTTTATCTAAATTAATGCTTTTCTCTAATCTTAATTCTAATTCAGGTAGAATTTCATCTGGGTCTATTGTTTCTTCAAATATTTTTCTTATATTATTGTTTTTTTCTAAATCAATGTAGATAAATTCTTCGAAATTTTCTTTACAAAATTCAGTTATTGTATGTGTTTTTCCAATCTGTCTTACTCCTATAACCATAAGAGGTTTAGTCATTCCATTTTGTTTCCATTTTAATAATTCATTTTCAAATAATCTTTTCATCATTATAATCACCACCCACATAATAGCATAAATAAAATATTAAGTCAACAAAATCATGCAACTTTTCCCCATCAATACTTCGGCAATGTTGCAACTTTTATACACCAATATTTAGATAACCTTACATTTTTTTGATGCTAATCTCATGTAATAAATCCAATTAGTCTTCGAAGCGGTCGGCACAGAGGCCGACCCTACATTTGTGATTTCTTTTATTATTTCAATGACATTGACAGAGATATGAACCATACATTTGTAACATGTTTTTACAATTTTGCATAATGTCTCGTTTTATATTATTTTTGTTTATACAATTTAAACATATCTTTCAAACTCATTCTACTTCCATAATGTAAAACCGCTCTAGAATATATTCTTATTGAGATTTGAACTATTATTAATATTGTTATTATCAATATAGCTATTGAAGCTAATATCTCATGTATTGGCACATTTGTCATCATCATCCTAAATGGCATATTAAATGGTGACGAAAATGGCAGTAATGATGCAACTGTAGTTGCTGTACCTGTTGGTGCAAATAATACTGAAAAATATCCTAAATAAAATCCAAATAAAGAAATCATTGCAACAGGTGAATTTGCTGTTTGTATATCTTCTGGTTTGCTTACAGTTGAACCCACAAGTGCATACATAAATGCATACAAAGTATAACCTAATATAAAATATATTATCGATATCATTAAATGTTCTGCCTTTATTCCTGAAAAGTCTAAAAAGTCTATTGTAGCACTTCCTTCTGCAAATAATTTATATGATATTACACCAACTATAATTGTTGCTACTAATTGTATTATTCCAACTATTCCAGTTCCTGCTGTCTTTCCCAAAATTATTGCCTTTGGACTTGTTGATGTTACCAATGTTTCCATAACTTTTGACGTTTTTTCCATTGTAATTGCAGCTGAAACTTGGTATGCACAAAAATATATTGCAAAAAATAGTCCAATTGACAATATCACTATTGAAAATGAAAAATGTGGCATATCTGTACCATCAACTGTTTTTGTATTATATAATATCTGCATATTTAAATTATTTAATTGTTCTTCAGTTAAATCTAATTTTGATACTTCCAAATTGAGATATATTTTAGAAAAAAGATTTTGTAATACTTCTGGATCCATTCCTTTTCCTATTTCTTGAACTATATAACTAAAATTTATTTCATTATTAGCTCTATATAACACAACACCTGCAAGTAATTCTCCATCATTTATTTTATTATTTATCTCTGTAGTTTGTATTTCTTCATTTAAAACTTGAAAATCATACCCTAATTCCATAGTATTTAATGTGCTCAAACTACCTTCAAATATATTCTCACTATCTACTATTAATATGTCTTTACTCTCATCATTATTTGTTGTTCTCTCCATTATATTTGGAACATTAAACATAACAATTATTACTGCAAACATAATAAGATTTGATACAATAAATGATTTTTTTGTTATAAATTCCTTTATTGTATATATCATTACTGTTATTAATTCTCTCATTTAACACCACCTACCTTTTCTACAAAAATATCATGAAGACTTGGTTTTATTAATTTAAACTCATTTACTATTATATTTTTTTCTAATAATGACTTTAGTATGTCTTCGCCCTCATTAACACTATTTATATCTACTGTATAACCTCTGTTTTCAGATGTATCTAAATATATTTTTTTAACTTCATATTTATCTTTTATTTCCTGTAAATTACCCTTTATTATAGTCTTACTTCTATTCATTATTAATATATCATTACAAAATTCTTCGACAGAAGACATTTGATGACTAGACATAATAATATGTTTCCCTTCATTTATTAATTCTTGTAATATGTCTTTTATAGTATTTGTGTTTATTGGGTCAAGCCCACTAAATGGCTCATCCAATATAATCAAATCAGGATTATGCATAACTGCAGTTAAAAATTGGACTTTTTGTTGATTTCCTTTAGATAATTTCTCTGCAGGCATATTTAAATATTCTTCAATCTCAAATTTACCTGCCCATTTTTTTAACGATTCTTCAGCATCTTTCTGTTTTATTCCTTTCAATTTTGCAAAATAAATAAGTTGCTCTTTTACTTTTGTTTTAGGATAAATTCCTCTTTCTTCTGGTAAATATCCAAAATTAACATTTCTTCTTGTAACCTTTTTCCCATTCCATGAAATATCACCAGAATCTCTTTCTAAAATTCCTAAAATCATTCTGATTGTGGTAGTCTTACCTGCACCATTAGTCCCAAGCAACCCAAATACTCCAGGTTTTTCCAATTCAAATGAAATATCATCAACTACTACTTTATCTGAAAAACTCTTTGAAACTTTTTCAATTTTAAGTCCCATAATATAATCCCCCTTTAAAAAGGCAGGGATAAACCCCTGCCCATATAATCATTTTATTAATGCTTACTACTTCCCTCTTGAAGCATTGGTACATCTAATATTACTCTTATTTTTAATATTGTTCTTATTGATCTTCCAATTTTACTATTTTTAATTCTTTGCCATAAATTTGGCTTTACATCAAATGTTGTATCTGCTTCATATTGCGCTTGTTCCTCTGCCACTTGAATTTCTTCTTTTATTTCTTGTGGTTCTGGAATTCCTTTTAATGCTTCTGCTATTTCAATTCCTATGTAACTTAATGCTTTTGACCTATCTTCTATTCTCTCTATATCAATTTCTATATGTAAATTTGATTCCAAATTTGCTATTCTTGAAGATATTAACTTAGAAGCATCATTATAATTTTCTGTTGTTTTAACTCTAGCTTTTCCTATATTTTCTAATGCATCAACTATATCTTCTCCAAAAACGTCTCTCATAGCAGCAATTTTGGTTTTCCATTCTTTATCTTTTGTTTCCACAGAATCTAATACTGTAGATAGCTGAGCTGCTAAATTGATATTTTGTTCTCTTTGCCTTATTAATGTTTCTATATTTTTTGTATTTTCCTCAAACATGTTTGTTGCATATTCTACTAAACTATATGCAGCTTTATAAACTGATGCTGGAAAACTTTTCTTTTTTGGGTATTCATTTAAATATGTTTTTATTGATTCTATAAGGTCTTTAAAATATCCATCCTCTTCAAGTTGCACTATCTGCTTTTTGTTGTTTGGATTAATCATTTTTTGAATTTTATCAATATTGGTTAATATCTTTTCTTCTGTAATTACCATTCTTATGTTTACAATGCCAGAGATTGACATGTAAACCTCCCTCCTTCATCCTATGTAATTTTGTCTCTTATAGTATACAATGTTCTACAAAAAACTACAATAGAATTGCTCAAATTTAATATTTCATTTCTGTTACAATTCTATTACAGCAAAGTTTCATTTGTCAAGTATCTTTTTCAGTTCCTCATGACGCTTTACTTTTTGTGTTGTTGTTTTTATTAATTCTTCTGTTGTTATAATTATTTCTTTCACATACTTGTATGCTGGCATTGTTTTATTTGCTATTTTTATCTCTTCCCATAAAATGGCTTTTATCTCTTCTTCAGTTTTTTTGCCATACTTTTCTTCTATTATATCCTCTGCATATACTATTTTTGCACAAATCTTTAAATCTTTTTTATCTGGTCTTCCATATACAAAAGATTCTTTTACCCCTTCAATTCTATTAATTACAGACTCTATCTCCTCTGGGAAAATATTCTTTCCATTTTCTAATACAATTACACTTTTCTTTCTTCCAGTTATAAACACATAACCATCTTTATCTATGTAACCTAAATCACCTGTATGAAACCAACCATCTTTTAAAACTTCTTTTGTGGCTTCTTCATTTTGATAATATCCAAGCATTACTACATTACCTTTAGCTATTATTTCTCCAACACCATCGCTATCTGGTGCATCTATTTTCATTTCCACTCCATACATTGGTCTCCCAACAGAACCAACTCTTGAGTGTTTGTCACTACCAGCACTTATTACTGGTGATGTTTCTGTTAAACCATATCCTTGAAATAACTTAAAACCTAATTGATTAAATCCTACTTCTACTTTTGGATCTAGTCCAGCAGCACCACTTACAAAAAGCCTAGCATTTCCGCCAAGTGCTCCATGTATATCTTTAAACAATTTCTTTCTTACATCAATTCCTAATTTTAATAAAAAACTACTAATTTTTATTCCTGTTTCGACTTTTTTTGTTTTACCTTGCTTTTCTATAGATTTCATTACTTTTTTATACATACCTTCATAAAGTGCAGGAACAGATATCATCGCTGTTACTCCAAATTCTTTCATATTGTCAGCTATGTGTTTAACTCCATCACAATATGTAACACAAGCACCTTTATATATTGGCAGTAGAAATCCAACAGTACATTCAAAAGTGTGATGTATTGGTAAAAAAGATAAGAACACATCTGTAGGATATATTTTTATTATTGCATTTATTCCTGTTAAATCTGCACAAATATTTTTATGTGATAACATTACAGTTTTAGATTGTGAAGTTGTACCAGATGTAAACAACATAAATGTCATTTTTTCTGCATCTATAACTGCATCTATAAACCTTTTATCTCCATATTCTAATAATTTTTTACCTTCCTCTATAAGTTTACTCATTGAATAAACCTCTGTTGTACTTTCTTTTAAATCCATAGATATAAAATATTTAAGACTTGTTGTATCCTTACTTCTTATTTCTTGCATAACTTCATCATATTTTTCTGTATAAAAAATACATTCTGCTCCTGAACGCATAATTAATTCTTCTATTTCATTTGGTGGCAACGCTTTATCTAACGGCACTACAACCCCTGTACCACAACATGTTGCTAGATATGAAATTCCCCATTCATATCTATTTTCACCTATCACTGCAATTCTTTTGTCTTGCAAGCCCATGTTAATTAACATTGTTCCGAAGATAATCTATTTGAGACATTGCCTCACCATATGTGATGTCTCTTAACTTACCCTTTTCTGCTGTTTTAAGCTTATATGCCACATTATCCTTGTATTTATTCTTTGCATCCTGTATAACTTCTTTTAAGCTATTAATAGTATGTATTTCATATACCTGCTCCATAAATTTCTCCTCCTATTAATTTTTCAAATTCTTTACTTGTTTTTAATATATTTATTTCTTCATTTGTTTTCATTTTATATATTAAACTTGAACATGTTAATCCAAATATACCGAGAAGCTATGGTTTCAGGATCACATTTTTTCATCTCATTGTTTTTTATTCCCTCTTCTATGATTCCTTCTATTACTTTTATATACTCAAACACATAATTTCTAAATATCTTATTTCTTTCTTCTACTCCCCATATTTCACTTAAAAGTATTGTTATAAAATCTGGATATTTACTCAGCACTTTTATTTGTATTAATATTACAGCATTTATTTTTTCCTGCGCACTATTTGCTTTATTTATCTTTATTTCTATACTGTTTTTTAAAAGCTTCATACCTTCTTCTGTTAGAAAATTAAATATTTCTTCTTTTGATTGAAAATGATAATACAAAGTTCCTTTCGCAACACCAACAGTTGCAGTTATTTCTTCTATACTTGTTGCATAATAACCTTTTTCTGCAAATAATTTCATAGATGTTTCAAATATTTTTCTCTTTGTTTTATTCATTATTAAATCCTTTCAAACAATGCTTCTATATTTTCCAAATTTATTTCTGCATCTATACTTATATATTTCCACAATGGACAATCTATTCTTAAATATTTTCTTATTTTCTCACATGCGCCTGGCATAATTGGCTCAAATAAATTAGATAAATTAGCAATTATAGTGCTGCAAGTATAAATAGTATTGTTAAATCCTTCTATATCTTCATTTTTTTGCACCCATGGTTTTTTTTCATCATAATACTTATTTGCACTTTCAACCAATTGCATAATTTTGCTTGTTGCTTCTTTAAATTCTAGTTTTTCTATTAAATCAGCAACTATATTGTAGGTTTCTTTTATTTCTTTTTCCATTATCTCATCAACTGTTCCTACACATATTGTTTCTATGCCTTTAAATTTTAAAGTTCTGTTTACTAAATTTCCAAATTTATTTAATATTTCACTATTATGTGTTGCCTCAAAGTCTTTTACTGAAAAATTTGAGTCCTTTTTCTCTGGCCCATTATTAATTAGATGATATCTTAATGAATCAGCATTATATACCTCTAATGCATCTAATGCTGTTATTCCATTACCCTTACTTTTTGAAATCTTTTCATCATTTATATTTAAATATTCTGTTGCTACAATATTATCTACTAAATGATAATCTTCTTTCATTCCAAGTAATAATGCATTAAAAATTATACTGTGAAATACTATATTATCTTTTCCCAAAGAAGCATATATTAGATTATCATTTCCTTCTTTCCAATATTCTTCAAAGTTAAGGTTGTTATCTTCACAATATTTCATACTTGTTGTTATATAACCTAAAACCGCTTCTATCCAAACATATAACTTTTTATTTTCATACCCTGGTATTGGTACATCCACTCCCCAAGTTAAATCTCTTGTAACAGCTCTATCTTGAAGTCCTTGTTTTAAATATTTTTCTGTTTCATTTATTGCATTTGTTCTCCAGTCTGACTTTTTGCTTGCAACATGTGCTTCTATTTCTTTTTGGAATTTTGATAATGCAAAATATAGATTTTTATTGTCTTTTTCTATTGTCTTTTCTTTACATGTTAAACATGTACCATTTTTTAAATCTTCTGCAACAGGTACATATTGACAATTATCACATTGGTCACCTTTAGATTCTGTAGAACATTTTGGACATGTAAATTGAATTTCTCTGTCAGATAAGAACTTATTACACTTTTCACAAAAAGCTTGTGGTTCAACTTTTTCATATATATATCCATTATCATAAATCTTTTTAAATATCTCTTGTACCTTTTCTTTATGATAATCTGTTGATGTTTTTGTATATAAACTATATGAAAATTCCATTTCATTAAAGGTTCTAACAAATTCTTCATGATAATCTCTAGAAATTTCTTCTGGACTTTTACCTTCTTTTTTTGCTCTTTCTGTAATTGGTGTACCATGGCAATCTGTACCAGATACATAAAGTACATTATCTCCAATTAGTCTATGATATCTTGCCAAAACATCTCCAGAAATTAATCCTGCAAGATGTCCTAAATGTAAAGAATTGTTTGCATATGGCCATGCACCACATATAGTTATATTTCTCATTTTCCCTCCTAATTAACCTCTTCTTGGGTCATAACCTCTTGGATTCTCACCTAGAACTTTTGCTCCATCATCATCTTCTATAATTTCTTCTTCTCTTTCTTCTCCATTTTCATGTATATTCTCTAATTTTTCTATCTCTTTAGATGTTGGATTTGTGGCAAGTTCTGTTTCTTCTCTATCTGGATATGTTCTTGTTGTTGATAAATCTGAAGATATATATGTCTCTTCTGTATTATTTGTTCTATCCATTCTTTCTGCTGAAAGTCTACCACCATCATTTATTATTGCAATAGCATTATAGGTGCCACTTACTCTAATTATTGCTGAAGGAGAGGTTTTAGCAGCAGTCATATTACCATTTTCATCCTGTTCTAACCTTACTATATGTTTAGGATATTCTAATACAGGTGGCTCTAATACATCATCCATTGTTTTCCATTCCTGTTGTCCTCTTTTTTGTCCTTGTATCATTGGTTTTCCAGACTGGTCTAGTACTAATCTTGCTCTAGAATATTCAGTTAATGCTCCTACAAGAAACATATCTATAAATGCTGGGTCTTTTATGTCAAATTCTAATACAGATTGAACATTAACATCTGTTAAACTTTTATCTTCTTCTATTTCTTTTTCTTGTTCTTCTCGTTCTTCTTCTATATCTTTTTCTTCTAATTCACCTGTTTCTTTGTTACGTGTTAAATAATGCTCTTTTTCTTTATCATATTGTTGTAGTCCATAGTCACCAAATTTAGCTAAATACTTTTCATCTATTTCAAATCTACCAAAAGCATCTATTCTTCCACAAATTTCTATGTTTCCTTCTTTGTCTCTTGTATACACTATATAATATGCATCATCTTCTTTACTCTTTACCTTAGCAATGTAACCATCTTTAACCATAAGTCCATCCCCTAAAGGAATTTCCTCTTCCTGAACCTCTTCAATAAGTTTTTCATCTGGATTTAAAAAGTCTTGAATTGTTAATTGTTCTTCTTCTTTTTCTTCTTTCATCTTAACCTACCTCCATATTATTTTAATCTAGCTTCAATTAAATCTGCAATTTGCTTTGCTTTGGTTGTTATATAGTCTTTATCTTCACCTTCTATCATCACCCTTACCTTAGGCTCTGTTCCTGATGGGCGAATTAACACACGACCATTACCTGAAAATTCCTCTTCTAATTCTTTTATTGCTCTTGTTATAACTTCATCTTTATCATAATCATTTTTCTTTGTATTTTCTACTTTTGCATTTATTAAAACTTGTGGATATATGCTTATTACACTTGTAAGTTCAGATAATGTTTTATTTTTCTCTAACATAACCTGAATTATACTTAATGCTGTAAACATACCATCACCTGTTGGATTATAGTCTAATTCTATTACATGCCCAGATTCTTCTCCACCTAATGTATATCCACCTTTAAGCATATCTTCTAACACATATCTATCTCCAACTTTTGATTGAATTAAATTTATACCATTCTCCACTGCAAATTTAGATAAGCCCAAGTTACTCATGACTGTTGCAACTAAAGTATTATCTTTTAATTTGCCTTTTTCTTTTAAGTATAATGATATTACAGCAAGTATTTCGTCACCTGTAACAATATTGCCTTTTTCATCTACTGCAAGACATCTGTCTCCATCTCCATCAAATGCAACTCCTAAACTTAAATTATTATTAATAACAAAATCTTTTAATTTATCTAGATATGTAGAACCACAATCCTTATTTATATTCACTCCATTTGGTGTATTATAAATTATTTTATATTTTATATTTAATTTTTTAAATATATCTTCCACAACATCAGATGTTGCCCCATTTGAAGCATCTATACCAACTATAAAATCATCATTTACTTTTAAATTGTTTTTAAATGTATCTTCAAACAGTTGCACATACTCTTGTATTTCAGTCTCCATATTTTTACATATACCTATTTTTTCGTGTGATACAACATTAAATTCACCAGATTCCATAACAGATTCTATCTCTTCTTCTATTGCATCAGATATCTTCATTCCTAAGTTACTGAAATATTTTATTCCATTAAATTCATATGGATTATGTGATGCTGAAATTACAATCCCTGCATCTGCTTTGTTTTTCTTGGTTAAATATGCAACACCTGGTGTTGGAATAACAGAAAGTAAAGACACATTTGCTCCACTACTTAAAAAGCCTGTAACCATAGCACTTTCTATTAAGCCACCTGAAATTCTTGTATCTTTTCCTATTAAAATTTCAAGAGCTTCTTTTTTATTTTTACCTAAAACAATTGCACTTGCTTTAGCTACTTTAAATGCAAGTTCTGGTGTTAGTTCTGTATTTGCAACTCCTCTTATACCATCTGTTCCAAAATATTTTCTCACTGTAATATACCTCCTAATCTCCTAAACAAATCCCTACACTTCTTGCTGTTTTAACTAAGTCATCCTCCATTGAAACAAGCCTTTGATTTGTTTCTTTTGTTCCTCCAGAAACAGCTCCTATTTTTGTATTTTGCCCTACTACTTCTTCTAAAGAAACATAATCTAGTTTTCCATCTTTCAATGTTACTAAAACATTAAACTTTCCTTCTAATGCCAATTGCATAGCTTTAGTTCCATATTTTGTAGATAATACTCTATCAAATGATGTTGGTGTACCACCTCTTTGCATATATCCTAAAGTTGTGTTTCTTGTTACTTTTCCTGTTAAGCTTTCTATATCTTCTGCAAGTTTTTCACCTATTCCACCAAGTCTTATATTATCTAACCCTGTGCCTTCATTTAGTGTTTTCTTAATAATTCTTTCACCATCTTTAGGTTTTGCACCTTCTGAAACTACTATAATACTAAAATTTTTATTAATCTTTTTTCTTTCTTCTATTTTTTCTACTATTTTATTTATATCATATGGTATTTCTGGAATAAGTGCTACATCTGCACCCCCTGCTATAGCAGATTCAAGTGCAATCCACCCTGCATATCTTCCCATTACTTCTAAAATTAATACTCTATGATGAGATTCTGCAGTTGTATGGAGTCTGTCTATTGCTTCAGTTGCAACTGAAACTGCTGTATTATATCCAAATGTAATTTCTGTACTTGGCACATCATTATCTATTGTTTTTGGAATACCAACGACATTTATTCCTTTTGTAGAAAAATCACGAGCAGATTTTTGCGTTCCATCTCCACCTAAAGTAAATATACAATCAAATCCTGCATTTTTAATATTTTCCACACATTTGTCTGATAAATCTTTATAAGTTACCTGTCCATCTTCTTCTACTTTCATATTAAATACATTTGTATTATTCGAAGAACCAATAATAGTTCCTCCTCTATGAAGAATTCCTGAAGCTGTGTCCTTTGAAGAAAGTTCGACATAATTATTTTCTAAAAGTCCTTTATATCCTTCAATAAATCCATAACATTCTACATTATTTGTTTCAGCTGTTTTAACAATTGCTCGAATAACTGCATTAAGACCTGGACAATCTCCACCATTAGTTAAAATTGCAACTTTCTTTAACATCTTATCCTCCTACTATTAATTATCTTTTTTCGACCTTTACTATTATATCAATATTTGTTTTATTTACAAGTATTTTTACAAAAAAAGACCTTGTTTTTAGAATTATCCAAAACAAGGTCTTTTTTCAAAACTAAGGTTAACTTATACCTAACTTCTCTTCTACATATGTTTGCAAATCATTTGGTACACTGGATTTACCTTCACCTTCATAAACCATATAGACATTGCTGTTTCGTCTGCCAAATTCCATACATACATCTCTATAAGAGAAATATACATCTATTCTTTGTCCTTTTATTGCACTACCTGTGTCTATTGCAACTCGGTAGCCAACACCTTCTATGTAAAGAATAGAACCATAAGGTATAACTGTTGGGTCTACAGCAACTCCTCCTATGAAAACAAATTTGGTAGAAGCAGTTCTTCCAATGTCATCTGCAGTGTAATGTGATGGTGTTTGAACACCTGCTTGCACAGAGTATGCAGTAAGTTCAAAATTGCCAAGGTATTTACAACCATCTATGGACTTATAGTCCACAAATTCTTCTAATACCAAAGGGTTCTGTTGTTTATGAGTTGTAGGTTTCCATCCTAAATCGGTTAACAACTCCCAATATTTAGGAATTTCCAAAGCCATTCTCTCATACCTGTTTATGTAAAACTCAATATTTTGATTTAAATGTTCTACTTTAGCCTCCAACCACATTATTTGTTCATGTAAAACTAATTCAGAAGGTATCCCTTCAATAGATAACATATTATAATCTTTTACCTCTTCTTCTGATAACTGCTCCATTTCTTCCTTCAGCAATGAATTTTCGGCATTAAGCCTTAAATTCTGATTCAAAAGATCCGAGTTAGTAGCTTTCAGTTCAACAAGCTTAACATTTACCCACATCAAAGAACCTAAATTAAACAATGCTGCAGCAATAATGATAACAATTAAAACTTCTGCTTTACTTACCTTCCGTTTCTTTGTTTTCCTGTTGCCTTGTGTTGTGTTTTGCATTAGTAATTATCCCCCTTAGTTTTTACCGCAATCGCGGTTTAATTTTATGATAAAACTCACATACACTAATTATATCACAAAACTTCCTCTTTTTCCAATAATTATGTATCCTACAAGACCAATTGCTGATATTAAAGATATTATTGCTGATATTTTCATTATTGTTGTTCCTGTATATGAAGTATTCACATGACCTTCATCACTGATAGTTATACATATAAAGCCATTCTCTGACTCATAATAATCTACTTTTTCTCCATTATATTCAATTTTATAACCTAAATAATAAACATATGGCAATTCCAATACTGTCTCTTCTATATTCTTTACTTCAAATTGCATATTGACACCATTTTTAACAACATTTTCTATTGTTGCATTACCTGAAATCACATAAACATTCATAGTTCGACTCGCAATATAACCTCTATTTTGATATGCTTTATTTGGTAAATACTCAAGCCATCCAGAACCATTAGTTACTTTTGTATCTCCTGCTATTCTTTGTTCATAATTATATTGTAAATCTTCTTGAGCTCTATTGTCCAAATATTGTATATGCCTACTAAATAATAATAAACAACATGATGTAACAATAATTATTCCTAACACTTGATAAGTTTTTATTTCTTTTACAAATATACCAATATTAATTCCACAAACTAAACTTAAGAAAAATATCATAAATTCTAACATTCTAAAAGTAAACTGTATCATACTGAAAATGCTTGGCATGTATTTCCATGGAAATAGCTTAGTTGTTCCAACTAAGCTAATCAAACCTAAAATTAAAAATATCACATATATATTTTTATATTCATTTGGAATTTTCTTTATACAAAATGGTGTTAGCATTAGTCCTATTATAATTGGAAAACCTATCTCAAAAACATGTAATTTTTCATCTGTAAAAAACCACTGTTTAAATTCTAATCCTGTTTCATATAAGCTTTCTGTTGTCGCCATTCTTCCTGGAACAAATACTCCATATTCAGTTGCTAACATATGTTCTAACATTGGTGCCCAAAAGAAGCTTGTAATTAAAATTATAAATATTGCACTAACAACCAATTTAACAGATACTTTTCTATTTGCTATTATATAAATTAAGGCAAATATTATTGCTAGAAATGTTGTTATTGTATGTGTTAATATTAGTCCTACTGCCCCTATTATTAAATAATGATATTTGTTGTTATTATATAACCCTAAAAATACCATTGGTAAAAACATGAATGCAACATGTTCTGCAATTGAAAATCTTATATAAATATCTGTCATTCTATATGGTGCTATCATATAAAGTACACTTGCAAAGACCGCTGTTACTTTAGATTTCGTAACTTTCAAAACAAATTTATACATAAACAACCCTGATAAAAACAAAGTTATCCACATAAACATTTGTAAAGTAAATTTATATGTGGGAATAATTAATTTTAAGACAAGTGGACCATATACAGTTATTGGACTATAAAATATATTCCATGAATATCCAAAACCATTACATAAATTAGACATTATATTAGGAAAAGTTTGTCCTTCTGCTATTGAAGTTGTTATTCCTATCAGTCTTGAAAAATGTTGCATCCCATCATCTAAAAAAATATTTAAATTGTTAACAAATAATGGTAGTCCTATAATTATACTAACACTTAAAATTATTAAATAATATTTTAAATCCTCATTTTTCTTTAGTTTATTCATTTATAACCGAATATTCCCTTCTAAAAGTTCATCACTTTCTATCCAGTCTTGTACATTTGTGACTCTATATTCTTCTTTACTAACTCTAAAATATACTTTTTCTATCCCTGCATTTATTATCATTCTTTTGCAGAACTGGCAACAATCTGGAGTTTTTACATATTGTCCTTCCATCCCTTTATTGTATTTTTCACTATTATAATATTTACCTACTATATATAATGAGCTTTCTAGCATATCTTTTCTTGCTGCACTAATTATTGCATTTTGCTCACTATGTACTGACCTGCACAAATCAAATCTTGCTCCTCCACTGCTGTTTGGTTCTAATTTTCTTCTAATACAATACCCTAAATCTATACAATTCGATTTTCCTCTTGCAGCTCCTGTATAACCAGTAGATATTACTTCATCTCTATTCACAATAACACTACCATAATTTGCTCTTAAACATGTACCTCTTGCTCCAACAGCTTCTGCAATATCTAAATAATAATTTACTTTTTCAATTCTTTTTTGCTCCATATTTCCCTCCAATTAGTTGATACTTCTATCTCTAATTCTTTTTCAACATCTTTTATTTTTAAATCATCAAGAAATATTTCCTCATCATCTTTTAACATTATATCACATATATAAAGTTTATTGCCTAAATCTTTTCCTTTTAAATTTTTTATTAGGTCGCTACCTGTTATCAATCCTGTAACTGTTATATTTTCTCCAAAAAAATAGTTTGTAATTGGATAAACTTTTACATCAGGAAAACAATCTTTTATTATTGGATATATTAATTTTCCACATGCTATAGATACATTTTTATTTGCTATTTTTTGTTTTTTAAAGTTATGTAAGAATTCACGAGTTAAACCCACACCATTTTCTATTTGTGGAAATTCATCATAATATTCATATGATGGTAATTCAACTTCTCCTGCAAGATAAAACTCATCTGATAAATACACCTTATTTTTTTGATATTTTTCAATTTGAGCTATTACATTTCTATAATCTTGTTTTTTGAACAACTCTAATTTAAACAACCCTTCTCTATATTTTGTAAGTCCCACTGGAACTATAGATATACTTAATGGATTAAACTCTATTAAATCTTTTATTGTTTTTTCTAATATTTCTCCATCATTTATTCCTTTACATAGTACTATTTGTGCATTTATTTCTATTCCACCAGTTCTTAGCATTTTAATATATTTTAGTATATTACCTGCTTTTTTATTATTTAACATTGTTTCTCTTACTTTTGTATCTGTTGCATGAACAGATATATTTATAGGAGACAAATGATATCTTATTATTCTTTTAATTTCCTCTTCACTACAATTAGTTAAAGTAACATAGTTTCCTGTAAAAAAAGAAAGTCTATAATCATCATCTTTAAACACTAGAGTAGGTCTCACCTTTTTAGGTAGTTGATCCATAAAACAAAATATACATTTATTTTGGCATCTTTTAGGTTTATCTATTAATTCCTCTTCAAAAACTATGCCTAAATCATCATTTTCATCTTTTTCTATTTCATATATTTCTACTTGACCATTTTTCTTCAATATTTCTAACTCAATATATTCATCTGATATTTCAAATTTATAATCTAAATAATCTATTATTTCCTTGTCATTTACTGTAAGCAAAAAATCCCCTGATTCTAATCCTAGGGATTTTGCTATACTATTTTTTTTAACAGATTTAATTAGATTCTTATTTTGCATCTGCCTTTGCAATTACCTCTTTCTTATCATAGTAACCACAACTTGGGCATATTCTATGTGGCATCACTGGTTCATGACAGTGACTGCATGTTGCTATATTTGGTTTGTCTAACTTCCAAGTTGACTTTCTTGTTCCTGTTCTCGCTTTTGACCATCTTCTTTTTGGTTGTGCCATTTTAATCGCTCCTTTTATTAATATACCGATAAATTATATAGAAAAATTATACATTTGTCAAGGATTTTTGCATATACTTTATATATATTTATTAATTTAGGAGGTATTATGGCTGAAATAGCTGGAATTTCTAATTTAAAAGAAAACATTTCTAAAGATATTAATGTATTAAACCATATGTGTAATAGTTTATCTCAAAAAGACATTAACTCTCAAGGCTACTATGTTAAAGACAATATTCTTTTAGGATACAAAGGACTAGATAGCTTAGATGAACAACCTGTTTTACACAGAAATTTTGTTATTTCTTTTGATGGAACTTTATATAATCGTAATGAACTAGGGTTTTCTCATTCTAATTTATCAGATGCTCAAATTGTTGTTGAATGTATTGAAAAATCTGGATATGATGTTATTAAAACATTTAATGGTGCTTTTGCTTTTGCAATTTGGAATACTAAAAACAATGAACTTGTTTTAGCAAGAGACCATTTTGGTATTAAACCTATTTTTTATTCATTTATAAATGATAATCTAATTTTTTCTTCTCAAATTAAAGCAATACTTGCTCATCCTTTAATAAAAACAAAAATAGATTCTATTGGAATATGTGAATTATTTGGTTTAGGACCCGCACACGCACCAGCAAACACAGTTTTTAAAGATATACATGAGTTAAAGTCTGCTCATTATTTACTGTTTAAAGACAATACTATTATTTTAAACAAATATTGGGAACTTCAAAATAAAGAACACATTGAAGATTTTGAAACAACATGCGACCATGTTAAATCATTACTTACAAATGCAATAAAAAGGCAAATACCAAATGAACCTTTTTGTACATTTTTATCTGGAGGTTTAGATTCAAGCATAATAACCAAATATGCAAGTAACATGATAGATGGAAGAATTAATACTTTTTCAGTGGACTATGTAGATAATGATAAAAACTTTGTAAAAAGTGAATTCCAACCCAATTCAGACAATTATTATATAGATATAATGATTAAAAATGCTGCATTAAAACATCATGATATTGTTATAGATACTCCAGAATTAGCAGATACATTAGAAGATGCCATGGTCGCTCGAAACTTACCATCAATGGCAGATGTAGATTCTTCTTTACTTCTTTTTTGTAAAAATGTAAAAAAAGACTTCAATATTGCCCTATCTGGAGAATGTGCTGATGAGGTCTTTGGTGGTTATCCATGGATGTTTAAAGAAAACGACTTACTTACATTTCCCTGGTCACCTCATTTAGATGAAAGACAAAAAGTAATAAATTCTAGTTTGAATATAAATTTAAAAGAATATGTTGACTTAAAATTCAAAGAAACTTTAGCTGAAATCCCTAGTGATGATGACAAGAAAATTCTTACACATTTAAATTTATATTGGTTTGGTAAAACATTAATAGATAGGTCTGAAAGAATGGGAAGATATAATAATTTTGATATTCGTATGCCTTTTGCTGATTATGAATTAGTAGAATATGTATGGAATATTCCTTGGGAAATGAAAACTAAAGGTAATCGTGAAAAGGGACTTTTGAGAGATATTATGAAAGGTATTTTACCTGATGAAATTAGAGAAAGAAAAAAGAGTCCATATCCTAAAACACATAATCCAAATTATCTTTTAAAAGTTAAAAACATGCTTTTAGAAATTATGAATGATTCTGATGCACCAATTCATGCTCTTATTAATAGAGAATATGTAATGAATGTGATAAATACAGATGGTAAGAGTTTTACTAAACCATGGTATGGGCAGTTGATGACTGGTCCGCAATTTATGGCTTATTTAATTCAAATAAATATGTGGCTTGTTAAATATGATGTAAAAATAGATATGTAAGAAAAGTGGCTTCATCACATGTGCAAATTGCTGTACAATATTGCATAGACTAAAGTAACTTAACCTTGTTATTCTGGAAAGTTATTCCGAACTTTCCTACATAATAAAAAAGAAGGTGGAAAAATCACCTTCTTTTGGGCTTTGTTGCTTTAACTCTGGCAGACAGTATAATGATTGAATATACCTTGTGGCTTTTTGATAACATCATATCCACGATTCTCAAAATATTCTGTCACACCTGTCTCCAAGTTTCCAGTGTAAGTTGCCTTTCCTGCTTTGTCAAGCATTGCTTTAATTGCATGTACCTGTTGCTCACCTTTCTTGCTGAACAGTTTAGACATATTTAGCCCTCCTAATGTATAATAATATATCTATTTTACACTAATTTACATAAAATTGCAATTATTTAATGTAAAGTGCTGGGCGAAAACCAAAGATGTCGCGGATACTATCTCCTATGCTGGGGTCACGGTCAGCTGCTGGACCATCGGAGTTGTCATAAGCGCCTCCTCGACTAGCACGATTCGTTCCTGTATGATATTTTTCTTGCGTCCATTCATATAGATTTCCTGCAATGTCATATATATTATTTACTTTTGTATATTCTGTAGACCCTGTATTTATTAATGTTTCTGTACTTAAAGCTTTTGTTAAACCTTCTCCATATGTGAATGTTGCGCTCTCATAATTTCCCCAACTCCTACTTGCGCGTCCTATTAGTGTATTCTCATTATTAAATCCTGGTGCTGTTTGTTTAAACCACTGCAAAGTACTATCCCATTCTGCTCCATATGGCAAATGTGATACCACTTTTGCTTCTCCTCCATACATAGATGCACATACTGTTGTTGCATCTGGTTGTGTTATACGATTCCACAACCTTCCATTTGTAGATGTCCATACTGTTGTAAGCGCTGTCGTTGATGGCTTACTTGCTACTTTTCCATCTTCATAACTTGCTTGGTATCTTGCTATATAAAATCCTCCATATTTTTCCACACTGGTTATTACTGCTGTATCAATATTCTCTGTAAATTTAGACTCTTCTGGTGTTGTTCCTCCTAATGCATATGCTATACCAAATGTTCTTCTTCCAAATTTTACTGCATTATTTGTTTCATCTCTATATCCATCTTCTGCTAAATCATCTACTGGCACCCACACAAATTCATTTAAGTTATCATCTATTATTACCAACCCCTCTGCTTTTGTTTTTTCTCCTTCAACTGTACTTACTGTAAAACCTTCTGGTATTGGCACCCCATCTACAACATCAGATAAACTTGCTGGGTCTCCTGTTATTCCTGCATCTACCATTTTCTCTGCTAATGTTTTTTCTCCACCTACTGTTCCACTTAAATAATTATTCAAATAATCTGTTGCATAATTTAAAAACTCTTGCTCATTTTGTGCTGCCTCTGCTGTTTTTCTTGCTGCATCTTGTACTCTTGTTATTATTCCATCTTGTCCAAATAATGTTGTTATACTTATGGATGCTAAGATAAGCAAAATGATAATGGTTATCACTAATGCTATTAATGTGACACCATTATCATTTCTCCTATATATTTTCTTTTTATTATTACTTACCTGTGTGTG
>JGI994J12354_10001242_pt1 | contig 25820 bp, 20 predicted proteins | sample IntmicLarv3ML3BL_FD_12354 | JGI IMG/M metagenome (IMG submission 12354)
GTCATGCACTCTCCCAACTGAGTTACCACGGCGTAATTCCCCCTATGGTCAGTTTTCTATTATAAAGTTTGCTGGCAATCATTCCTTCGGCACTTTACCTTTTGGCACTATATCTCTTTCCGCCCTTCGTTCGATCCCCGGTTTTTTGAGTCTGAAAAAGGTAACGTCCTCTCCCTTTTCCAACAAGACTTTGTGTTTTTCCGAAATGATATAGGAAAATATCGCGAAACCGGCAAAACAGACCGCCGCAGCGAAGGCTATCGCGACCCGCACACCTTCATCCTCCGTTATGGACGCAACACCGAACAGGATCATGATCCCGGTCACTATGATCGAAACGACCATTATTGCTTCCCAGAGGATGTCGGTACGCATGATCACTCTTCCCTCTGCTCTTCACCCTGTTCCCCTTTTTGTTCCTCTTCCCCGTCCGATACTATGGGTTGAACCGCGGTTATCTTGTCGTCATTACGCATATCCATGATCCTCACACCTTTGGCGTTACGGCCGGTCTCACGTATCTCGTCAACATTCATCCGTATCATCTTGCCCTGCTTGCTTGTCACCATCAGCTGATCGCCGTTGGCCACTTTCCGGACGGATACCACTTTACCGTTTCTTTCGTCTGTCTTTATCGTTATGACACCTTTTGCACCGCGACGGGTCTGACGGTAATCGTCGACCTCTGATATCTTGCCGTAACCGTTCTCGGTCACCGTGAGCAATTTGTCTCCGGGCCTGACAACCGCCATGGATACCACGCTGTCGTCGGAACTTAGGGTCATTCCTTTGACTCCCATGGTGTCCCTTCCGGTAGAACGCACGTCGGATTCGTTGAAACGAACCGCCTGTCCGCATCTGGTCGCTAGTATGATCTGTTCGTTGCCGTCGGTCAGGGCGGTCTCTATGAGTTCATCCCCATCCTCCAGTTTTATCGCCTTGATGCCTTTGTTCCTGACGTTACTGTACGCACTGAGGCTGGTCTTCTTGAGAAGACCGTTCTTTGTGCAGAACGCAAGGTATACATCCTCCGGGAAGTCATGAACACAGATCGTGTTCTCGATCATCTCCCCGGGCTCCAGGTCCGACAGCAGATTGACTATCGGTTTTCCCTTGGATTGTCTGCTTCCCTCCGGCACTCTGTATCCCTTGAGCCAGTGCAGCCTTCCGTGATTGGTTATGAACATCAGATAATCGTGGGATGACGTTACAAACATACTGGAGACATGGTCCTCCTCTTTCGTCTGCATACCCAAGAGTCCCACTCCTCCGCGGGCCTGCTGCCTGTATGTGTTGAGGGGTATCCTTTTCACGTAATTGTCTCCGGAGATCGTTATGACAACGTCCTCCATCGGGATCAGGTCCTCTTCGTCGATGTCCAAAGCATTCTCGTTGATGATTGTCTTACGCTCATCACCGTAGGAATTCTTCATTTCCGTTAACTCTTCTTTGATTATGCCTCTGACCCTCAGCTCGTTCACCAGAATGTCCCTGAGGTCCTTCATCGTCTCAATCAGAAGGTCATATTCTTCCTTCAGGGAATTTATCTCCAACCCCGTGAGCTTCTGAAGCCTCATGTCCAATATGGCCTTCGCCTGCTCCTCGTCGATCGTGAGGAGGCCTCTCAACCCCTCGTTCGCCTCCGCCGCGTCCTTGGACGCACGAATGAGAGCTATCGTCTCGTCGAGCATGTTCAGAGCCTTCATCAATCCTTCCAAGATATGATATCTCTTCTCGGCCTGTTCGAGATCGTATTGTGTTCTTCTTACGATCACTTCCTTCCTGTAATCGATGTAGTACCCGATCATCTCCTTCAGGCCGAGGACGGTGGGCTTGTTGTTCACCAATGCGAGATTGATTATACCGTAAGTTATCTCCATCTGGGTCCTTTTGAAAAGATTCTCCAGGACAACGTTGTCTATCGCGTCCCTGTGAAGCTCTATGACCACTCTCATACCGTTCCTGTCGGACTCGTCGCGAAGGTCGGTGATATCTTCCAAAACCTTGTTCTTGACGTGTTCCGCTATGGCTTCCACAAGGGATGCTTTGTTGACCTGATACGGAAGCTCATCGATTATGATGCTTGATTTTCCGTTAGACAATTCCTCGAAATGGGTGTTTGCCCTGACCTTGATCTTCCCTCTTCCCGTGGTGTATGCCGATATTATACCGTTTATACCGTATATCGTTCCCCCCGTGGGGAAATCCGGACCTTTGACAAATTGCATCAGATCGTACACTTCCGCCTCGGGATTATCTATCATATGGATTATCGAATCGCAAACTTCGGTAAGATTATGCGGGGGCATCTTCGTCGCCATCCCCACCGCGATACCGTCCGATCCGTTCACCAATAAGTTGGGGAATTTTGCCGGAAGAACGCTGGGTTCTTTGAGGGAACCGTCAAAGTTGTCCACGAAATCTACCGTATTCTTCTCCAGATCCGCCAAAAGATCGCCAGATATCTTTGAAAGTCTGGCCTCGGTGTAACGCATCGCCGCGGGAGAATCTCCGTCAACGGACCCGAAATTACCCTGACCGTCGACCAACGGATACCTCAGGGAGAATGACTGCGCCATCCTGACCATCGCCTCGTATGCGGCAGAATCTCCGTGCGGGTGGTACTTACCCAGCACTTCTCCGACAACCCTTGCGGACTTCTTATGGGGGCGGTTGTACGGTAATCCCAATTCGGACATTGCGTAAAGAATCTTCCTGTGGACGGGTTTGAGTCCATCCCTTATGTCAGGAAGAGCACGCCCTACGATGACGCTCATCGAGTAATCGATGTAGGACCTCTTCATCTCCTTCTCTATGCTCTGGGGTATGATCTTCTTCTCTCCGTCCATGATATCACACATCCAGATTGATCACTTCGTGAGCATGTTCGATGATGAATTCTCTCCTGGGTTCCACATCGTCTCCCATCAGTATAGAGAACAGCTGATCCGCCAGCATGACGTCCTCTATCTCCACTTTCTTCATCACCCGAGTGTTCGGGTCCATTGTGGTCTCCCAAAGCTGCTGGGGATTCATCTCTCCGAGACCTTTGTATCTGCTGACGTTCGCACCTGTCCCGAGTTCTTCGACGGCCTTTGCCATTTCATCCTCCGTGAACGCGTATATCTCCTTCTTTCCTTTGTACACCCTGTACAAAGGCGGCATAGCCAGATAGACATGTCCGTGTTCGATGAGAGGCTTCATTTGTCTGTAGAATAACGTCAAAAGAAGCGTTGCGATATGAGCTCCGTCCACATCGGCATCGGTCATGATGACAACATTGTGGTATCTTATCTTGGTAACATCAAATTCCTTTCCGAGACCGCCTCCTATGGCGATTGTCAGATTCTTTATCTCCTCGTGATCCAACAGTTTATCCGGACGGGCCTTCTCCACGTTGAGGATCTTGCCTCTGAGAGGAAGTATCGCCTGGAACGCACGGTCCCTTCCCTGCTTGGCGCTTCCGCCTGCAGATTCTCCTTCCACGATATACAGTTCGCATTTCGCGGGGTCCCTTTCCGAACAATCGGCGAGTTTTCCCGGAAGACTCGACGATTCAAGAACACTCTTCCTTCTGGTGGCGTCCCTTGCCTTTCTCGCCGCTTCCCTTCCTTCGAGAGCGGATATTCCTTTCCTCACTATCAACGTCGCTACGGCGGGGTTCTCGAGCATGAATTCCGCAAGTTTTTCGTTCATGAATGATGACACTGCGCCCTGTGCCACGCTGCTTCCCAACTTGGCCTTGGTCTGCCCCTCGAACTGCGGATTTGCCATTTTTATGCTTATTATCGCCGTAAGTCCCTCTCTGACATCTGTTCCCTCGAGGGTCGTATCCTTGAGAAGACCGTTTGCTTTACCGTAATCGTTCACAGCTTTTGTCAGGGCGGTCCTGAATCCCGTTAAATGGGTTCCGCCTTCCGGAGTATGAATGGTATTGACAAAAGAATCGATGGCTTCGTGATATCCGTCCGTATACTGCAGCGCGATATCTATCATGATCTCATTCCTCTCTCCGGACATCGCTATCGGCTTGTCGTGAATGGATTTCTTCGTTCTGTTGAGATATTGAACGAACTCGGATACTCCGCCGTCATAGTGGAACAATTCGGATTTTCCCGTCCTTTTGTCTTCGAAGTATATCGTGGCCTCTTTGTTCAGGAACGCTTGGTTCCTGAACCTGTTCTGAAGCAGATCGTATTCGAATTCGACGGTTTCGAATATCGTATCATCCGGAACGAACGTTATCGTCGTACCTGTCTTGTCCGATGCCCCTATCACTTCGACAGGTCCGTCCGGTATGCCTATCTGGTAGGATTGGCGAAACACTTTACCCTCTCTTTCGACGATCGCTACCAGGGTCTTTGAAAGAGCGTTAACGACCGAAACACCGACGCCGTGAAGACCTCCGGATACTTTGTACGAATTATTGTTGAATTTCCCTCCCGCGTGGAGGTCGGTCAAACACATTTCGAGAGCATCCTTACCCTCTTCCTTGTTCATTCCCGTAGGGATCCCTCTTCCGTCGTCGTTGACAGTGATCGAACCATCCTCGTTGATGAATATGCTTACTTTAGTAGCGTATCCCGCCATGGCCTCGTCGATACCGTTGTCAACGACCTCGTAAACCAAATGATGGAGTCCTCTTGCATCTGTGCTTCCGATATACATTCCGGGCCTTTTTCTGACCGCTTCCAATCCTTTTAAGGCAACAATGCTGTCCGCATCGTATAGCCCCTGCTGCATGTTCCCATCCATCTCTAAGACTCCTGTGATAACATGTTGCGTATGCGTGCGCAGTATATATACGCGCGTATGCGCGCTAACGAACTTCACGATCGTCGGACAGAATGATATCGGATGATACACACCACGATCTAGATACCGAACAAACCATGATATAACGAAAAACCATCACACTCACCAATGAGCACCATTATGGAAGAGGCCCGCAGAGGCGTTACCCCTTTGATAAAAAAGATCGCCAAAAAGGAGAGAGTGAGCGAGGAATATATCAGGAACGGAATTGCCTCGGGACGTCTGGTTGTACCCTGCAATCCAATTCATGATCCGATCCCGTCCGCGATTGGCGAAGGATTGTCCGTGAAGATCAACGTCAATCTGGGGACCTCCAGAGACATCGTGGACCTCGACAGCGAATTAAGGAAGCTTGATATCGCTATAAAGTACGGTGCGGATGCCGTGATGGACCTCAGTACCGGCGGAGATATCGACCATATTCGGAAGACCCTCATAGACAAATGTCCTGTGATGATAGGTTCGGTTCCGATATACCAGACCGGTCTGACCGCAGCAAGAAAGGATGCCGTGGTCGAAATGACGGAAGACGATATCTTCAACGGCATCGAGAAACACGCAAAGGACGGGATGGATTTTATGACCGTTCACTGCGGCATAACGAAAGAAAGCGTAAAATGGCTGAAGAAAACGGACCGTCTTACCGATGTCGTTTCCCGCGGAGGATCATTCCTTACGGCGTGGATCCTGCACAATGACGAAGAGAATCCACTCTTCAAAAATTTCGATTACCTTCTTGAGCTTGCAAGGAAATACGAGTTCACACTCTCTCTCGGAGACGGTTTCAGACCCGGCTGTATCCGCGATGCGTCTGACCCCGCCCAATTCTCAGAATTGATGACTCTGGGTCATTTAGTTAAACGGTCACGGGATGCCGGTGTTCAGAGTATGGTGGAAGGTCCGGGACACGTTCCCTTGGACCAAGTTCCGATGAACGTGAAATTGGAAAAAGAACTGTGTCACGGCGCGCCTTTCTACGTATTGGGTCCGCTCGTGACGGACATCGCTCCGGGATACGACCATATCGTAGGGGCGATCGGAGGAGCGGTCGCCGCACAACACGGGGCGGATTTCCTATGCTATCTCACTCCCGCCGAACATCTATCCCTTCCCGACGAAGAAGATGTCAAAGAGGGGGTCATTGCGTCGAAGATCGCCGCTCACGTAGGAGACCTTTGCAGAGGTATCGGATTAGAAAGAGATACCGATATGGCAAAAGCCAGGAAAAAATTGGATTGGAACGCCATGTACGACGTGTGCATCGATCCGGAAAAAGCGAAGCGCTACAGGTCAAGAGGCTGCACCAAAGAAGAGGATGGCTGTTCCATGTGCGGAGATGTCTGTGCTGTTAAGATCGTCAATAAATATCTCATAAAGGACATCGGCAACAAACACGAGGATTGCTGAGGCGAACACATGAACAAAAGAAGACTCTTTACGGCACTCTGCATGGCATTGCTGATGTCATTCTGCATGTCGTTTGTCATGACCTTGGTCAATGTGGGATTCGCCCCGCATTTCTTCGCTGCATGGCTGAAAAGCTGGGCGATAGGTTTCATTGTGGCTCTGCCTTTGGCATTGATCTTGCCGCCGTTGATCCAAAAATTGGGATCGAAACTGAACATTTGATTACTATGATGTCGATCGAATAAATCGCAGTCGATCAAAAGCCGAATTGGATATGGAGCCACTGGAGGGAATCGAACCCCCGGCCTACAGTTTACGAAACTGCCGCTCTACCGCTGAGCCACAGTGGCATTGAATGTGCTGATTGAAACAACAGATAAAAAGGTTTACTTTCTGTATTTGGGAAACATGTCCCTGAATACCACTGCATCTTTCTCTATCAACGGAGATTCGCATATGAATGTGCAATCTCTGTCCGCGTCTTTCAAAACGTCAGCCAGATACTGCATATCGGGATCTTTCTCGCTTAACGGAAGATGGGATATCTCTCCCTTCTCTCCGTATTTGATGCAACTTATGTGAAAATGTGCTATGTCCCCGCACAACGGAAAGAATTCGTCGATAAGGGCCTGCATGTCGTTCTTCGTTTTCAAAATACCGACCCCTCTGGCATGAACGTGCGCAACATCGAGAACAGGCCTCACTCCGTCAACGGAATCCATCACCTTAGATATCTCTGCCAGAGTACCGAACTGTCCTTTTTTTCCCATTGTCTCGATGCCGAGGGTCACGTCCTTTATTCCCTCGTCGTCCATAATCTCTTTGCATACGTTGAGTCCGTGTATGACAGAATCAGAGGCTGTTTCCGGAGATTTCCCGTATGACGCTGCGTGTATCACGATTATGTACGCTCCGAGATTGTGGGCCGCATGTACGGTATCCATGACCCATTGCACACTTTTTTCCCGTGTCTCCTGAGATTCGGAATTGAAACTTATGAAATACGGAGCATGACAACTCAGCCTGATGTCCAATTTCCTTGCTTCTTCCCCCACAGCTTTTGCTCTCTCGGGGCTTATCCTCGCTCCTCTGACGAACTCGACCTCCAACGCATCCAATCCCAACTCTTTGGTGTAACGGAGAGAGCCTTCGGGGGTCTTTCCCGCACTGGGGTATCCTGCAGGTCCAAAACGCATACGCCTCGAACGTCCTACGGATATTTCTTTTTTCTCGAATCCTGTAAATATGGATTTGCGGATACGCAAACGTGCAAATACGTCTCGACGTCTCGCTTGATCCTACGCTCGGTTGCGGTCAGGCACACCGCTGGAGAAAATCAGACGGCAAATGGACCGGGGTCATCGGAGAAAAAATAGTTACTCTGGCACAATCGGAAAAGGGATTCGAATGTGAGGGGTGTTCGGATCAGGAGGAGATACTTGCATATTTCAGAAACGGTGACGATCTCGATCAAATAATCTCTGAAATTTCGAAAGCCGATCCGCATGTTGCTAAACTTGCGAAATCGTGTCCCGGCATGCGCATACTCAAACAAAACGAATGGGAATGTTTGGCGACCTACGTCTTGGCCACCAACGTCAACGTGAAACGAATTGCAAAAATGACGGAATCGGTCTGCGACCAGTTCGGAAAGAACCTGGGAGAAAGGAGAGCCTTTCCGTCTCCAAAAGAGATCTTGGACGGTCGAGAGAGGATCTGCGAATGCAGACTCGGGTTCCGTGAAGAAAGATTCTTAGAGCTAGCGGAAAGGGCCGAGAAAGGAGAGATAGACCTAGATGCAATATCCGAAATGGATTATGAAGAATGCGTCGGGGAACTAATGAAGATCAACGGGGTCGGACCCAAAGTGGCGGACTGTGTTGCCTTGTTCGGATTCGGTCATTTGGATGCTTTTCCCATTGATGCAAGGATAACGAAGTGCTTGAACGACATTTACGGCAAGACGGGGAATTACAAAGAGTTGTCTGCTTTCGGACGAAACCTCTTCGGAGCGTATGCCGGATACGCGCAGGAATTTCTGTACCATAGCGGCAACATAATTGTCTGATCTCATGCTCCGGGATTCGTCTTGAGATAGAACTCGGAAATGTCCCATTCCTCATCCTCTGCGGAACGCTTCTCCTCTATCCTCACGCCGAGCGACCTTGCCACGTCCTTGATGAACTTGCGAGACTTGTCGTTTCCTTTGAATCCTTCCACCTTTGATCCGGAAGAAGATATCTTGCCCGAAAAGCTCCCTATGATGTTCGTGCCTTCGAATATGACACATTCGCTTGACCCGCATTCCCTTTTTATAGTGTCCCGCAAATAGAAATGAAGATTATCCTGAGTGTTCAACAGGAACATATCGGCAAATGCTTCTGTCACAATGTCCTTGTCTTCCTCCAACATCCACATCAACGTCGAATCATCTTCGATCAGGAACCCCTTTACAAGGAACTTTTCCATCTCCAGTTCCGCCAACAATTGCCTGATCGTGCCCATCCTCAATCCCGTGAATTGTGACAACCCTTCTGCCGAGAATATCCCGAAATCTTTGAAATGTGTTCTGATTATCTCTTTTGTCGCCTCTCCCTTCGTGTATTTGGAGGAAGGCACGACAAAATAGAAAGAGTCCGTGTCTTGACATATCATTGATGCCTTCGAAAGTTCGCCGATCGTTTCCAAGGTCTTCTCTTCCGATAACCCAGATATTGCCAGTATTTCCTTTCTTGAGATAGGCTGTCTATCCTTTATCAATCTGTAGATGGAGTCCATCTCCTCTGTAATGTCCCCCTCCTTAGCTGAACGAATAATGGGTGCGAACTCCTGAGTGGTGTATCCTACGAACCCCGGAAGCAGGGACATTCGGATCAGATTTCCTCTTCCCAACAATTTTTTGAACGGTATCCTCTGGAGGACCCGAGTGACCATCTCCTGATCATTCCTTATGTATCCTCTCGCCTGAACGGCCTGATCTATCGTATGGTATCTGTCTGCCTTTCCGACTCTTTGTCTGCGGAACACATAACTCTTCCATTCGTCATCGTTCATCGTCTTCGTGATGAATTCCCCTTTTGCATAGAATCCGTTCACGAATTTGTATCCCTTTTCTGTCAGGACCTTCACGGTGTTTTCCTCGAGTTGCGAAGCATCCTTGCCCAGGATCTCCCTTACCCTTACGACATCGACGCCCTTCATATTGAAGAACCTCATCAGTTCGTCCACCGCATCCAATACCTCCGGGAGATAATCTGGATTATCGACATCTATCCCTCTCACCTCTATGCACCCGGACATTTCCCATATCTCGAGTGCTCCGATGACATTGTTCCCTTTGGTCACAGGATATATCCATCTGTCCCCGTATCTTGCAGACAATTCTGACCATTTCGAACCCAGATCTGGATCGTACAGTGATCTTATCCTGATCGTCTCGGTGGACTTTTTCGATTTCTTGATCTTGGATACCTCATCGGACATCACGTACATCTGATTCTGTCCGCCTCCCACGAATATTATCTCCGCGCTGATCCCCTTCACAACTTCCTCGATCTCCTCAACGGAAATACCCAGCAGGAAACGCAATGCCTGCGCGGGTATCGGCCCGTACGACCTTATGCACTCTCTCACGAGATCTGCGGTCGGATCTTTTTCAAGTGTTTCCGGACGATATACCTCGTATGTATTCTCGGTCCCCCAATCCTCTTTTTCACTGAACGCCCTTACCACAAGCAACGAACGGTCCAATCTCTGGATCGATTCCTTTATCGAATCCTTTTCCATATTTGTCTCGCTTACCAGCTGCCTCATGGTGGCCTTTCCCATTCCGTCGATGAGATTCAAAAGGTCCCTGTCACTTTCCGTGATCTCTTCCCGCCTGAGCTTTGCAAGCCGCGCCCCATCCTCTGCGAGCACGTAACGCACTTTTCCTCTGACGAACCTTCCGAGAAGCAGTCTACCCGATTCTCTCATCCTGTGCCAGTCTCCGAGTTCGAATCCCTTGACCCTGTTGAACACATCGATCTCGCTTCCCGCCGACCCGTAAAATTTGAAAAATGCCTCTATTGTGTCGAAAGACTCCCCTTTGGTCCTTCTGTACTCTTCGACCGTGTCGTAATCGAAAACATTTTCCTTGCCCGCCCTCAACCTTATGCGGTCTATGGTCTTCATGTATTGCGGATTCTCGGATATCAGGAACTGACCTCTGGCCGCTTCCTCGCTTTTCACAAGAGAATCCAAAGCCGAACGTGCTTCCTCCTCGGTTATCGATAACGAGAAAGAAACCTCTGGAACAGTAGCCGGGGCAAAACATTCCAGATACCTTGCGACTATCTCATCCAAACACTTGTTCTTATCGAGTCTGGGGTAGTTCACTTTCGAGAAATACCATTTGTTGTTCGCCGTGATGTCCGATCTTGTAACAAGGTACATGGATTCCAATTTCCTTACGGACCTGAACGTTACATCCTCGCTGATCTCCAGAGCTGATGTTATATCGCTGAGTGCGGTCCTGTCCTTGATCTGGTCGTACACTTTCTGATCCACTTCGTTGAGATCCCGCATCTTGGCCGTTGCCGACGCATACACCGGGATCTCGGGCATTGCCATTATCTGCGGTTCGTCCATGAAGACCGTTCCGATCTTTCCCTCTTTCAGCAATTCTCTGATCCACTCGTCAACCACTTTTTTGTCCTCGTCCGAATACGAATAGATATTGCGCCCCCGCTCTCTTATGGCCTGGAGCGGGCCGGTACGCATCAACAACGGGACAATGTCCGCTTTCGACATCACCCTCCCTATCTTCTGTCGGAAATACGGGATCACCGTATCCTCGTCGAACTCGAAGTCCCTGACCGAATCTCCCAGCGCACGGTGAAGCACTTTGCGGTGGAGCTCTTTCAGCAGTTCGGATCTGTCTTCCATCAATACTATGTCCGAGAATCCCGAAAGTATTATCGAATGTGCGAAAGGAGACGGTGTTCCGGAGAAGTGTTGAACAACCACTCCCATTTTACCGTTCTCGATCATTTCGAGAACCTCTCTGGCACTCATTATATCCATATCGTCTTCCAAGACCTCTCTGTACGTCTCTTCGATGACCGGCGCATTCTCCATATCACCAAGCATGTCGAGAAGGTATGATGATCTCACCTGCTGCCTGTTCACGGATATGGGACGGCCGAGGTAATTCCTGAGGATCATGAAACTGCGTGCGGCTGTGTGCCTGAATCTTAATTTGAATATCTCGGAATCCTTTATCGCCTTTCTCAGTATGGATTCCAATTCGCGTGATGTCAACAGATTGGGAACATCGGACAGATTCATTTTTCTGGGAGTCCCTATCATGAAATTATCATCGGACATGGTAACGGATACATTGGCTCCGAGGATGTTCGACATCTTGTACGCGTAACCTCTTGAAAGAGCATCGTTGACCCTGCGTCCGAAGGGGAAATGGAATATTATCCTCTGATTGTCCGATGGATCGATATATTCCTCAATGACGAGCCTGTCGGAATCAGGTATCATTCCCGCCACGGCTTTCTGTTCCCTGAAATATGATATCAGACTCCTGGCCGATCCCTCGTCGATGTCGAATTCCTCGCTTATCTTCGGAATGAGTTTATCGATCTCCTCATCCAGCATATCCGACATCTCTTTCCTGAATACAGCCACGTCCATCGAGAGATCAAAGCTTCTGGGTAGCATCTCTCCCGCCCATGACGGTACGGTTGGCTTGCGTCCGCTTGCCTCCTTGACGTGCGCGACCATACCTTTGGATCTTACGAACTCCAATGATCTTCCGCCCAATACGAATACGTCTCTGGGTGCAAGCCTCTCAACGAATTTCTCGGATAACTCTCCCGCAGTAGAACCGTGGTGCGTGACCACGCGGTAGTTTGCCTCTTCGGGAATGGTGCCCAGATTCATTAGATAGATCATTCTGGCACCTTTCTTTCTTCCGAATTGGTTCTCATCCAAATCATACCAGATCTTGGAGTATACGCCTTCGTGCTCATCCTTACTGCCGAGATATCCCAACACATCAAGGAAACTGTTTTTCTTCAGGTTTCTGTAACAGTATGAACCTTTCACGATGTCATAGGCCTCGTCCACATCCCATCTCTGGTCTAGGCTCATTCCCACAACGGTCTGCGACAGCACGTCCAAACAGTTCTCGGGTATTCCGACTCTATCGATATCCCCTCTGTGGGCCGCACGGCACATGACCGCACACTCCACCAGATCGTCCGGGTCAAAGACTATCAATCTCCCTTTTGCGACTTTCCCGAAACTGTGACCGCTTCTTCCGATCCTTTGCAACCCTTTTGCAACGGACTTAGGAGAACCTATCTGGCACACCAGATCCACAGACCCGATATCGATACCCAATTCAAGAGAAGTGGACGAGACCACACACTTTATCTCCCCGCGTTTCAAACGCTCTTCCACATCAAGTCGGGTCTCCCTGCCGAGAGAACTGTGATGAACCTCGACGCTTTCCAATCCTCTTTCTTTGAGTTTGTAGACCACACTTTCGGCACCCGACCTCGTATTAGTGAATACCAGTGTAGTCTCATGCTGATCCACCAATTCTTTCAGCGTATCGTACATCATCGAATTCACGATATCTGAAGAAAGCGTTGTCATATCCTCGGTGGGACAAATGACCTGCAGGTCCAATTTCTTCTTCGAATCGGCCTCGATGAGGGTAACGTCCCTTATCGAACTGTCGGGATTACACCCGACCAAGTAACCCGCTATAGCCTCGATCGGTGCCAACGTTGCCGACAACCCGATCATAGAGAATTGCGTGTCGCAATGGTGGCGCAACCTCTCCAAAGTAAGTGAAAGGAATGCCCCCCTCTTTGAATCACAGATATCATGTATCTCATCCAAGATCACCCATTCTACGTTTTTGAAACTCTCTTTGAATTTGGGAGCCGCCAATATCAGAGACAACGATTCCGGAGTGGTTATCAGAATATGAGGCGGATGGCGCACCATCTTCTGCCTCTCGCTTTGCGGAGTATCCCCCGACCTTACGGCAACTTTTATCTCAGGCACGTTGAGGCCGTGGGCTGCCGCAACCTCTCTCATCTCTTGGAGCGGAGTATTGAGATTACGGTTAACATCATTGGCAAGAGCCTTGAGGGGTGAAATGTAAATGCAATAGATCTTCTCCTCCAGGCGGCCCTCGGAAGCATACTTTGTGAGTTCGTTGATTATGCTCGTGAACGCCGTCAGGGTCTTACCTGATCCCGTCGGGGAAGAGACGAGCACATTCTTTCTGGAATGTATCGCCGGAATAGCCTTGGCTTGCGGTTCCGTAAGCCCCGTGAATTTCTCATTGAACCATGTAGAGATCAGTGGCTCCATTTGAGTCATTACCTCTTCCATTGTATGCGTCTTATTGACTCGTTCTATTGCTCCCATTATAAACAGCTAGACCTTACAATAAGGTTGTATTTATTTTATCCGCAAGTAAACGCAAAAAGATCCTCGATTTTGATTCGAAAAGTGTATTATCTACGGAAAAGATAATAAGCATGGGAGTGTGATTGAAAGATGATGGAGAAAAGAATCGTACTGGTAATATTCACGGTCGCTTTACTGTCCTTCACACTGTCCGCCGCGTCGGTAGACGGCGCAGACAATGATTCCGCGCAATACCACATAGAGGGATACGTTTTGGAGGCCGGAGGAAATCATCCCAAACCGGACGTAACAGTCACATTGAGGGATTCCCTTGGAAATACCCGTGTTGCGATCACGAATGAATCCGGATTCTTTTCCTTACCCGCACAAACCAATACGAATCTCCAGATAATGTTCGAAGCGTACGGATACTCCCTATCGTCATGCCCCTGCACGGCGGTACTGCCTGGAATCGATTTCCTAAGTCTGGATCTGTCCAAGGCAAGCTACAATTCCATCACGCGAACTTACATGATAACTTCCGATCCTTCAGGTCTTCAATGTGCGATTATGGGTGCTACCTCGGGAAAGATCATGGGTACGATTTCCTACAACGGCGGTACCATTGACGGTGCGACGATAACATTACGCCCCCTTTCCGGCGACCCCGCATACACCGCGACCACCGATTTCAGAGGATTTTTCGAGATCAGCTGTCCGATCGGCTCATATACTCTTGTCGTGAACCGCACGGGATTCGATACCAGTGCTCCAATAACGGTGGAGATAGGCCGCAACGACGTCATACAATTGGTAACACTGGAAAAGAGCGATGTGAACAAATACATGGGACTTGACCTTGCTCATCTCCTGATGCTCATAGCCGTCTGCCTCGGTCTGTCTCTTGCTGCCTTGGCTTGGATACTGAGCAACCGCATGAACCGGCCTGACCGTCCCGGCATCATCGACGACAGTATCGACGAAGAAGAGGATGACGATATCAGGCATCCCTGATCAACGAGGACCGCACATCATCATACAAACTGTTTCCTCGGGCATCCATTGCAACGATCAACGGCCCCAATCTTTCCGCATCGAACTTCCAAAGAGCCTCGGCCATGCCCAGGTCATCCCACTCCACGCCGATCACCTGATGGATCGCTTCTGCCAAGGACACTGCCGCACCGCCTGTTGCGGCCAAATAGACACATCCCTGTTCGCTCATGGTCCTGCCTACCTCTTTGCTCATTCCGCCCTTACCTATTATCGCTCTGATCCCGAACGACCTTATCATTTTCGATTCGAGAGAATTCATTCTGGCACTGGTGGTGGGCCCTGCCGATACCACCGTCCATCCTTTGTCCCCATCTTTCATGAGCGGACCGCAATGATAGAGTACGGACCCTTCGATCGCTTTAGGCACCTCTTTCCCCTCCTCTAGGTACTCGAGGGCGCGTATATGCATCTCGTCCCTGCCCGTGATAACCTGTCCCGAAATGTATACGACATCCCCTAACTTCAGAGACCTCACGTCTTCCTCGCTCAACGGTGCCTGCAATTCGATCATATCTCCGCCCCCTGCGAATACTCCACGCTCTCGTCGGATATCCTCGCGGAAGCCCTTCGGGTCGCCCAGCATCCAATATTCACGGCCACCGGCAAACTGGCGGTGTGGCAGTATGCCGTTTTCACTCTGACACCCAGAACGGTTGTGGATCCTCCCAGTCCCATCGGGCCCAATCCGCTGCTGTTGAGTTTCACGAACAATTCCTCTTCGAGTTCCTTCAATATCGGATCGAAGTTCTCCCTGTCTAATGGGATCAACAACGCTTCTTTCGCCATAGCCAGACACTCATCGGATGTTCCGCCTATACCTACTCCGACTATGCTCGGAGGACACGGCTTTCCGCCCGCGTTCAGAACAGTATCCACAATGAATCTCTTCACGCCCTCCATGCCGTCCGAAGGGTTCAGCATCTCCAATTTTGTCATGTTCTCCGAACCTGCGCCTTTCAGCAGAACGGATATTTCAGTAAAATCGTCATCGGTCGGGATGAAATGAATGATGGGCATCCCTTTGCCCATGTTGTTGCCCGGATTCTTCCGTGTTATCGGGTCGACCGTGTTGGGCCTCATAGGGATTGTTTCTGTGGCCCTCTTCAGCCCGGCCGTTATTTCGTCCCTTATGGAACTGTTGAATCTTCCTTTCACGTAAAATATCGGGATCCCCGTGTCCTGACACATCGGCCTGCCCATGAATTCCGCTTTTTTCACGTTATCCATTATGGCTCCCAATTGCACATATGCGGTCTTGTTCACCTCCCATGCGGCAGCCGCCTCCAGTGCCCATCCGATATCTTGGGGCAATTTCGTGTTGGCGAGTCTCAACAGATTCACCACGACCTGTTCGACGGGCTCAGGCAATCTCTTCATGGTATCCCCATATCGTCTCAACAAAAAAACCATTACGGTACGTAATAGAGAATATCGTCTATTTCGGTAACGTTCACTGTCTCTCCGATCTCGGATTCCGGAGGTATCCTTATGTCGGATGTCATGTAATTTCGCGGGTCCATGACCTGGATCTCATTCTCCGATCTGCTGATAACAGTCGCAGCCCGCAGTGTATTCCTCTTCTCGTGTATCTTGAAGGAAGGCATATCGGATCTCCGGACCGATCTTTCCCTAAAGTTCATGAGATCGATCACCTTGCCTCCGTTACTGCCCACCCTGTGAAGCTTGTAGTACGTCCCTTCGAATATCACGATGTCTCCGATATGGAAATCGGGCAGGCGAACCAGATACGTTATGCGATACATGTCCTGTCCGTCATCGGTCTGCCCGACCAATTTGGCGGATTCCTTGGTCTCCGCACAGTACGTGTCGGAGAGGTCCTTTGCCACGGCTTTGCCGAGAGAGATCGATGAAAGATACACATCCAAACCCCCCTGGACCACTTCGGTCTTTGTGATGAATATGTGTCTGTTGTTCCTTGCCTGGTTATCCACATAGTTCTCCACGCGCGTCAATGCCTCCCTTCCGAGATCATACGGCAATTCCTTCGCACCGGACCTTATCTGCACTATGGATTCGTAATAATTCCCAAGTTGTCTGGAACATCGCTTGCAGACGGTATTCTTCAGTCTGACCGTCGTGGATGCCGTATCGGCTGTTGCGCAACCGGAAATGTCCAATCCCGCTTCAACGGTGACAACATAATTGACCGGATCCTGCTCTGTCTTCATGACCCCGACATCGACGATCTTTGCTTCTTTTATTATCATCAATTCGTTGACGGCAGCGTCCTCTATGGCAGTATCGATATCCTTCTGGATCCACCGATCCTTGACCTGTATCTCCCCGCAATTAGCACATGTGAACAGATCCACATGGTGGGGTAACGTCATCAGTTTACGCCCGTCGAGGAAACAATCGATGCACAATCCGTTGATGATGTTATCGATCTCGGTGCCGCACTTCACACAGAATGTCACATTACCACCGCTTGTGCGTGTTTCACGTCACCGATGATCATTACATTGTCCTCGGATATCAGACCGGCACGCACTGCTATTTCGACGACCTCGTTCCCGACCAGATTCATTATCGTGACTGACTTCGTCCGTTCTATGAATGTCTCTTCGGTTATTCTCTCTCCGCCGTAAAATCTCTCGGATACCGTTATCTTGGCTCCGTCCCCTCTGAATGTCATGCCGAGGATTCCCTCGTCGCATGCCGCCAATATCCTTTCTTTTTCATGAACGTGTATCTTTACGGATATCATCTTATGCCCTCTTGTAACACCCTGGTCTCGGAGAGAACAGTGTTCCATCATTCAACATCATATTCAATTTCTTCCTTATCTCGTCTTCGGGTACTCCTTCGCCCTGAGCCTGAATGATCAGATCCTCCTCGAATGCACCTTCAGCGCCGTATTGATTCACTATATTCAACAGGATCTTCAATGTGTCCCTGTCCTTCTTCACTATCCCTGATGAAATATTATCTATGTCCCAGCTGCCGCCGTTGGGTGCCAATATCTTTCCCAAATAGTATTCCACGAGATCGACCGCACGGTTTGCATCGTCTTCCTCGACAACCGGGCTCAGTCTCATCCTGGCGGAAGCCTCCGATAAACGGACGAACGCCTCTAACTGTCTCGCCGTGATCGGCACCGAATCATTCTCTCCGGCCCCCATGGCCCTGATCCTCAGGTAGTTGTTTTCAATTATCGCAACCGCCTTATCGGACATTATCGGAACTATGCGTTTGGAATATGCCACATATTTCCTCAGAATATCGGCGTCGAAGACCGGACGTACATTCGATGTGTCTTCCCTGATCTTCTTGAGGTCTACTCCGAATATCAGGGCCGTCTCCTCTTCTACCTGTCTCGCCTCGCCTCTTCTGTGAACCTTCAGAATGTGTGTGGTGATGTCGCGATCCGTTTTCGCATTGGGTTTGTCAGTGAGCACGAATATCAGGTCGAAACGAGACATCAATGCCGGGGGCAGATCTATCTGATTCGTTATACTGGCGCCTTCCATCTCAAATCTTCCGTATTTGGGGTTCGCGGCTGCCAGCATCGAACATCTGCATTGCAATGTTGCCGTTATTCCGGCTTTCGCGACAGATATCTTCTGTGATTCCATTGCCTCGTGAAGCGATGAACGATCCTGAGTCGTCATCTTATCCAATTCATCGATGCATGCCAATCCTTTATCGGCAAGCACAAGAGCTCCCGCCTCGAGTGTCCATCTTCCGTCCCCAAAATCGTCCTTCACCGCAGCGGCGGTCAATCCCGCAGCAGATGCGGATTTTCCGGATGCGTATATTCCTCTCGGGGCAAGCATGCTCATATATCTCAGGATCTGGGACTTAGCCACTCCGGGATCTCCGACGAGGAGAACGTGCATGTCCCCTCTTATCGTCGTACCGTCATCCATCTCTTTATGACAACCTCCGAACAACTGCAGGGCGATAGCGCTTTTGACCTCGTTCATTCCGTGGATCGTGGGGGAGATCGAAGCGATTATGTCCTCGTACAGTCTCGAACTTTTTGACATATTCAATATCGTCAGTTCATCTTCTTCGGTGATCTGTATCTCGTCGTATTCGTGCTCTTGGAATTCAACCGATAACACCTCGATGAATATCTCGAACACCGTGGTCTTATCTCTGTCTTGTTTGTCCGCAGACCTTATGATCCCGTTGAGGGTGATCCTGTTCCCTGCGGTGATAACTCCGGCGACATCATCCTCGACGAAACCTGTTATCCTTTCCGGCTGTGCGCCCCCTCTCAGCCCTTCCGGGCTTTCCTGTATCTCCACCTTCTGAGTATCAATGTAAATGGACCTTTTACCGTCCAGGTCGAAGTGCGTGGCCTGTTTGTTGCAGCTTCCGTCCGGATTCGTGCACATCATGGGCTCTCTGATGTATGTTCCGTATTGCTGCTCCCATATCTCGGCGCCGCATCTTGCGCATCTGAACAATGCGTGCACCATTCTCGGCCTTACCGTCGTGGCCTTTCTGACAAGTCCTTCGACCGCCACCAATTTACCCAGATGCTTGGATCTGAGCTGACGTATGTCCACTTTGGCATCCCGGGGAAGGTTCGTGATACGAAGGTTCACCGTGTTCCGAACATCCCACGTCGGAGGCATTGCGGCCTTGACCGCTTCCTTGCCTTTTTTGAGACAGAGGTCCGGATTGTCCAAAAAGAACATTGCTAGATCCGTGTTGTAACTGTCGATATCCTCATAAGTAACATACAGGCTCCTTTTCTCCGGGTAGCTGGCGGCAATGTCCGCAAGCATCAGTCTGTACTTGTTCTTACCAAGGATGTCCTCCCATCCAGCTGTGACCTCGCTCTCTTGGAAATTAACGGTCAAGATGATCCCTGTTCCTTACACTGACGACACTCTTCGTCAGCCCACCATATCCATCCGCCTTTTTCCATCGATATCTCCCCTTTGATGTGCCCCGACTTCCTCAATTTTGCCAATGTCTTCGCAATATCGTCGGGACATCTGTAATTGAACAAATGATCCAACCTTTCACTCGCTTCTTTGGTTGTCAGACGGTCTTCCCCCAAGGCCGCCCATATAAGCGATAGAACATCGTCGGTCATTGCGCCAACCTAATAGACGGACATGATACATAAGGGTTGCAGGGAGCATGGAGGGGTTTTATTTCTCCGATGTTCCGATCACTTGCTCGATGTACTCGTTCTGGATCCTGACGACTTCGGTACTGTCCTTCGCTCCGGCGTAGTCTTCCAGCATGGATTCGTTGAGCCTTATAAATTCCGGAGCCCAGTTGAACCTTGTCAGGAATTCTGCCGCCTGTTCCTTTTCGCCCAAAATCAACAGGGATGCCATCACCGCCTCGGCGCTGTTGAGTTCCATCGGCCTTCCCCAATTGATCGGGTTTGCCGCCAGAAGATACGGAAGTGCCCTTTCCTCGGCCTTTTTCACCTTCGGGAACTCATCGATGTTGGTCCAGGTCAAATCCATCACGACCAACCCTTTTTTCGCGTATTTCAGATCCGCAGGAGAAAGCGCCTTATCCGCAAAAGGCGATAAAACAACGGAACCCGACGGTATCGAAGAGAGTTTCACCTCTTTTCCGAGATCGAATTTCATCATCCGTTTTGCCGTACACTTCTTCGGGTCGCATTGACACTTGTCGTATATCAGTACCGGGATCATGCACTTACCATTGATCTCAACTTCTCAACATCACCCATGTTCTCTTTCACCCATGTTCGAACGCGTTCGATGAGTTCCGAATAACAGTTTGCCAATTCGAGATCGTCCGTAGCGTTGAAATCTGCGGTCGTCCCCATTTCGAAAAGGATCTGTTTTCCTTTCCACGGGGTCTTCCCTGACCATTCTTTGAACACCGGTTCCCTGAGATAGACCACGATGTCGAACACAGCATCCGCGGGAAGATCGTCCTGATTCCTGAAATCCTTGGATATCTGACGCCTCATGTCCTCCCCTTTCTGGTACATGACGGATATCATCTCGCAATCGATGATATCATGTTCGGGGCCGGCGCTGTAGACTTCATAGATCTTGCCGAAATAACTTCTGGTGAAATACTCCGCGAGCTGCGAGGTGAGTGTGTTCTTCTCGTCAACGAACAATACTCGAAGTTTTTTCTCCTGCTTTTTGAACATAATACTCCATTGATGGACAAGCACCGTTAAACACTTTCGCAAATCCTTTTGAGATTCGAACGTTGCTACGTCAGAATGAGTATTGAACCATGAAAAGAACTTTATCGGCCGATGCGCATCTTCTTCCGTGGATAGGGTACAATCGAAGATACTCATCATCAGCGGTATACTGTATGCTGTTTTTTCTCTGGTAATGATCAAATTTCTCGGTAATTTCAGCTTGTTATTGCTGTTTGGCGCTCTGATAATGGTCGCACTCGGAGCATACTGGTATTCCAAGGCCCCTATAATTCCCAAATCCGAAAGAACCAAAAACTCCGAAATGACCCGCGAGGATTTTATCCGCAGAGGTAACATTCCGGGATACGTTCAATACAAATACCTGGGCGAAAAACGAAAAGGAATAGTAATGTTTGTATTGTTCATCATTGGACTCTCTTTATTTGCGCTCTCTTTTTATATCTCTTTCCACAACTTTGACGTGAGTGATCTTGACGATTATATTTGGATCGGCCCTTTTGTCCTATTATACGCAATAATGGGGGTTCATTTTCCCTTATGGTGGTCAATGATAGATATCAATGCGTACTGCAATCGCATGAACATGCCCAGTGAATATGGCTTTTGGTTCGGATGGCATATTAAGAATACAAAAAGAGCAATGATAATTCTGGTTCTGTGTACAGTCCTCTTGTTAATCGGTTTGACGATATTTACGTTAAAAGAATCGCTCTGACAATTGGTTTTTGTTCAAAATGCCCCAGCAGCCCCGTGCACACATATTCTCAAAACAATATAACCCATCTTAATACCGCGCCGATGGAGCCGATACTTCTTTTACCTCCTCTCACTATCCCAAGATGCCGCGATGATGAACATTTTCGAGCTGACTATGATGATAGACGGGCGAGCTGAGCGGTATTCCATTCAATAACTGTAAATAAACGCCTTTCGATTGTCTTTCATGAAGCCGGTTCTACAGGTCGCCTTGGATCTGATGCAGCTTAACAGAAGTGTTGTCATTGCCCACGAGGCCGTATCGGGCGGTGTCGATTGGATAGAGGTCGGTACGCCGTTGATAAAAAGCGACGGTGCCGAAGCCATACGAACACTGAGAAAAGAATTCCCCTCGATGAAGATAATCGCAGACACAAAGACAATGGACGTCGGAGCTTTTGAGGTGGAGATCGCAGCGAAGGCGGGTGCGGACATCGTAACCGTATTGGGATTGGCGGACGATTTCACGATATCCGAAGCAGTGTCCGCGGGAAGGAAATACGGCACCGAGATCATGGTCGACATGATCAATGTCATAGATCGTGTCAAACGATCCAAAGAAGTGGAAAAACTGGGAGTCTCATACATCTGTCTGCACATGGGGATAGATACGCAGATGCGAGGCGAGAGTGCTCCGATCGAGGTACTCCGCAATATTGTGAAGGAAACTTCCATACCGGTCGCCGTTGCCGGAGGAATAACGCCTAAAACCGCCTCCGAGTATGTGAGCACGGGCGCATCAATAGTCATCGTCGGAGGGGCGATAATCAAAGCCGCCGACATAAAAGAGGCAGCTTCCGATATTAAAACGGCTATGTCTGGCACAGCAGTACACTCGGATATTTCAAAGAAATATGACGAAGAGGGACTTTTCGATGCCTTCTCCAAAGCTTCCACCTGCAACATCTCGGATGCGTTCCATAAACGCGGAGTGATTATAGGCCTCACTCCTTTCCTGAAAGAAGGTGCGAAACTGATCGGCCGTGCTTTGACCGTTCAAACCGCCAACGGAGATTGGGCCAAACCCGTGGAGGCGATCGACCGTGCAAAACCGGGTGACGTCATCGTGATCGATGTGGGCGGCGCGCCCATGGCGGTCTGGGGAGAACTTGCTTCGAATTCAGCCGTTACGATGGGTGTCACGGGAGTGGTCATAGACGGCGCCATACGAGATATCGACGACATCAAAAAAATGGGATTCCCGGCTTTTGCAAGATCAGTGATCCCGTGTGCCGGAGAACCGAAAGGTTACGGCGGGATCGGCATGGAAGTGACCATCGGAAGTCAGATAGTGAGAACCGGCGATTGGATCATCGGAGACGAGAACGGTCTCATAGTCGTACCCAAGGAGGTCGCGGTAGAGGTCGCAAACAGGACCGTTGATGTGAACGAAAGGGAAAACAGAACGAGAGAGGAGATCCGCAGGGGATCCACCCTCTCTAAAGTAAACGAATTGGCTAAGTGGGAACCGGTGAAGTGATCACTCGTGAGCTGACCTTCTCTTCTTTGCGAAGGGGTCTTCTTCCTGCGGTCTCTGATCCTTTGCCTTGCCCATCTTCTCTGCGAGAGCATTGAGTCTCTCCACCCTGTCATCCATCGACGGGTGTGTGCTGAACATACTTGAGAATCTCCCTTTCTTCCTTATAGGGTTGGATATCCACATGCTCTCGTAACTTGAGTTGTTGTACTCGTTCTTCGGAGAGGCCACGCCTTTTTCGATCGCCCTAAGTGCATTTGCCAATGCGAGCGGATTTTCGGTTATTCTTGCACCGGTCTCGTCCGCAAGATATTCGCGGTTCCTCGATACCCCCAATTGGACCAATAACGCCGCAATGGGGATCGTCACACTCATGAGCACGGCCGCGATAATGAGATAGATGTTCTTCTCTCTGCCGCCGATCGCTATCCAAAGCAAGTATCTGGAAATGAATGACAACACCGCAGCCATTGTGGATGCTACGGACATAACGAGGATATCTCTGTTCTTCACGTGAGCTATCTCGTGAGCTATCACTCCCTCCAACTGGTCATCCGGAAGCAGATTCAGGATCCCTCTTGTTGCTACGACCGCCGCGTTCTTGGGATTCCTTCCGGTAGCAAATGCATTCGGCATCGGGAATTCCGACACGCCTACTTCCGGCATCGGGACCCCTGCCTTCGCGGAAACTCTCTTCACTATCGAATAAAGTCTTGGTTCCTCGGCTTCCGTAACTATCCTCGCTTTATTAGCCCTCAGCGCACCGCGTTTGGAACCGAAGAAAGCATAAATGTTGAAAACAACGGAAACGATCAACAGAACCGCCAGTCCGATCCACATACTACCTATGAAAAGACCTACGATGAGCCCTATCGCCGCCATTATCAGCGACATCACGGCGAACATCGCTGCAGTCCTTACTTGCCATTTCATATTGATTCCTCTCCGACACTTTACATTATTATGGTATTTAAGACTCATTCCTCGAAGGCTGTGAAATCGGGTTAAATATCATATTCGGCGGTATAACCTACATAGAAATCGGACACGGTCTTGAGCCCCAATTCTTTACGGAGATACATCATCCCTTCTATACCCGTGCAGTGATTCAAACGGAGGTCAGTACAACCGCGGTCCGAAAATTCCTTTGCGATCACGACCGCTTTGTCTTTCTCTTTCTTCTTGATGTCTGCCCCGCCGATATAGGCCACCGGATAATTTCCGAATCTTTCCTTCACCGCATTCATGATATTGACGACTCCGGATGGAGAACATGCCGTTATGACCGCCGGGCCCTTTTTTGTCATAAGAACCAAGAAGGACTCCTCGCCTTCGTTCGTACTCATCGGTTTCGAAAGAACAAGATTTTCGCTTATTTCCGTCCAGTCATCTATCGTGCGCATGGCCGCTTTGTTCGAATTCTCCGGCCTGATATAGACTCCTTTGGACCCCAGCACACTTTTGCTGCCTTCCGCCGAACGAGGGAATGTTATCGGCAATACCGTTTCTCTTTCCTCGAGGATCTCGTTGATCCCTCCGACATAAGGTTTGTTTCCATGTGAGATGACGAGTTGATTTATGCTTTTCGCGGGTATATCCAGATGCATCAAATTTGTCATCAGATATTTTCCTCTCCCGCCTGTGTCGAACATCACTTTGTTTCCGTCGACCTCAACAAGGACTGAAAACCCTTTGGCACCGATCAGTGGAGTTCCTTCCTTCGCACCCTCATCATACAAACAGGTGATCTTCGCAGACATGATAGGTTCCGAATGCCGTTCGGGTTGAATAAACTTATCAGCGACGATACATCATATCCGGAATATCCTTGCATATCCTAAATACCGATTCTTCGGATAGAGCTCCCGAAGCCATGAACGATCTGATTTTGTTGGGAACCGTGTTTACGGACATCACCGCGCCGGGTTTTTCCGGATCATCGATATAATCGGTTTCCAGCATGAATCTGTCCGTCCCTTTGCCGAGTGCTTCCTGGACATTCTTTTTCGACGCGGGTATCGACGGCATGACTCCATAGACCTCTTCTCCGGTAACAAAAGGAGGAGAAGAATGTTTGATCACCAGTCCCGGATCCAACCCTGCCTTCTTTGCCATATCGGATAACGATCTGTTCGTTTCGGTGGTTCCCGATTCACAATGTATTATCACGGGACGATCCAGTTCTTTTGCGTATTCCATTCCTCTCTGCAGAATGCGGTTTGATGACTCCATTATTTCCTGTGGCACATCAAAATGCGGCCTTCCGATCTCTCCGATCGCCTGTGCCCTTCCTTCCGCAACAGCCTTCGCGGCATATTTCATTCCGCCCATCATTATCTCCTCTGCCTTCTCGAGACCGTAGTGCTCTGCCAACGGCAACAATAATATCGGGTAAGGGCCAACTGCGATGTTTATTTGAAGATCTGTTCTTTCGATCGCAGCATCGGCAAGAGAAAAGGTCACTTCGTATGACGTTCGAAAATCCTCTCCGCTGCGTATTATGACCTCTTTGTACGGAAGTGTGACCAAAGTCAACCCCGTCCCTCCGGATGCCTGAAACTCCAAAAGGGCCTCGACGTTCCTGCCTGACGGACTCATATGGATGTGATTATCGTAGATCGGAATGTTCTCGGACATAGTATCACGAAGCGGATAGTATAATAATAGATTCTTCGTTCTTAAAGTGCAATGGACCCGAATTCCAGATTCCTGCTGAAATCTTTCAGGAAATATTACAAG
>JGI994J12354_10001243_pt1 | contig 25817 bp, 23 predicted proteins | sample IntmicLarv3ML3BL_FD_12354 | JGI IMG/M metagenome (IMG submission 12354)
TGGGAACTGTACAGCAGCATGGCGGAAACAGAAAAACACAGTGCGTTGAATTCCCCGGATGATAACCGAAACATACAGGCTGCATAAGCAAACATGCGGGCGCTGCGGGTTTGACCTGCGGCGTCCGTGCTTGTTGTATTTATTGGTTGACAGTCATGGGATACTGTGATACAATCAACGGAGAATTATAATCAAAGAAAAGCAGAGGAAACTGCCATGGCGTTGCTGAAAGAAAACCTGCGCGAGGTGCGCATTGGCTGCGTGGGCCTGAGCGGGCGCGGCATGGGTCAACTGGGCGAGCTGCTCAGCGTGCCGGGGGTTGTCGTCCCCGCTGTTTGCGATATTTACGAAGACCGGGCACTGAACGGCGCGGGCTTGGTGCAGAAAAAAAGCGGGACACGCCCGCAGGTGTACACAGATCATAAGCAAATGCTTGCAGAAGAAAAGCTCGACGCCGTGCTTTGCTGCACAACGTGGATTACGCACGGGCGCATCGCGGTGGACGCCATGCGGGCGGGCTGCCACGTGACCATGGAGGTGGGCGGTGCGGCGAGCGTGGAGGAGTGCTGGCAGATGGTGCGCGCGAGCGAAGAAACAGGCAAGTTCTGCATGCTGCTGGAAAACTGCTGCTATGACCGCAAGGAAATGGCGGTGTTCCGCATGGCGCGGGAGGGCGTGTTCGGCGAACTCGTGCACTGCGAGGGCGGCTACCGCCACGACCTGCGCGACGAAATCGCCTACGGCAAAGAAAACCGCCACGGGCGCCTCGCGAACTTCATCCACCGCAATGGGGAGCTGTATCCCACGCACCAGCTGGGACCAATCGCGAAGCTTTTGCGCGTGAACCGCGGCAACCGTTTTTTAACACTGACAAGCGTTGCCGGCAAGGCGCGGGGCATGCACGCCTTCATCAAAAAAGAGCAGCCGAACGATTATTATTTGCATGACCAGGTGTTCAATCAGGGCGACGTCGTGCACACGACCATCACCTGTGCCAATGGCGAAACGATTCACCTTGTGCACGATTGCACGCTGCCCCGGCCCTATTCCCGCAACTATTCGGTGCAGGGCACAAAGGCCTGTTTTCAGGAGGCCCCCATGGGCGACGCGGTGTATATCGACGACGTTTCGCCGCATCATGAATGGGAGCCGTTCAGCAACTACATCGACCAATACGAGCACCCGCTGTGGAAGGCCTACGGCGAGGCGGGGGTCCACGCGAACGGCCACGGCGGCATGGATTATCTTGTGGTTTCGGCCTTTGTGGATGCGGTGCAGCGAGGCGCCCCGCCGCCCATCGATGTGTACGACACCGCCGCGTGGATGGCGGTCACGGCGCTGAGCGAGCAAAGCGCTGCCATGGGCGGCATGCCCGTGCCCGTGCCGGATTTCACCAACGGCATGTGGATTGAACGCGAACCTTTTCGCCGCGGCATCTTCTGCCTGGAAGAAATTTGCGAAGAGGCGTTTTGATTTTTATTTGTAGGGGCGGCTGTCCCCAGCCGCCCGCAGAAAAAACCTTAGGGCATTGCGTTTGCGGGACGCTGAGGACAGCGTCCCCTACAGCCCGACAAATCATCACTTGCTTAATTTTTTCAGTTTAATTATGAAGCATAAAATATCACAACTTAAAAAGGGGGGGATATCCTATGAATCTGCCAAATCAGCTCACGCTCCTGCGCATTATCTTAACACCAATCTTTTTGCTCATTCTGCTGCTGCAGTTCCCGTTCCACTATTTGGCGGCGGCTGCGGTGTTTGGGCTTGCCGGGCTTTCGGACTTTTTGGACGGTCATCTGGCGCGCAAAAATAAGCAGGTGACCACGTTTGGAAAGCTCATTGATCCTGTGGCGGATAAGCTGCTGACCACGGCCGCGCTGCTGGCGTTTTTGCACTTTGGATGGTGCGATGTGGGGCTGGTGCTGCTGGTGCTGGCGCGTGAATTCCTGGTGACCTCCGTGCGCATGGTGGCAAGCGCGCAGGGCGTGGTGATTGCCGCAAACGTCTGGGGCAAGGTCAAAACCGTCAGTCAAATCGTGGCCATTTTGCTGATTTTGGTTGCGGCGCAGGCGGTGGAAAGTTTTAGATTTCGCTCATTCATGCAAGGCACGCCTTTTGTTTGGTTCTCGGAAATCCTGCTGTGGAGCACGGGCATTCTTGCGCTGGTTTCCGGCATTGCATATGTATCCAAGGCTTCGAAAATCATTGACTTCAATATGAAATAAGCTGCGCTGAAAAGGGGGCTTGCCATGCGGATCATCGACATCACGCAGGAGCTGTTTTCCTGCCATGTATACCCCGGTGATTTGGCCCCGCGCTTTGAGCGGGTGAGCGAGATGCCGCGCGACGTTTGCCAGGTCACGAATTTTTCGCTGTGTGCGCACAACGGCACGCATATGGACGCGCCCCTGCATTTTATTGAAAACGGGCAGGCGGTGGACGAAATATCGCTGGACGTGTTCTATGGACCATGCTGCGTAATTTCTGATTTTGACGAAGCGCTTGCGGCGTGTGCGTGCGAAGAACGGCTGCTGCTGAAAGGACCGCTGGAAATCACAGAAGAACGTGCGGAGCAACTGGCGGGCACAGGCCTGCGGCTGCTGGGCGTAGAAAGCCAAAGCGTTGCCCCGCCGGATGAAACCGCGCGGGCGCATCAAATTCTGCTGGGCGCGGGGATTGTTCTGCTGGAGGGGCTGGATTTATCGGAAGCACAGCCCGGCAGCTACACCCTTGCGGCGTTTCCGCTCAAGCTCGCGGGCTGCGAAGGCTCGCCGGTGCGGGCGGTGCTGCTAGATACTAGATGTTAGATGCTAGATATTAGATGTTAGAAAAAAATAAAATCTGCTTATCCCTATAAATCCTCACCGCAACCCCTTGAAAGACCTGAACAAAAGTAGTATAATAGAGCAAAAGAAGCAAGGAAAGAGGAAAAAAGCGTGGAACAACGGCCAAAGAGCATGAGTTTTCAAGAGTTTTGCGAGATGTTTCCGACAGAAGAAGCCTGCCGGGAAAAGCTGTATCAGACGCGGTGGCCAGAGGGATTCGAGTGTCCGAAGTGCGGAGCGAAGGTGTACGGTTATCACGAAAAGAAGAAGATATACCAATGCAAGAAATGCCGTCACCAAGCGTCGCTGACCGCTGGAACCGTGATGGAACACACGCGGCTGCTGATCAAAATCTGGTTTTGGGCGATGTTTCTGATGGCCACCGACAAGCGCGGATCATCGGCGACATATCTGTCAACCGCGCTAAAAATACGCTACAAAAGCGCGTGGCTGTTGCTGCAAAAACTGCGCAGCGCCATGGGAGACCGGGATGCGCGGTACTTGCTGGAGGGCATCGTCGAGTTTGACGACACGTACTTCGGCGGACCGGGAACAGGCGGAAAGAGAGGCCGTGGAACCAGCAAGGCCAAGGTTTTGGTGGCTCTTTCGAAGGACGAAGCGGGCAAGCCAAAGTTCCTGAAAATGCGTGTTGTCCCGAACTTGAAGGGCCCAACGGTCGGCAAGTTTGCCAAGTCCGTTATCGCGGAGCAGTCGACCATCGAAACGGACGCGTATCGAAGTTACCGCAAACCTTTGAGTGAGAAATACAATCACAACTGGGATGTTTTCGACGCCGACAAGGAGATGCTCGTCTGGCTGCACACGGTCATTTCCAATGCGAAATCTTTTGTGCAGGGGACATTCCATGGCTTGGACGCGCTTCATCTGCAGCGTTACCTTGATGAGTTTTGCTGGCGCTTCAATCGCCGCTATCGCCAAGACTCTATCTTCTTCGATTTGCTGCGCTCAGTTGCCAATGCGCCCATAGCTTCCTATGCGGAGTTAAGGGGATAAGCATAAAATAAAAAAATAAACGGAGGTAGCTTATGTTCGGCGCAATGTTTGAATCGTTCCTTCCCTTTGACGGCGCGGTGGCGCAATGGTTCGCAACCACATTCACCCCCGGCGCGAATCCCTTTTGGGACAAATTTTTCAGCCTGATCACCATGCTTGGCGACGGCGGTGTGTTCTGGATCGTTATCGCGGTGGGGCTGATGCTCTTCAACAAAACCCGCAAGGCGGGCGCTGTGATGGCGATGGCGCTGCTTTTGAACGTCCTCGTCACCAACGCGATACTCAAGCCCATGTTTGACCGCCCCCGCCCCTACAACATCGATTTTGCGCAATGGGCGCGGGACTACATATACCCGCACCTCACGCACATGCCGGGCGATAAATCCTTCCCCTCGGGGCATACGTCAATCTGCGTTGCGGGGGCATTGGGGCTGTTCTTTGGCCTGCGCCCGGTCTGGATGGGCAGCAAAAAACCGCGCAACTGGTCGTGGATTTTTGTGGTGCTGGCGGCGCTGGTCGGCGTTTCGCGCATCTATCTGGGCGTGCACTATACGACCGACGTGCTTGGCGGCCTCGTTGTCGGCGTATTGACCGCGCTGGCGGCTTTGTATTTGATCATCTGGCTGGACCGGCGCTTCCCAAAAATATTCCGCACAAAAGCATAGTTTTGCTTTGTTTGTTATATTCCGGAATGCGCCGCCATAATATGAAATGAGAAATGAGAATGCAGAAATATTTCAAATGTCTATCATCTAACATCTAAATATCTAATATCTAGAAAAGAGGGCATCCTATGCTGAAACATATTCCGCCCATCCTCTCGCCGGAGCTGCTCAAGGTGCTGGCGGAAATGGGGCATGGCGACGAAATTGTGCTGGGCGACGCGAACTTCCCATCGGCGGCGTTGGCAAAGCGCTTGGTTCGCGCGGACGGTCACGGCATCCCGGAGCTGCTGGACGCCATTCTGCAATTCTTCCCGCTGGATGGCTTTGTGGAGTGCCCCGTTTCGCTCATGGACACAGGCGATGCGAACATCCGCCCGCCCGTCTGGCAGGAATACAGCAAGTGCATTTTGCGCAGGGAGGGAGACCGCCATGTGGAATTGGTGGAGCGCTTTGCCTTTTATGACCGCGCAAAGGCGGCGTATGCCGTGGTTGCCACCGGGGAAACCGAGCTTTACGCGAATGTGATCCTCAAAAAGGGCGTTGTAACGGAGCTGTAGTCCGCATGTAGGGGCGGCTGTCCTCAGCCGCCTGCAGAAAAATTATAGTATTGTGCTTGCGGGACGCTGAGGACAGCGTCCCCTACAGTCCGATATTATAGCCTTACAAAAACAAAGAATACCGCCTTGCGGAAACGCCGGGCGGTGATTTCTATCTATATAAAGCAAAAATGCCGCAAAAAACATGGCAAAATTTGTTTTGTTTTTTCTTTGACAAATGAGTTCTTTTGTGATATAATATTGATACATGCCGTTTCCCGGCTGCCGGACTCACCAACCGCTGCTGGAGAAACAGGTGAATTTATGAAGAGGTGACACCATGACACAAGAAGAAAAAGCCGCAATCATTGCCGAATACGCCCTGCACGAGGGCGACACCGGCTCCCCGGAAGTGCAAATCGCACTGCTGACCAAACGCATCAACGATCTCACCGGGCACCTGAAGATCCACAAGAAGGATCACCACTCCCGCCGCGGGCTGCTGATGATGGTTGGTGACCGCCGCAATTTACTCACGTATCTGCAAAACAACGACATCGCACGCTACCGCGAGCTGATCGTTCGCTTGGGTATCCGCAAGTAAGAGGCAGAGCGGGAGACAGGAAGTAAATGCGCTTTCTGTCTCCTTTTTGGCGTTATCCCGAACCCGGTTATCACAGGGAGAGTCGTTTTAGCGGTAAAACGAGCATCAAAGCGGCACAGGGATGCCGAAGATTTTGGTGTTGGCTTTATTGCTAAACCCTTCTCCTTTGGTAATAATAAACAATGAAAAAAGGAGCGAGGTATGTTTTTTAAGGACTTCAAAACCTACGAAACCACCATTGGCGGCCGGCCGCTCAAAGTGGAAGTCGGCAAGATGGCGCAATTGGCCGGCGGTTCCTGCATGGTGCGCTACGGCGAGACCAACGTGCTGTGCGCCGCAACCATGAGCGCGAAACCCCGCGACGGCATTGACTGGTTTCCGCTGAGCGTTGACTTTGAGGAAAAGCACTATGCCGTGGGCAAAATCCCCGGTTCCTTCCAGCGGCGCGAAAGCCGCCCAAGCGAGAAAGCGGTGCTTGCCGGGCGTGTGATCGACCGCCCCATCCGCCCGCTGTTCCCCAAGGACATGCGCAACGATGTGGGTGTGGTTGCCACCGTGATGAGCGTTGACCAGGATTGCCCGCCGGATATGGTGGCCATGCTGGGCATTTCGATTGCGCTGAGCATCTCGGAAATTCCGTGGCGCGGGCCCATTGCCGGCGTGTGCGTTGGCATGGTGGACGGCGAATACGTCATCAACCCCACCGCCGAGCAGAGAGCGAAAAGCCGCATGAGCACAGTGGTTGCCTCCACTGCGGAACTGGTGGCGATGATCGAAGCCGGTGCCAGCGAAGTCACCAATGATGAGATGTATGAAGGCATCATGTTCGGGCACAAAGAGAACCAGAGGCTCGTGGAATTCATCGCGGGCATCGCCGCTGAATGCGGCAAGCCGAAGATCGACTTCCCGTCCAACGACCCGCCCGAAGAGATGTATGAGACCATCAAGGCCTTCGCCATCGAAGACGTGCGCGCGGCCCTGAACACCGACGACAAGCGCATTCGCGACGAGCGCCTCAAGCCCATCTATGAGAAGGTCCACGCCGAGTTCGACGAGAAATACGCGGAAGACATCGGCAAAATTGAGGACTGCCTGTATAAGACGCAGAAGTATGTCGTGCGCCGCTGGTTGCTCGACGACGGCAAGCGCGTGGACGGCCGCGGCATCGATGACATCCGCCCGCTGAATGCCGAGGTCGATTTACTTGACCGCGCACACGGCTCGGGCATGTTCACCCGCGGGCAGACCCAGTGCCTGACCGCCGCAACGCTTGGCCCCATGAGCATGGACCAGATGCTGGACGGCTTGGACGACGAAACCAGCAAGCGCTATCTTCACCACTACAACTTCCCGAGCTATTCCGTGGGCGAAACCCGCCCCTCACGCGGGCCTGGCCGCCGCGAAATCGGCCACGGCGCACTCGCCGAGCGCGCGTTGCTGCCCGTGATCCCCGCTGTGGAAGAGTTCCCATATGCCATCCGCCTCGTGAGCGAGGTCATCAGCTCCAACGGCTCTACGTCGCAAGGTGCCATCTGCGCCTCCACGCTGTCCCTCATGGCGGCGGGCGTGCCCATCAAAGCACCTGTTGCGGGCATCTCCTGCGGTCTGATCACCGAGGGCGAACGCTTCATGACCATGGTGGATATTCAGGGTCTGGAAGATTTCTTCGGCGACATGGACTTCAAGGTTGCGGGCACCCACGCAGGCATCACCGCGATCCAGATGGACCTGAAAATCGACGGTCTGACCCCTGAAATCATCCGCGAAGCGCTGGAGAAAACCTACAAGGCGCGTTTGTATATTCTGGACGATATCATGCTCCCCGTGCTCGCGGAGCCGAGAGAAGAGCTTTCGAAGTGGGCGCCGAAGATGCTGACCACCACCGTCGCGGTGGAGAAAATCAGCGAAGTCATCGGCAAACAGGGCAAGGTGATTCAAAAAATCTGCGCCGAATGCAACTGCAAGATCGACGTGGAAGAGGACGGCAAAATCTTCATCTGCGCGCAGGATATCGAGGACGCCAAGCGAGCGCTGTTCATGGTGGAAACCATTGCCAACGACCCGGAGGTCGGCGCGATTTACAAGGGCGTTGTCACCCGTTTGATGGACTTTGGCGCGTTTGTGGAGATTGCCCCCGGCAAGGAAGGCCTCGTGCATGTGAGCCATCTGGACGTCAAACGCACCGAACAGGTGAGCGACGTTGTGGCTGTCGGCGACGAAGTCATCGTCAAGGTCCGCGAAATCGATGACCAGGGCAGGCTGAACCTCAGCCGCCGTGAGGCATTGATTGAGGTGGAAGGCCTTGTGCCCGAGAACACCGTTTCCGATGCACCCCGCCGCCCTGCCCCCCGCAGAGACGGCCCCCGCCCCGGCGGCGGCAGACCCCCCCGCCGATAGGACTGGTAAAAATTCCCCATCGTGCCCTGAACCGGCGCGAGATATACTTTCGCAAGACACATGAATAAGGTAGAAGCCCGCACCGGTTCGTCCGTGCGGGCTTCCGCAATGTGCGCATTCGCGCGATAAAACTATGCAATGACACTTTATGGAACTTTAATGCAGTGGAATCTAGATGAGCGGGAAGCAGCAGACAAGTGACGTGTAAACACAAGCAAGCCCCCCATTTATTGCCGATCCCCCAAAGATATATTCCCAGTTGGTGGAGAAGGCCTGGTTTTCATTCAAAATTCCCGCGCTTTTATCATGCTAAGCGGTTGACGTGCGCATAATCGTGGTGTAATATGGTGAAGCGAAAAGTAAATGCGTGAGATGCGCATGGGAATTTTAATGCATTATGGATTGCCGAAAGGAAGAAGAGTTATGATCAGCAAGAGAAAAGAGAAAGCCAAGTGGTTCACAGCGCTGCTGCTTTGTGTTAGCTGCCTGATGTTCTGTGTATCAATGATGGCACCGACATTTGCGGAAGAGCCCCCGCTTTACACATTAACAGTTGCCGGCGGCACCGGCGGAAGCAATTATGCGGCAGGCGCGAATGTAACAATCACGGCCACCGTTCCGGCCGGGCAGCAATTTGTCCGTTGGAACATAAGCCCAGCAATCGCAACATTTACGGAGGGAAGCGCGACCACTCCGACAGCCAAGTTCGCCATGCCCGCCGCAACGGTTACGGCAACGGCGGTGTTTGAACCAATATTAACGGTTGTTGGCGGCACCGGCGGCGGTAATTACGCAGCAGGCGCACCGGTGACAATCACGGCCACTGTTCCGGCCGGGCAGCAATTTGTCCGTTGGAACATAAGCCCGGCAATCACAGCATTCACGGAGGGAAGCGTGACTACTCCGACAGCCAAGTTCGTCATGCTCGCTGGAGCGGTTACGGCAACGGCGGTGTTTGAGCCAATTTACGCATTAACTGTGACCGGCGGCACCGGCGGCGGAACTTTCGCGGCAGGCGCGGCAGTAACAATCACGGCTGGCACTCCTCCAACCGGGCAGCAATTTGTCCGTTGGAACATAAGCCCGGCAATCACAGCATTCACGGAGGGAAGCGTGACTACTCCGACAGCCAAGTTCGCCATGCTCGCTGGAGCGGTTACGGCAACGGCGGTGTTTGAGCCGATCACGCCCGCGACCACAACGACGACGACCACCACGACAACAACCACGCTCACGGGAGACAACAAGTTTGAACCTGTCGGCGTGAAGTATGTGTACGAAGTGAAAACGGCTGCCGGTGTGTCCCTCAGCCCGAAGCGCTACATCTACTCCTCCGCGTCCTTCCCGGCGCAGGCATATATGATTCCGGTGTTCATCAAGGACAGCGCGTATTTCATCGCCATGGGCGGCGGAACGGAAACCCTGTATTATCAGGTAAAGAGCGATGGCACATTGGATACCAGCAAGGCCTACAAAGCCGCGGCCGGCAAGAGCTTTGGCAGCGCGGACGATATTTTGGTGCAGGGCGACCCTGCCGGCACGAAGAAATTCAGCGGCGTCAGCGGAAAGCCCGATCTCTTTGAAGCGCTGACCGATGCGGGCGTGGCCCAGAGCCCGAAGAAGTTTGTGTATGCCTCCGCTGCGGAGCCGCAGAAGGCTTTGCCCATTGACGCGCATCTGAAAAACGACATTTATTATGTTCAGCTCTTGGACAACACCTACATCGCGCTTGCGACAGACAGAACCTTGGACTGCAACAACGTGATTTCGGCCGGAGCGGATAAAATCTTCGACAATGCGGACGACAAGGTGCTCTTCCCCCAACTCTCCGGAACCTCTTATCGCGTACTCGATGGGTATAAGAACCTGTTTGAAACGCTTGTGAGCGGGCAATCAAAGAACCCCCGGGAATTTGTGTACAGCACCAAGACCTCCCCCGCGCAGGATACCGCGATGAAACCGGCCTATCTAAAGGACAGCAAATATTATACCGAGCTGACGGACTATGTCACCGTTTATCTTGCGGTGAAAGCGGATGGTACGCTGAATACGGAGGACGCCATTTGGTCCGGCGAGGATAAAATCTTCGGCAATACGGACGACAAAAAGGCCGTGAAAAGAGAAGACAACAACTATTATTATGAAACGGCCGCCGGCGGCTGGCAGCTGATTGAAAAGAAGGGTTCCACACCGGAGCCCACGGACGCCACCACCACCAATCCGTTCTATAACACGGAGCCCGGCAAGGACGGCATCCCCAACACCGGCGAACGCGCAAGGATTGGGCTGAATATCAGCTTGGCGCTGCTCTTCGCGGGATTGGTTTACTTTGGCTATCGCTTTTTCCGCAGAGAAAAAGAATATTGCTAAAAGACGTCCCAAAATTCTGATCTGATAAATCAATAAAAACAATGGGAAACGAACGATCAGGATAGTAAAACCACTTTCTTCTGTCCAAAATAATGGACTCTCCCCTTCAAAACCCCGCTCCTAATCCCCTGGGAGCGGGGCTTCTCTGTGCCTTGGAGCATTTTGCTTTCGAGCAAAAAGCTCCCACGAATTTTGCTTCGAAGCAAAATTCTCCCGCTAGTTCTAAAATTTTTTTGCGATGCGGATGCCGCCAAGCGCCAGCGAAACAGCCGCGCCGCCCAGTGCGGCAGCATGCGCAATGCGGAACCATTTTGCCGTTTTTGCGAATTTTTGTGACAGCTGCAGGGCCTCTGCCGCGATATGAATCCGTTCGTTCATTTGATTCCCTCCTAACGTGATGATACGAGTTTAACTCCGTGCGCAACCGCCGGAATGCTCTCCCCCTGCAGGGGCGAGGCGGCGGAAAGCAGCGCACCGGTGCCGATAAACAGAACGTTCTTCAGCTCCCCGCTGTGCAGCCGCGGCAGAATATCCGCGCAAAGCACCGCGGCCGAGCAGCCCGCGCCGGAGCCTCCCATGCCGACATCCTGCGCGCCGGCGTTGTAGAGCAGCAACCCGCCGTCTCGATGAATCCCGGAAAGCTCCATCTGCCCCTCCGTTTGCGCAAGCTCCAGCAGCAGCGCGGAGCCGATGCCGCCCAAATCTCCGGTCAGGATGCAGTCATACGCCTGCGGCGCGGTGTGCGTGGCCTCCAAAAACCGCCGGATGGTGTCCCAGGCGGCGGGGGCCATGGCGGCTCCCATTTCGTTGGCATCTGTCACGCCAAGGTCCGTTACCCGGCCAAAAATCACGTGGGATATCCCCGCGCGGGGTGTGTCGTCCGCCGCCCCAAGCACGACGGCACCGGCGGCGGTGGCGGTTCGCTGCGCGGTGGGGGAGGGCTGCCCGCCGTACTCAAGGGGATAGCGGAACTGCTTTTCCGCCGCGCAAAAATGCGACGAAGCGCAGGCACTCACGCGGGAAAGCCCGCCGCCCGCCATCATGAGCGCGCCCATCGCGAGCGATTGCGCAAAGGTGGCGCAGGCGCTGTATAGCCCGGCAAACGGCCACGCGGAATCGCGCATGGTGAAGTTGGAGGCGCTGCATTGGTTGAGCAAATCACCGCCCAGATGAAGATCGAGCGATGCGGGTTCGCAGCCCGCCGCCGCCATGGCATGCCGCAGCGCCGCCTGCTGCAGGCGGGTTTCCGCCATCTCCCAGCATGTTTCATCCATCTCGGAGTGGGGGAACACCTCCGCAAACTTTTGCCCCAGCGGGCCTTCGCTCTCGGTTTTGCCGCCAACCGCCGCCTGCCCCAAAATCGCCGGGCGGGCGGGCAGCTCCACAACGCCCTGCGCCAATCGCACGGCAGTTTGAACTCTGGTTTCTATCATGAAACAACCATCTTTCAGCAAAATTTAAAAAAGCCCAAGCACAAGATGAATGACCCCATAAATGGTGCAAACGGCCGTGCCATAGACCAAAACGGGCCCCGCCAGTTTGAACATATTCGCCCCAACGCCAAGCACGAAGCCCTCGTTGCGGTATTCCATGGCGGAGGACACGATGGCGTTTGCGAAGCCGGTGATGGGCACGGCGGTGCCCGCACCCGCGTGCTTGCCCAATTTGTCGAACACGCCGAGGGCCGTGCAGATGGCGGCCAGCAAAATCAGCGTGCAGGGCACCAGCAGCCGGGTCTGCTCCCACGTGAAATTCAGCGCTTCAAAGCAGAGCGAAAGCCCCTGCCCAAATGCGCAGATGGCGCCGCCGACCAAAAAGCTGAGCGCCCAATTTTTTGGGTGCGAGCTGTTTGGCGAGGCTTTTTTGCGCATGCTGTCATATTGTTCCGGGGAAGTTTTCATGGCGGTTCTCCTTTTTTGGTGATATATGTAGTGTGCCCGCAGAACTGCAAAATATAAAAAAACGGCCGATGATCATGCATCGGTCGTTGTAAATTTTATTGCAGGAAAGCGGGATTACTCGCCGCAAACAGCGAACAATTCCCTTGCCCGCTCAAATTCTCCGCGCAGCCAAAGCCAGCCGAAGAGGGCCTCCACAGCGGTGGACTTCGCATAATCTTCCCGGGTTTGGTGGGCGGGGATGTGCCCGGGCTTTGCGTTTTTTCCGCGCCGCAGGGTGTCCGCCTCCGCCTCCGTGAGCAGCGGCACAAGCGCTTCGTAGCACGCGGCCTGCGCGCGGCAGTTCACCTGCGCCGTTGCCGCCTGGTGCAATTTTCCCGGCGGGCGGTTGGCTTCCAGCAGCAGCCGCTCCCGCACGAGCAGATCAAAAACGGTGTCCCCCAAAAAGGCCAAAGCCAAGGGGGACAAGTGGTTCGGTTCAAATGGCATGGGTTACCTCGCCTTATTTCAAGTATTCAAACATGAAGTCGTAGATGCAAACGGTGTCGCCTTCCTGCACGCCTTTTTCTTCCAGCGCCGCCAAAATGCCGCTGGAATTCAGCACCCGCTGGAAATATTGCAGCGATTCGTAGTCGTCGATATCCGTGCGCCGCAAAATCCGCAGCAGCCACGGCGCTTCGATATGGAAGATGCCGTCCTCCGCCTCAACGGAGAAATTGTCGCCTTCCTTCGGCTCATAATAATCGGCCGGGAGCGCCTGCGCTTCAAAGCGTTTGATGGGCGGCAGCTGCGCGAGTTTTCGCGATACCGCCTGCACCACGTCCTGCGTGCCCTCTGTGATGGGGGCGCACATTTCGAAGTATTCATAGCCCTTTGCGGAGAAATATTCCCGCAGGCGGGTAAGCTGTTCGGGTGTTGCGAGATCAATTTTGTTGGCAGCGACAATCTGCGGGCGTTCGCTCAGCTCCGGCAGATAGGACGCCAGCTCGCGGTTGATGGTTTCAAAATCCTCAATGGGGTCGCGGCCTTCGCTTCCGGCGGCGTCAAGGATATGCAGCAGCATGCGGCAGCGCTCCACGTGGCGCAAAAACGCGTGCCCCAAGCCGATGCCCTCGCTTGCGCCTTCGATCAGGCCGGGGATATCCGCCATCACGAAGGAGCTGCCCGCGCCGAGCGTGACCACGCCGAGGACGGGTGTGATGGTGGTGAAGTGGTAGTCCGCAACGATGGGTTTTGCCTGGCTGACGACCGAAAGGAACGAGGATTTGCCGACATTCGGGAAGCCCAGCAGGCCGACGTCCGCCAAGAGCTTGAGCTCCATCTGCACCTCCCAGCGCTCGCCGGAGGTGCCGGGTTTGGCAAAGCGCGGTGCCTGCCGCGTGGGGGTGGCAAAGTGGATGTTGCCCCATCCGCCGCGCCCGCCTTTTGCCAAAAGCACCGGCTCGTCGCCGGAAATATCCGCGATAACGCGCCCGGTTTCGGCGTCTTTGATCAGGCAGCCGCGCGGCACACGCAGGATGAGATCCTCGCCTTTTTTGCCGCTGCGGCGGGCAGATTCGCCGTCGCCGCCTTTTTGCGCCGTGTATTTGCGCTTGTAACGGAAATCCGAAAGGGTGGAAAGCTGGTCGCTGGCCTGGAGGAAAACGCTCCCGCCGTGGCCGCCGTCGCCGCCCGAAGGCCCGCCGGACGCCACATATTTTTCCCGATGGAAGGCAACGCAGCCATCGCCGCCGTCGCCCGCCGCCAGAGTGATTTTTGCGATATCTACAAACATAAATTACCTAGCATTTTTTTATTTTAGCCCAAGCCGATCAGATCCTTGACCCAGTTGATGCCTTTGTTCCAGACATTGACGAACGAAATATAGAGGTTGAGGAAAAACGCCTCAATGCCGTTGATGGTATCAGGGTGGCGGTATTTGCTTTCCGCGATGAACTCAATCGCCACAATCAGTCCTTCCTGTTCTTCGTCGCCAACAAGCGTGAATTTGCCTTCATAAATCCCCACACCGATGTGGGTGAACTCTTTGCTGAGGATGTTTGCGCGGTCCGCGCTGTTGTTCAGCCAGGTGGCCAAAACATCCTCCGGCGCTGTGATGCCGGCGGCAAGGGTTTCGCCCGCGGTGCTGTAGCGCGTGACCTCGTTTTCTTTGAGCACCGTGTGCCAGACTGTTCCATCGGGCCGCTTGTGGTCTTTGACATCGAACTTGACGGCGCTTTCATCCGCGCGCGTTTTGGCGGCGGCATGCAGCCCGCTGTTTGTTGTGTTGAGCGCGGGCAGGCCATTCTTTGCCCGCTCGGCGTTCACGAGCTGCACGAATTCATCCGCTGCGGCGGCGGATGCCGGTGCCGCGAACGCGGGCATCAAGAGCAGCACGGCGAGCAGCACGGACAGGACGGAAATGACGTGTTTGCTTCTTTTTTTCATGAAAACGAACCTCCAAAAAATAATAATGTGTTTATGAGAACAGCCGGAATATCCATTGGAACGGGTACGCGATGACCCGGATGATGGCGATGAAAACATCGCCAAGCGTGAGCGGCCGCGTCTTCGCGAACTCCTGCGACCAGTACAGCCTGCCGTTTTCCTCGTGGATCCCCACGCCGATTTGCGTGAAATCGCCCAGAATATTTTTTTTGTGCCCCGGGGAATCCATCCACGCCTGCACCACCTGCGCGGCGCTTGTGTGCCCATAGGCAATGTTTTCGCCGGCAAAGGTGTAGCGCACATTGTATTCCTTGAGCACGGTATGCCAGGCGCTGCCGTCGGGCCGGGCATGGGTGCTGTCAAAACGCAGCGGCAGCTCTTTGGCGCGTTTTTGCGCCGCCTTGGTCAGCGCGCTGTAGTTGTTTTTCAGCGCGGGCAGGCCCTCTTTTGCGCGCTCCTCGTTCACCAGGCGCACGACCTCCTTGGCTGCCCCGGCGGGAATTTCGGCGGCGGCAGGCAGGGCAAACATGCCCACCAGCAGCGCGGCGATGGCGAGGACAGCAATCCACCGCAGTAAAAGACGATGTTTCATCACAATCAACCCCTCAAAGTTTTTTGATTATATCCTGCTAACTGAAATGAAAAATATTTCTGCATTCTCATTTCTCATTTCATTCAGTATAGCACAAGACGGCCTTGGATGCAAGTTGTTTTTCGGTCATTCTGCGTGATTTTTGGCTAGCTGCCCGCAATTTGCATGGAAATATTCATTGCCTGCACCGAGTGGGTGATTGCCCCGACGGAAAGAATATCCACCCCCGTGAGGGCGATTTCATGCGCGGATTCCAGCGTGATATCCCCGGAGGCTTCCAGAAAAACCCTCTTATTTGGGTCAAATGAGCGCACTTCTTTTACGCATTCGCGCATTTGATCAGTGGTCATATTATCCAGCATGATCACGTCCGCACCGGCGTGAAAAGCCTCGCGCACTTCTTCAATGCTGCGGGTTTCCACCTCGATTTTGACCATGTGCCCGGCCTTTGCCCGCACCGCCGCCACGGCATCCGAAATGCTGCCGCAGGCGTCGATGTGGTTATCCTTGAGCATCACGGCGTCGGATAAATTATAGCGGTGGTTGTGGCCCCCGCCGCAGGTGACAGCGTATTTTTGCAGCGAACGAAGCCCCGGCAGCGTCTTGCGTGTTTCGGAAATCACGGCCCCCGTGCCCTCCACCGCCCGAACGAGCGCCGCGGTCGCGGTGGCAATGCCGCACATATGCTGCAGCAGATTCAGCGCCGTGCGCTCCCCCTGCAACAGCGCGGCCGTCGGCCCTTCGATGGTCAGCAGGGTATCCCCCTCTTGGAACGAAGCGCCGTCGCGCACGAGCAGTTCGCCTGTGCAAGCCGCATCAAGCAGGGCAAACACGCGCAGAAAAATATCGCCCCCGCACATAGTGCCGGGTGCTTTTGCGATTAATTCCGCTTTGCTGTGATGATGCGCATCGAAAAGATACTCGCACGAAACGTCAACATAATGCACGTCTTCTTTCAACGCGCGCAAAATCACTTCATCTACGATATATTGGGGCAGCATAACGCTCCGCCTTTCTTTTCATTTGATTGCGCCGCTTGGATTGATTTCAGGGCGTCCTCCAGCACCAGCGCCGCCACGCAGGCGAGCGAAAGCGTTTCAACATATTCCCGCGTGAGGGCGTACGCGCCGTTTTGCAGCTGCTCATAAAGCGCCCGCATTTCCTCTGCGGCGGCAGGCAAAAGTTCTTTGTTTTTGAAGACGAAGAAGGCCTGCTGCATGGTGCGCTGAATATGCGTTTTGAGTTGCGGCGCATCAAGCGCAGGGGTATTTTGCGATAAAAATGGCGGCAGTTGAACGGGTTGGGGAGAATCGCCGGGCAGGGTTTTGCTGTCTGCCAGAATGCTTTCCGCCGCGCGGCGGCTGAAGACGAGAGCCTCCGGCAGGGAATTGCTTGCCAAACGGTTGCCGCCGTGCAGGCCGGTGTGGGCGCATTCCCCGGCGGCGTAAAGGCCCCGGAGCTTCGTTCGGCTGTTCAAATCCACCTGAATGCCGCCCATGAGATAATGCTGGCAGGGGAACACGGGGATCAAATCTTTTGTGATATCAACGCCCCGCGCAAGGCAGGCCGCAGCGATGCCGGGGAAGCGGGAACGCAAAAATGTGGGCCCCCTGTGGCGGATATCCAAATAGAACGACTCGGAGCCTGTGCGCGCGGATTCCTGCAAAATCGCGCGGGAAACCACATCGCGGGGGGCAAGCTCCAGCCGGTCGTCATAGCGGTGCATAAAGCGTTCGTGCGCGTGGTTAAGCAGATAGGCGCCCTCGCCCCGCACGGCCTCGCTGATGAGGAAACATGGCTCATTGGGCGAAAGGCTATCGCCCGCAAACGCGGTGGGGTGGAACTGAATCCGGCTCAAATGCTTGATTTCCGCACCGAGCGCATGCGCCAGGCGCACGCCGTCGCCGGTGGAAACGGCGGGGTTGGTGGTGTAGGAATACACTTGCCCGATGCCGCCGGTGCACAGCAGCAAAGAGCGGCAGGCAAAGCGTTTGGGTTCTGTGCCGATGAGCGTATCCACGAGAAAGCCGCCTGCCGTTTTTTCGGCGAAACAGGCCGTGGCGTCCTCCAATAACGTGAAGTTGGGCAGGCCCTGCACCTGCGGCAGGAGCTTGTCCACCATCTCTTTGCCGGTTTGGTCGGCGCAGTGCACGATGCGGCGGCGGCTGTGCCCGCCCTCAAGGGTCATAGAAAGCGCGCCCTCCGGCGTTTTATCGAACTGTACGCCGAGCTCCATCACGCGGCGCACATCTTCCGGACCTTCGCTCACGAGGATTTCCACGGCGGCGATGTCGTTCTTGTAGTTGCCCGCGATCAGGGTATCCTCCTGGTGCAGCGCGAAGCTGTCGTTTTCCTGCTCGAGCACAGCGGCAACCCCGCCCTGCGCGAGCGAGCTGCCAGAGATATCCGGCGCTTGCTTTGAGAGCATCAGCAGGCGCAGCGAAGCATCGCCCCGGCTCAGGCACAGCGCGGCATAAAGCCCCGCAAGCCCGCTGCCGAGGATGATGACGTCATACTTTTGTTGGCGGTCGATCATACAAAACCCCTTGTGTGCAAGTTTTGAAGTGACTATATTATAAACCTTTTTGCAAAAAAAAGCAAATGATATTTTAGATTGCACAGGGATAAGCTTTTTCGCGCAAACGCTTGACAAATTTCTTGCATGGGCTTATAATAATAAATGAAAAAGCGAGATGGTTGCTTCTGAACACTGACCGCCGGCAGCGAAACGCTTGGGCGGATTTTTTATGTTAATACCCCCTGAAAGGATACTCGTATATGAAACTTGGAATCGTCGGCCTGCCGAATGTGGGCAAAAGCACACTGTTCAACGTCCTCACCAATGCCGGTGCGCAGAGCGCCAACTATGCCTTTTGCACCATTGAGCCGAACGTCGGCATGGCACCTGTGCCGGACGCCCGCCTGACCGCGCTGGCAGATCTTTATTCCCCGCACAAGGTGACCCCCGCCGTGATTGAGTTCGTTGACATCGCGGGGTTGGTGCGCGGTGCATCAAAAGGGGAGGGGCTAGGCAATAAATTTTTGTCGCACATCCGCGAAGTGGACGCGGTGATTCACACGGTGCGCTGCTTTGAAAACGACGATATCATCCATGTGGAGGGCAGCATCGACCCCGCGCGGGATATCGAAACCATTGACCTGGAGCTGATTTTTTCCGATATGGAGCTGTTGGAACGGCGCATTGAGCGGGGCACGAAGCAAGTGAAGGTGCTGGGCAAAAGCGCCGCCGCGGAGCTGGCGTTCTGCAAACGGCTGCATGCGCATCTGGAGGCCGGCAACCCCGCGCGTACGCTGGAGTGTTCGCCGGACGAAGCGGCGCTCATGAACGAAATCGCCCTGCTGACCAGCAAGCCCGTGATCTATGTCTGCAACTTCAGCGAGGCGGATTTTACAGGAAGCGATATCGCGGAAAACCCACACTATCAGACCGTTGCGGGAATTGCCGCGAAGGAGGGCGCGCAGGTGCTGCCGATTTGCGCGGAGCTGGAAGCGCAGGTGGCGGAGCTGCCCGAGGAAGAACGCAGCATGTTTTTGGGCGAGCTCGGCGTGGAAAGCGGCGGCCTTGATTTGCTGGTGCAGCGCAGCTATGAGCTGCTGGGGCTGATCTCCTACCTCACCGCCGGAACGCCGGAGGTGCGCGCGTGGACGATAACGAAGGGCATGAAAGCGCCGCAGGCAGCGGGCAAAATTCACACGGACTTTGAGCGGGGGTTTATTCGCGCGGAGGTCATTGGCTTTGAAGAACTGATCGACTGTGGCTCCATCAGCGCGGCAAAAGAAAAGGGGCTTGTGCGCAGCGAGGGCAAGGAATATGTGGTGCGGGACGGCGACGTGGTGCTGTTCCGGTTCAACGTGTAAATAACGTTGAAATTGTGCATAATTCCTGCATAAATGACTTGACCGCCCCGCGCGGTATATGCTATAATAAAGGGTAAATAATCCCTTAAGGGGACTTCAGGGGGCTAAATGACGCAAGAGGGAATGATCGCGGGGCGCAATGCTGTGGCGGAAGCGCTCAAAAGCGGGCGTGCCGCGGACACACTTTTTTTGGCTGCCGGAGAAAACGGCGGCTCCATCGGCGCGATCATCGCCATGTGCAAGGCGCAGGGCGTGGTGATCAAAGAAACAGATAAGAATAAGCTTGCGCGCCTGTGCGGCTCGGAGCATCACCAGGGTGTGGTGCTGGCTGCCGCCGTGCATGATTACGCGGAACTGGAAGACCTGTTTGCGGCGGCGCAGGCAAAAAATGAGCCGCCTTTTTTTGTGATATGCGACGAAATTGAGGACCCGCACAACCTGGGGGCGATTCTCCGCACGGCGGAGGCCGCCGGGGCGCACGGCGTGATTGTGCCCAAGCGGCGCAGCGCGCCTTTGAGCGTGACGGTGGCTCGGGCATCTGCCGGGGCGGTGGAATATATCCCCGTGGTGCGCGTGCCGAATTTGTGCGCGGCGATTGACCAGCTCAAGGAAGCGGGGCTTTGGATTTACGGCGCGGACATGCAGGGCGAGCCCTATGATAAGCAGAAGATTGAAGGACCCGTTGCGCTTGTGATTGGCTCCGAGGGGCGCGGCATGGGGCGTTTGGTGCGCGAGCACTGCGACGGCCTGCTTTCTCTGCCGATGAAGGGCCGCGTCAATTCCCTCAATGCCTCCGTGGCGGCGGGAATTTTATTATACGAAATTGCGAAACACAGATAGACAAATTAAATGAGAAATATTTCCGCATTCTCATTCTTGTTTCTCATTTATTTAAGATGTGGATGGATTCGTCAGGGGGGTTGACATGCCAAACAGATCAGAGCGGGATTTGCATGAATTACTGGGTGATTTAGCGGGGGATATCACAGAGGCTGGCGGAAAAGAACGCTGGTCGTTGAGCGATATTGACCGGCTGCTGGAATCGGTGACGCCGGGGGCGTTTGTGCCGAAGCCTGTGATTCTGCCGGAGCCGGAACCGGAACCGGAAACAGAAGACTTTGCAGAAGAAGAACTGCAAGAAGAAGCTGTGGAAGAAGTTGCGGAAGAAGAGCTTCAAGAAGAACTTGCGGAAGAATTCACAGAAGAAGCTGCGGAAGAAGAAACCGCTGTGTTTGATAAACTGGACAAGCCGGACCAAGACGAGGCGTCATCCAGTTTAACACCGGATGATATCGGGCCTGCGCCGGAGTTGGATTCCATGCGGTTTGATCTGTTCCAGACAAGGGACATCAGGCGCATGGGGGCGGAGGGTGTATCGCGGCCCTCGGCGCGCAATTTGCCGCAAATTGAAAAACCGGGTGTGGTGGTCAAGCGGGTGGACATGCAGATGACCACCGACCTTTCGCCCGTGCCGCGCATTGTGCCGGCGGACGAGCTGCTGCGCAAAGCGCCAAAAGAGTCATCGGCGGAAGTGCCCGCGCCGGATATCCCCGAGGGGCAGCAGCGCTTGCCCGGCTTTGAAGAACAGGCCGAAGCGCAGCCGATGAGTGACGAGGAATTCCGGCTGCGGCTGGAAAAAAGCAAGGAGCAGCGCACCAGCCAGTTCACCTCCCTGCGCGATTTGACCGAAAAAATGGAGGAGCACGGCGAAACGGGCGCTAGCGCCGAGGAACATGATCAACAGGAAGACCCCGCGCAAGCACCTCAAAAAGCGGGCGAACAGAGCGCGCAATTTGAATATGAACAGCCGGAGGAGCGGGATAAGACGTTCCGTCTGCTGCGGCAGGCAAGGGGCCGCCATGCCATCACGGCGATGACCATGGGCGTGTTTGCCATCACCGCCATTGTTATGCAGGGGGTTTCGCTACTTTCAAGCGCAGAGGAATATTCTCTGGGGATTTCGTTTGTGCATGCATTACTGTTATTGGCGGGTCTGCTCACCTTGGGCAACGATTTGCTCGGCGGCGTCAAGGCGCTCTTCCGCCGCGCGCCAAATGCCGATACCGCCCTGCTGTTTGCGGGGCTGGTCAGCGCCGTGCAGGCGGTGCTGCTGCTGCTGCCGACCGAAAAACCGCGCACCATCGTGCCGTGCGCCGCGCTGTTTTTGTTCCAGGGCACGGTGCATGCCGCCGCCCGCTGGATGCAGGCGCGCCAGCGCTGCGATAACTTCCGTTTTGCGGCGTATACCAACAAAGACAACCTCTATGCGGTCCGGATGATGAACAGCCACTCCGCGCGATCAGCCGCGCTGGATACCGAGAGTGTGATTGCCGTGCCGGTGCCCGTGCGTTTTCCGGGGCATTTTGTGCGTGAGAGTTTACGCCCATCCGCCGTGGATCAAACCTGCGTGTGGCTGCTGCCGCTTTCCCTCGGGCTTGCGGTGCTGGTGGGCGCCTGTGCCGGCGCCATGGGAGAATCCGCTGCGGCGGGGTTCAGCGCCGGTGCCATTGCGATGTGCCTGTGCATGCCCGCGGCAAATCTTTTGACATTGACCGGCCTGATGCGCGCCCAGCAGAAGGGGCAGGAAAACGGCATCGCCATATTGAACACCGAGGCGGCGGAGCATTGCGCCGGCGCGGAGGCGTTTGTGCTGGATTCCGCCGACCTGTATCTGCACCCCAAGGGCCGCATGCACGGCTGGCGCGAATATTGGCAGGTGCGCACGGACGAGGTGCTGTTATATGCCGCCGCCATCGCGATTGCCGCAGGCGGACCGCTGCAGGCCGTGTTCGAGGGCGTGGTAGAGGGCGATTACGCGGTGCTCCCGGATGTGAAGGAACTGAAGTATGAGGACCGCATGGGACTGACCTGCTGGATTCATAACCAGATGGTATTCTTTGGCAACCGCAAGCTGCTGGAGAATCATGGCATCACCGTGGCGCTGACCGAAAAAGAGGAACGCGCCTATGAATATGACGGCAGAAAAATCGTCTATATGGCGATGGAAAAGCGGCTCACGGCCTTTTTTGTGGTGAGCTACACAGCCGACCCCGCGCTGACCCCTGCCATGCAGCTGCTGGAAAAAGAAGACATTCAGGCGCGGGTTTGCAACAGCGACCCGTGTATCACACAGGAGAATGTGAGTGCCGCGTTTGACCTGCGCAAGGGCAGCGTAAAGCTTCTGCGGGCAGCACCCTCGGAGGCGCTGCGCCGGCAGATGCGCGTGCCTGCCAATATCGAAACGGCGGGGGNGTATCACGCCAACAACGCGCGCGCCTTTTTGCGGGTGTTCACGGCATGCACCGCCCTGCGCATGGGCATCAAGCGCCTGCGCGCGTTCCAGCTCATGGGTGTGGTCACCTCGTTTTTGCTGCTGCTCACCTTTGCGCTCACCAAGCAGATGGACGCGGCAAACGACCTCGTTTTCATCGGCTATACCCTGATATGGACGGCGATCACCTACACTGCCGCAAGGAATTAGCAGACTACCAGCAGGTAGTCGTGGGCCCGCAGGCAGTCGGCTGTGCCGCAATCGCAGTCAGCATATTCCATGATTGGAAGGAACGTTAAGATGGGAAACGTTAAGTTATATCAACGCTTGGGCAAAAAAAGACGGTCGATGATTGCGGCCTGCTTTTGTGCTCTGGCGTTGCTTTGCTTTGCCGTGTTTGCGCTTGTGCCCTCCACGGCGTGGTTTGGCCGCACGGTGGTGGACGAGCCCTATGACGACGGCGAATTCACCTATTCCGGAACGCTGAAGGCCGGGAAGTTCAACGGCACCGGAAAAATCGCCTTCGCGGACGGAACCCGCTACGAGGGCGGTTTTTACGAGAGCAGTTTCCATGGCGAGGGCACGTTTTTTGGCGAAGAATGGAGCTTTGAGGGCGTGTTCGAGAACGGCGTGCCCGTTGGCGGAACACTGCACGGCAAAGAAGATATCCTCGTCGGCAAAGACAGCTATGAATTGAAAGAGCACTGGAAATATACCGGGGCACTGGGTGCGCGCGGGCAGCGCGGCACCGGTGAATTCATCTTTGAGGACGGCGCGAAATACGAGGGCGAATGCGCGGATGGCCTTGCGCAGGGGCAGGGGAGTTACACCGATAAAGACGGCAAGTTGATTTATACGGGCGGCTGGCACGCCGGAAAATATGAGGGCGAAGGGGAATACAATGCCCCGGACGGCTCGTTCGGCTACAAAGGCGCTTTTCATGCGGGACGGTTCGAGGGTAAGGGCACGGTGACTGCCCGCGACGGCAAAGTGACTGCCGGCCAATGGCGGAACGGATGGAGGGTGAAAAAATGAGCAAAGTGCCCTCTATCGGTAAACGCTCGCATATCAAGTGGTTCAGCCTGGTGCGCATCGTTGGGCTGACGCTGGTGCTGATTTATCACTTTTTCCGCGGCAGCCTGCCCGCCGGTTTTTTTGGCGTGGACGTGTTCTTCGTTTTTTCCGGCTATTTAATCACCGCGCTGATTGTGGAAGAATTCCGCCGCAAGGAGCGCTTCCGCTTCATGGCGTTCATCAAGCGGCGCTTTGTGCGGACATTTCCGCCGCTGCTGCTGGCGGTGCTCTTCACGCTGCCGTTTGCGCTGCTGCTTGCCCCGGATTTCATCGGCGGCATCGGCAGGCAGGTTTCGGCGGCGCTCGGGTTTGTCACAAATTACTTCGAGATCATCGGCGGCGGCTCCTATGAGGCGCAGCTGCTGCCGCATATGTTTGTCCACACATGGTCGCTCGCGCTGGAAATGCAGTATTATCTGGCATGGGGCCTGCTGTGCGCGGGGCTGGTCTGGCTTATCAAAAAGCTAAAAAAATCACAAAAACGAGTGGATTGGCTGTGCGGGGGCATCGTTGCGGTTTCACTGGTGCTTTCTGTGCTCTGCTGGTGGAACATGCAGGCGCTGTTTGCGCAAAGCGCTGCCCTTGCGGGCGAAAACCCGGTTGACCCTTCGCTGGCGTATTTTGCGAGCACCTCCCGCGCGCTGCCGTTTTTCATCGGCTCGGCGGCGGGCGCGCTGCTCGGCATTCAACTGAAGCTGGACAAAAAAATCATGATTGCGCGGCGGCGCACCCCGGTTGCGGTTGCCTCCATTGTTGTGATGATTCTTTCAACTGTTGGGCTTCTTGCGATGTCCGCGGGCTTTTCGTTCAGTGATCAAAAGACGTACCGTTACGGCATTTTGGCGGCGTCCGTGCTGGCGGTGCTGCTGATTTGGGCGGCACGCTTGCTGCACGAATCCGCCCCGAACCTCCGCGAGCCCAAGGTGTTCAAGGTGCTGGCCGATCTTTCGTACGGCGTGTTTTTGGCGCACTGGCCGCTGTATGTGGTGTTCAGCGAGCGGCTGTCAAACAACTGGTTGGCGGTTTTGATCACGCTGGCGCTTTCGCTGCTCTTTGCCGCGATGGTGTTCTACATCGCCGAACCGTTGCTGCAGGGCAAGCGCCCCTGGGCTGCGAAAGAATTTCGCTCAGAGGCAAAACACAAGGCGATTTTGATTGGGTATCCCGCGCTTGCGGTGCTGCTGGTTTTGGCCATTGCGGGCTCTGTTGGGGTGTTTTGGCGCGCGCCGGGCATCACCTCGCTGGAGCAGGGGATTGTCAACGGCGCGCTGCACCAGCAGGCGGACCGGCTGGAAACAATGCAAAGCCAGGCGCTGAGCATCAAGCCGCCGGTGGATCAAAAAAGTGCGTTGATTATAAGCTATGCCGATGAGCCCCCGGACGCCGGCTCGGATGACTGGATGCCCGCCATCGCCATGCAATCCGTTTCCGGCGGCGTCACCTTCGTTGGCGACAGCGTGAGCCTCGGCGCGAACAAGCTGCTCGTCAGCACGATCCCGGACAGCACCATCGATTCCACGGTTTCGCGCTCCATCAGCCAGGGCACGGAGCTGATCAAGGAGTGGGCCAAGAACGGTTCGCTGCAGGAATATGTGATTGTTTCGCTGGGCACCAATGGCTATGGAGACTGGAAAAAGCAGGTGGACCGTTTGGTGGAAGCAATCCCCGCCGGGCACCGGCTGATTTTGGTCACCCCCTATATGGGCAAGCCCAAGGAGGGCTATTTTGCCAAAGAAATTGCGGCGTATTACCGCGAACTCGCGAAAACGCTGCCCTATGTCACTGTTGCGGATTGGGCAAAGGCTGCCGCCGCGGAGCCCGATATGTTGGCTGCCGACCGCATCCACTTTGGCAATGTGCGCAAGTGCAGCCGGATATTTGCGGACCTTGTGATGCTGGCGATTCAGGAGGCTGGGCAGAAACCGGTAAAATAGCGATTTTTGATATTGACATCCCGCAAAAAAACTGGTATAATGTTTTGTTGTCAGAAATATGCTATCCCATTATAAGCAATAATTAAGGAATAGTAGTGTGAGCGCTGTCTGATGGCTTTATCGCAATCACAGCGCTCACTGAGTTTATTACCGGAGGGTTTCATTTTGTATCAACGCAAAGACCTGCGCAATGTCGCCATCATCGCCCACGTAGACCACGGAAAAACCACGCTTGTGGACGAGCTGCTGGGGCAAAGCGGCACATTCCGCGCAAACGAACAGGTGGCCGAACGCGTGATGGATTCCAACGATTTGGAGCGCGAGCGCGGAA
>JGI994J12354_10001244_pt1 | contig 25806 bp, 22 predicted proteins | sample IntmicLarv3ML3BL_FD_12354 | JGI IMG/M metagenome (IMG submission 12354)
CTCCACATCATATATAACGGTTTGAGCTGATACTGATAATGAAAAAAACAAGACTGTGAATAATAATAGTACTGACAAATGTTTAAACATTATACGTTTACTCCTATTTGCACGAAAAAACTCCGGCATTATTGAGTGAAAATAGACCTAACAAACCTTTCAAGCTCTTTATACAAAAAAGAATCACTATTTTTCAAGTCGCTTTTCAAGCTCTGCTATACGCTCTTCGAGCATCTCAAAATGTTCTTTTATAGGATCAGGCAATTTATCATGCTGAAACGGCGGCACTTCTCCGTGTAACCGCACCACCTCAGCAGGAACGCCGACAGCAGTAGAGCCCGGCTCTAAGGGTTTTAGGACAACAGCATTTGAACCGACAAGAGAGTTATCCCCTACGGTAAATGAACCCAACACTTTTGCGCCCGCACCAACTAAAACATTATTTCCGATAGTCGGGTGACGTTTGCCGCACTCTTTGCCCGTACCGCCCAAAGTTACACCCTGAAAGAGGGTAACATTGTCGCCAATCTCTGTAGTTTCACCTATTATGACCCCCATTCCGTGGTCAATAAAGAGTCCGTCCCCTATTTTAGCGCCGGGATGTATCTCAACACCGGTATAGTGTCTTCCCATCTGTGATAAAACGCGCGCTGTTAAAAACAAGCCGTGTTTGTGAAACCAATGCGCAACCCTGTACCACCAGATGGCGTGCAAACCGGCGTATGAGAGCATAACCTCTAATACGCTATGTGCCGCCGGATCGCGGTCAAATACCGACTGTATATCTCGCCTTATCTGTTTAAACATATCCTTATTTTAGCATATTTATATAAAATATGCAAATTACCTTCTCGCTACTCACTTAAAGCGTCAGTACCGCTGTTCCAAAACTCCAATAATTTTCGTTGCCAAGATTCCGCACTTGAGTGAATAATACGCCCTTTAAAAGCGGACCTTACAAAGGAGAGCGCAGTATTTCTCTTTATAGCCATACGGTATTCAATATTTTCAGCTTTTAAGAGCTCTTCTTCGGTCAAACGGATAACCTCACGTTTAAAGCTAATCGCCTCCAGCGCACGATTCAATTTATACGCGAATGAGTCAAAATCACCCTCAAAGCGATAAATAAAGGTTGCGGCTGAAGAAGAAGTATCACCGGCAAACTCAACAGCGCAGGATTTCCCATCGGGAGACGGAGCTATCATCCACAACATATATTGATCCCCTAAAGTCTTATTTTCTTCGCCCTCTCCTGCTTGACCGCCAAAAACACCGCCTAAAGCATCAGGTAAGTTAAGCCCATTTGCGATACCTGACAAGTCAATTCCGCCAACTAAACCACCAATATTTTCTAACATTCCACCGACTGCTCCACCTTTCATGCCAGATGAGGATGAAATATTCTTTTTAAAGCCAACATAGATTTGGGCAGGGTCACAAAGCTCACAAAAAGTTTTATAAGTATCAGCTGCTCTGCCGGATGCTATCTTTCCTTCAAGAGCAACAGCAAATGAGGGAGCTATCTCCTTTAAAAGTCCCATTTTGGCTGCAACTCCCTCAGACATTATGCCGGCAATCTTTGATGACTGTAGAGTGCTGAGCGTTGGGTCAATTTCCTTGATAGAAAATATCGTTGTCTCACGAATCGCGCGTATCTGCTCTTCCATTGCCTTAATAAAGGGCTTTGTTTCGCTACCCATCTTTGCAAGCGTATAACTCTCATTTCCCAAAAGGCGAAGGGTGATAACATAATCTTGCTCATCTATTCCGTTCATAAAACAGAGCGGAATACGGCGTGCATAAATATCCGGAGACAAAACACAAACGCTGTTTGAGTAAACCTTAATCGGAACAACACTACTCGTTTGCATTCCGTTTTTCGCATAGCGGTATTCTCCTTCACTCTCAAAAGCCGAACTGCCGGATACAAACATGGATTTTAACACCTTTTTATTGTACGCAGCATAAAGCGCCTCGAAAAACGGCTCGCACCAACGTCCCATCTGTGAAAAGACCAAATTGCCGCTTTCAGTACGCAAAACTATTGAGTAATCCGCCATTTGCAACTCTAAAATATCCGCATATGAGATATCGGCAACATCAAACTGCACGGTTATAGCCAAGCTGTCGTCGTCCAATGCTATTTTCGCATCACCGCTTATAAATGTAGATTGAACTTTAGCGGTATACTCAAAGAGGTTTTCATCCTTTATTGATGATATATCCATATAATAAATCTCCTTATTTTTCGCCTTGGAGTAAAGCATAATTATATAGCCGCCTCTTTATATTTAGAAGCGGCTAATCCATGATAGAACAAAAGCTACTTTATAAGTTCAATGCCACCGATAATGGGCAACGGCTTCATAACACCATTTGCAGCGTTTATTATGCCGGTAATGGCTATAACAAGTATCGCACAGAATAATATTATCGGCCAAGCCCAAATAACAAATGATATGGCTCCTGTAACTACAGATAATGCTACTGCTGCCACAAATAAAACAGTCCCTTGGTTCGTGTGAAATTTTAAGAAAGCTGACTTCTTATAATCCCCTGTAAGAAGTGGGATAAAGAAGAGTAAGTACGCGACTATCGCCATAGTTTTATTATCTTGGGCATCGCGAATATCTTCCTGTGAAGGCGCGCCCGGTGCTATTGGCGGCTCATATTTATAGCTTTGCTCTTCACCAAAACCAGGTTGTTGCTGCTCTGTATTTACAGCAGTACCTGCATTAATCTCTGCGCCACAGGATGAGCAGAATTTAGTTGCATCTTGCATTTCTGCTCCGCATTTACCACAAAAAGGCATAATTTATTATCTCCTTATTTTTTCAATTCAGTCTGTGCTTTTATAAGGTCTTCCAAAGCTTTTCTTAGTTCATCGGCCTCTGCACCGGCAGGCATGTCCTTTAAAGTTGTCTCAATATATATGATACACCCATCAATAATTGACGGTAGTGCAAGATACGCTATGACCCAGAAAGCTATAACGATTAATAGTGAAATCAGTATAGCGCGCGAAAAATTGCGCAAATTCTTATTTTTGACAGCAAAAGATATAATAATACACGCAAGCCACCCAACAAAAGGAACAGAATACAGCACAAGATACCAAAAATAAGCAGCTGTTTTCAACACGCTGTTGTCTCCGCTGTTCACATGTGATCCCTCAATTATCGGCGATGGAGCCGGAGAAAAAACTACCTCCTCTGTTGCCGTTGCCTTATTTAAAGGATGCCCACATTCTGCACAAAAACTCATATCATCCGAATTTTTAGCTCCGCATTCGTTACAAAAAGCCATCTTACTTATCTCCCCTGATTTTTTTCAGCTGAAACTAGCCGAGTTTAGTTCCGCAACCACCGCAGAACTTTGTTCCAGGAGGGTTATCCATACCGCATGAAACACATTTCCCACTCGGTGGTGCAGGAACTTCGTTTAGATTTTGACCGCAATTATTACAGAAACGAACGGTCAAAGCATTCTTTTCACCACATTTTGGACACTCTTTGAGAGACATATTAGCGCCACAATTATTACAGAATTTTCCTGCTCCGGCAGGTTTGCCACATTGTGGGCAAATAGTTGTTTTACTCTCAATATCACCCTTCCAGACTGTTGCAGTATCGCCTGCTTCCTTGATATTTCTCACCATAGCGTCAGCACGAGTTTTAGCTACTAGAATCTCTTGACGAGGAGCGCAAGATACGCATAACCCTTCATCTTCGTTAAAGCATTGATCACAAACATACTTATTACAAGACGGACAACGATGAAAATGCTGCATCGCCTCATTTTGTGCACGCTCAAACGCCTTTTCGTGCTCTTTCTGCCACTCAGGACTTTTCCCCTCAAAACGTTGGGATAATATATCACCGCCACGCTGCGCTGCATTGCCAAGTATGCCTCCCTTGCCACCAACAAGTGAACCTAAAAGGCTTGCTCCTTGAGCAAGACCACGCATACTATTCTTTGCTTTATATGTAGCACTCTCTATAAAGCTTGACTTGTACCCATCATTGCATATATCACAATAAAAGGTAAACTGAAATCCTGCATCAGTAGAGTTATCATGAAAATTTCTTGTAAAAGATTTTAGCATTATTTTCCAATCTCCTTATTAATTTTTTTACCGCACACAGTACACTTCACGTTTTCAAAAAATTGCAGTTCATTACAGCGCGGATTAGTACAATATACCATAAGACCTTTACCACATTTTTCGCACCGTTCATCTGCAAAAGTAAGCTGTCCACAAGTGGGACAAGTCACATAAAGCGCTCTTCCACACCCGGAACAGACCCGTTGCCCCTTCTCAATCTCACGAAGGCAATCAGGGCATCTGTAACCAAATGGGCTGCGGCTATTGCAGTTTGGACAAACATTCACATCCCGTTCTATAAATTGATTGCAGTGTATGCAGGGTTGTTTATACGTAGCCATATTAAGTAATCTCTCCTTAACTTTTAAGCTAATTTCGTATAAAATAGTCTAAAACCGCTCTTTAAAAATAAAAAGCGACACTATTTTAAAAAACATTAAAAATGCTTCAAAATTTTATTAGCTTTGTGATGCGCCGCATTCGCCGCAGAAATTAGTTCCCGGTTTCATCTCTGCGCCACATGACACGCAAAAAGATGAACCTAATTTTGCGCCACATTCCTGACAGAATTTAACTCCCTCAGGGTTAGATGAGCCACATGAAGGGCATTTTCCAACAGCGTCAAGTGCTTTTTGCTCTGCCTCTGCTTGTTCTTGTGCATTTTTAGCATTTATAAGGGTATTTTTAGCATCAGCAATATTGCTCTGTATCAAACGCAACTTATCAGTTTGTGGCCATGCACTTGGGTTTTGTGAGAAAGCCTGTTTGCCTATCTCTGTATAAATTTCAGTTTCCTGTTTTTGCAGTGCTGTAAGCTCATTTTGTGCGTTTAAAACCTTTACAGCGGGGTCATCTTGCGGCAGTAATCCGGATTTACTGAGTCCGCCAACAAGTCCTTCAAGTGCACCACCAAGATTTCCAAGCCCACCAAAGAGATCGTTTGCCATATTCCTTTTCCTCCGATTTATTTAGATTTCACGTGTTTTTGTTTACTACTCTATCTCTCATACGAGAAAAAAACAACAATAGTTATAAGCATATTTCTACATTTAACGCTTCAATTCCTCTTATATTTTATACCTTCTTAAAAAAAATTAAAAAATATCAAAATAATTTGCAAGTAATAAAGGAAAAAGAAAAACAATAGAGAAATCTTGTATATTAAAAATGATTTAGGAGATAATCATGGATAGTATTTTAAAAGCTGAATGGATTGGTGTCGAAAAAGACATTACTCCGGTTTCCCCCACGTTTTACACTCAATTTGCGGTGAATGAAGATGTGAAAAGCGCTGTTTTAAACATAACGGCATACGGCGTATATGTTGCAAAAATAAATGATGCACGTGTAGGCGACTTTATCCTCGCTCCGGCGTGGACAACATATAAAAATCGTGTGCAGATGCAAAAATATGACATCGCGCCCATGTTGAAACAAGGACAAAATGAGATTGAAGTCACTCTCGGCAACGGTTGGGCGCTCGGACGTCTACTCTTTGAAGGCGAGAAGCGCGCGCAGCTACATGATTTTCCGGTTTTAATCGCTTGTATTGAGCTAAATTACCAAAACGGCACAAGCGAATACATAATAACCGACGATAGTTGGAGCGCAAAAACTTCAAACATACTCTTTAGCGACATTTACGACGGTGAAACACAAGATTTTACTGCGAAAATTGAAGAGTTAGGCAACGCGAAAATATATAATGTAACAAAGAGTGTCATCATTCCCCAACAGGGTGAAAAGATTATTGAAAATGAGGTTTTAGATGCTGTTTCTTTCATTGAAACCCCTAAAGGCGAAAAGGTCATTGATTTCGGACAAAATGCCACGGGTTACGTAATGTTGAATATGACCGGGAATAATGGTGATACAGTCAGCTTTACTCACGCAGAGGTGTTGGACGCGGACGGCAATTTCTACAATGAAAATTATAGAAGCGCGAAAGCTATTGCCAAGTTCACCCTTGATGGTAAGAGACGAGAATATAAGCCGGACTTCACATTTTATGGCTTTAGATATATTCGCATTGATGAATTTCCTAAAGACACCGCGATAGATATATCAAGCTTTAAGGCAGTAGTTGTACATTCAGAATTAAAGCGCACAGGGCATTTTGAATGTAGTGATAGTATGCTAAATCAGCTCTTTTCAAACATTGTTTGGGGGCAGAAGGGCAACTTCTTGGATGTTCCGACAGACTGTCCACAGCGCGACGAACGCCTCGGCTGGACCGGTGACGCGCAAGTATTTATACGAACTGCAAGCTACAATTACAATGTAAAACGCTTCTTTAGTAAATGGTTGCAAGACATGTGGGTTTACCAACAGGAGGCTATTGCCGTGCCGCACGTTGTTCCGACTATGAGCAAAAAACCGACCGATGTCCCGATAAAGGGCAGCGCTGCTTGGGGTGACGCGGCAACTATTTGCCCATGGCAGTTATACGTCACTTACGGTGAGAAAGATATTTTAGAGCAACAGTTTGACAGCATGGTTGCGTGGGTTGAATATATAACTCTGACCACTACAGACGAAAATCTGTGGACCGGTGGCGAGCATTATGGTGACTGGCTTGGTCTTGAGGTTGAAGACGAATATTATGGCGCTACAGATAAAGACTATATCGCTACCTGTTTTTATGCTTACTCAACAAATTTAGTTATAAAAGCAGGAAAATTGATTGGTCGTGATGTAACCAAATATGAGGAGCTATATCCGAAAATAGTCACAGCATTTAATAATAAATTCATTAACATAGACGGTACACTCACTACAGACACGCAGACTGCGCACGTTTTGGCTCTCCACTTTAATATGGTGACTGACAAAGATGCTATGTTAAAACGTTTAATTGAGCTTATTTTAGAGCGTGGTACAGCGCTGACAACCGGCTTTGTCGGCACACCGTATTTGCTCCATGTTTTGACCGAAAACGGACGCGCAGACTTAGCTTACGAGTTGCTCTTTAGAACAAAATATCCAAGCTGGCTCTATCCCATCACTAAAGGCGCAACCACTATGTGGGAACATTGGGACGGCATTAAGGAAGATGGGAGCATGTGGAGCAAGGAGATGAACTCCTTTAACCATTACGCTTACGGTGCTGTTGGCGATTGGTTGTACGGCTGTATGCTCGGCATCAACCCGGTTGAAAGTAAGCCCGGGTTTGAGGAGATAATCTTCAAGCCATATTTCACCGACAAACTAAGCTTTGCCAAAGCAAGCATAGATACAAAGCACGGCAAAGTAGCAGCTGAATGGGAGCGTACAGGGGATGAGATAGTTTATACATTCACTGTGCCCAACGGATCTATAGGCACATTTATAGACAGCTCAACCGGTGCAACCTGCAAATACTCAGCAGGTACACACAAAGTAATAATAAAATAGTGGGAAAAGTAAGCTGCCGGACTAGGATTCGAACCTAGAACCGCCTGATCCAGAGTCAGGTGCACTACCAATTATGCTATCCGGCATCGAATTTTTTTGGAGCAGTAAAATATCTGCCATAATATGATACTATATTTTCACATCCCTTGTCAAGGGGTTTTTATAAATAAAATTGTATTTTAATGCAAAATTGTTAATAAAATACTTGATTTTTTAGACAAAATATGCGATAATATAGTGATAGAAAAATTATGGCAGATATTAAATTTAAATTAGGCATAGTTGGCGCAGGCACTATGGGTGTAAAGCACCTAAATGTGGCTGTTTCTTCACATAAAATTGACGTTATCGGCATTTATGACACAGATGTTTTAAGAGCAAATAAACTTGCAAATGAATATAAAACAAAAGCATATGAAAGCATAAAATCTTTAGCAAATGACGTTGATGGCATCATACTTGCTGTTCCTTCTTTTCTTCATGCAGAGCTTGGGATTGAGATTTTAAATTACGGAAAGCATCTTTTAATAGAAAAGCCAATAGCACTGTTGCAAGATGATGCACAAAAGCTCATAGACTTAGCTAATGAAAAGAATGTTCTGTTGTTAGTTGGGCATATAGAGCAGTATAACGCAACATTCTTGGAACTTGTAAACACTATTAAAGACGACGAGATTTTTGACGGATATTTTTCACGCTTGGCAACGCAAGCAGGGCGCGACAAAAGCGCCACCATCGTGCTTGACCTTATGATACATGACCTTGAACTAGGCATATCTTTAGGTGGAAAAATTAAGGATATCAACGCTTTTGGCGGAAAGATAAAGTATGAATTTATAGATCATGCGAATGCTGTTATCACCTTTGAAAATGGCACAACTTTTCGTTTTATCGCCTCAGCCGTAAGCCATATGCGCGACCGCACTATCACTCTCTTTGGGCATAAGAGAACATATATAGCAAACCTCGGCGGATTTACCCTTACCACCATGGAAACAGGAGTCAATGATGATAATCCGGTGATAAAAAATATTGAGCCGCAAAATGCGCTTTTAAATGAAATTGAGCACTTTGCTTTTGCGGCAGAAAATAGCGTAGACCTAAAAGAAAAAGCGAATAACGCGCTCTTAGCAATAACAGCTGCGAAAAAAATTGAAGAAATTATAGAAAATGGAGTAAAACTATAGTGATATCTATTGCTAAACCTTACATTGGACAAAAAGAAAAAGATGAAGTACTAAAAGTACTGGACAGTGGGATGCTCGCGAGCGGACCCAAAGTTACTGAATTTGAAAAGCTTTTTGCTGACTTTGCAGCCTCCCCTGCCGCTGCTGCGTGCTCTTCGGGAACTGCCGGACTTTGCGCTGCTGTTGCCATACTTCCAATACCTAAAAGAAGTAAAATCTTAACAACTCCATTTTCATTTATCGCAACCGCAAACTGTATCTTATACGCAGACCACATACCTGTTTTTTGCGATATTGACGAAAAAACCTTTAACATCACTCCCGATACTGTCAAAAGAAAATTAGAAGAAGACAAGGATATCAAAGCGATAATCCCTGTTCACTTATACGGTCAAGCAGCTGAAATTACCGAAATTTGCGAAATAGCTCGCCACTATGGCGTTTACGTCATAGAAGATGCTGCGCAAGCTCATGGCGCTACTGATAACGGTCAAGTAGTCGGCGCTATCGGAGACCTCGGCGTATTTAGCTTTTACCCAACCAAAAATATGGCAGCCGGTGAAGGCGGTATGGTAACCGGCAAAAATGTTGAACTACTTGAGCAGAGCCGTCTGCACATAAACCATGGTGCTCCTGTTCGCTACCAACACTCTATGCTCGGTTTTAACTATCGTATGACCTCAATCTCTGCCGCTATCGGTATCTGTCAGTTGGAGAGATTGCCGGAGTGGAATAAGAAACGATATTACAATGCAACCAAGATGAACCAAGCTTTTGCCGGGCTAAAAGGCATAGTAACGCCGTTTGAGCGCGAAAACTGTACTCACGTTTATCATCAGTATGTGCTAAAAGTGGAAAAGCGCGCAGAGCTTCAAGCATATCTGAAAGAGAATGAGATCGGCTCTGACATCCATTATCCAAAGCTCATAACCGACCAGGAATTCTTTGTAAATAATGGTTACAATTCAGCAGGTCTAGATGTCGCAAAGTCTTTAGCTGAACAAGTTTTGTCCCTTCCTGTACACCCAATGGTGAGCGAAGATGACTTACAGCACATCATTTCTACTGTTAAAAACTTTTGCAAATAAAAAAAGATACAAACTAAAAAGCGGCTGCTAAATTACAAGATTTAGCAGCCGCTTTATTTTTCCACGTTTTTACTCTTCCCTTTTCAAAACTACTCGCGCCTCTTTCTCATGTATTTTAGCAGCAAGTTTTCCTTCTAATGCCTCCATCAGCTTTGCGCCGGCAACATCATACCGCCACCCCTTTAGAAGTTTTGAGTTACTCTCTTTCCCAAAGGTCACGACATCGCACAAATCGCTCCTTGTGCCGAGCGTACTCAGCCCGATATTCTCCTCTTGAGATATAAGACGTAAGCAGAGCTGAAGAAAATCCACGAGCGGCTCATTAGCGGCAGGGGTCGGCTCATATTTTTTCACCGGCTCTGCCACGGGGTGTTCAAGTTGCGACATCACATTCACAAGCTCATTACCGTAAACGCGTATCTGTTGCTCTGCCATTCCACGCACATTAAACAGCCCTTTCATAGTGGTAACAGGCCTTCTGGCAAGCTCTAAAAGCACTTCATCACGCACTATTTTGCTCGGCGGAGTATTAGTCGCGCTTGCGGTATTTTCGCGATAAGCGGCCAAAGCACAAAGCAACGAGAGCGCCCTACCCTTCAGCCTGTCAGCTCCCTTGATTTTTTTATAAACTGTTTGCGGATTTTTCGCTACATAATTTTCGCCGTCCTCAAGTAGTAAAAACTCTGTTTTCGCCCACTCCATCCGGTTAAGCTCTAGCAGTTTATCGCGCAAAAAATAATAAACAGGCATCAAATATAGCACGTCATCAAGCGCATATTCTAACTGTTCAGGGTCTAACGGGCGCTTTAACCAGTTGGTAAACCCATGCGCCTTCTCAAGCCGCTTGCCGGTCACTATCGCCACCAATTTCGCAAAGGACATCTGGTCTTCAGAAAGCACCAAAGATGCCGCAATTTGCGTGTCAAATATTGGTGTAACCAGGCACTCCTCTTTAAGTAAAATCTTATTTAGAATGTACAAATCCTGCTTTGCGGCGTGAAACACTTTTAAGATCCCCTCATCTTTGAAGATATCAAAAAGCGGAGAGAGATCATCTATGGCAAGTGGGTCAACAAAGACCGCTTTATCCGTATTGTACCCTATCTGTATGCTTCCAAGGTCAGCCGCGTATCGTCCTTCGCTCACAAATTCTGTATCAACAAAAATTTCCTTACAGCTTTTCAGCTCTTTACATAAAATCTCTAATTCTTCAAAAGTTTTTATTATCATTTATTCGTATCTTTCTCACTATTTTCAATAATTATTCTGTTCTCTTTTTCGTCTATCTTGATAGCTTTAAGCTTTAGGATTTCTCCCTTATCACGCGTGGAAAATTTCCCTAAGACGGAAAAGTAGCCGTCTGTTGTGCCACTGCTCGCTGTTTCCACTAAGACATTAAGGTGAGTTCCTATCAGCTTTTCGGCTGATTCTAAAAACATCTCACGCTCAAGTTTTATAAGCTCTTTGCTCCTAAAATCCTTAACCTCTGCCGACACATCTTGGGGCAAATTAGCCGCGACAGTACCTTTTCGCGGTGAAAATTTAAAAATATGCGTCTTTATAAAGCCGACCTCACGCGCTATTCTGACGGTATTCAAAAACGCCTCATCGCTCTCGCCCGGGTAACCGACTATGATATCAGTCGTAAATGTCGCGTTCGGCATTGCTGACTTTATAGCCGCCACCTTCTTCAAGTACTCATCCGCTGTGTATACGCGATTCATACTACGCAAAACATCATCATCTCCGGACTGCAAACAGAGGTGAAAATGGCGGCAAAGGGTCGGATGAGCAGCGCACGCGACAATCAGCTCTTCAGTCACGCCGAGCGGCTCAACAGAGCTAAGACGCAGACGCGGGATATTTAGCGGCACAGTCGCGTTTAAAAGCGCTTTTAGTGTCGTTCCGCTATCAATGCCGTACGCATCCAAACGTATTCCCGTCAGTACAATTTCCTTAGCGCCGTTGCTTAAAAGATTTTCAATTTCCTCCAAAACATCCGCTATCGGCACACTTCTCATGGGTCCTCTTGACAGAGTAACAGCGCAATAGCTGCAGCCGTGATCACAACCGTCTTGTACCTTTAAACTAACGCGTGTGCGATTCACCGAGCGTACCATTTTTGCATTTTCTTTTGGTAAAGTATCACTTTTTTCTTGTATGCTTAATGGTGCATACGCCGAAATCATACTTAAAATGTTCTCTTGGTCTTTGATAGGAATGACCGCCGTCACTCCCTCAATCTCTCCTATCTCAGGCGCAAAAACCCCACAACAACCGGTGATAAAAACCGCTGCCGCAGGGTTATTTTTGATAATTTTACGCGCGTATTTTCTGGATTTGCTCTCAGCGTCACCGGTAACTGCGCAAGTATTTAATATATAAACATCAGCCGACGCATCCGGCGTAACGATATCGTACCCCGCTTTAGAAAGTATAAGCGCCATAGTGTCACTATCGCACCTATTTGCTTTGCAGCCCAAAGTCGGGATAGCAACTTTCACCATATTTACGCCAATTTCTTTTCCACAAAGTCTGCTATGGAGTTAACATCCTGAAAGAGTGAGAGTCGAAACTCTTCTTCTTCAAAGGTGATGCCATAAACATCCTCTAAGCTTACCACGAGCTCAAAGAGCGCAACAGAATCGATGCCGAGCTCATCTAATAGCGCAGCGTTATCAGCAATATCTTCAGGTTTTAAGCGCAAAAATAAGCGCTCAATCAACAACTCTTTTATCTCGTTTTTCAGTTCAACACTTGCCATTTCTTTTTTATCCGCCTTTCTTAACATAAGTATATTCTAATAATTCTCTAAACAAACACAAAAACCTTTTAAAGCCTAAATTTTAACCGTCCGTATGTCCAAATTCTTTTAAGTTTTTATAATTTTTCAGCTCTTCTTTGTGCGCGGTAATGCTCTCCTGTAAAAGCGCAATCTCATTTTCTATACTGCTAATCGCCTCTTCAACCGACGACATATCGTTAAATTGTACATCCTCTTTTACTGCCTGTGCGTCTGTGTGAGATCTGTTTGCTCTGCTCAAACGGCGCGCTATAGAGAGTTCAACCATTTCAACAACAAGCTTTTCCGGGTCATCATTGTAGAGGACAACCGCGCCGGTATCTTTATTGATAACCGGTATTAGTGCCTCTATAGCGTCTGAAATGCCCCCTGTGCCCTTTAAAACGCCGATAATCTTCCCTTCGTCGTAGGCGATAGCAAATTCACCCAGTGTGCCGCTCCTACCACCGACTATCGCCACCATATCGCAAGTTCTGACACCGGTAATCTCACGCCCCATAAGTCCGCTGCCGGTGTAAACCAAAATATCAAAACCGTAGTGCGGAGAATTATAGCGGATGGTATGCTCAGCAAAATTATGCCCCGGAGAGACGCCGACCGTCATGCCGCCGTTATCTTTTGCGCCCATAACCGAATCATATGGCAACCCGGGACACGCGCCGGTCACAGTAATGCAATCATTATTCGCTATAGCGCACCCCAATTTATACGCCAGTTCGCTGGCTTCTTGAGTGTTATTGCTGACACTTCCCATAACACCGATAGTCATTTTCATAGTTTTTCTCTCCCGTGTATTAATTATACCATATTTTACGCTAAAATTGCCCTTTTATCATGCCAAACCCCTTGAAAAAAAAAGCATAAACTGTTACAATAAGTAAAGGGGGTCTCTAAAAACCTGCTTTATTTGTGTTTGCGAGATAATTTTTTGTGAGGCACGAACAATATATTAAACGCATACTAAGCGTGTATGTAATAATATATTGGACAAAGCATCACGGAAAAGTATCCGCAAAAACAAATGAATGAGGTTTTTAAGATGCCCTAAGCAATATGGAACATATTTTTTCAGTTAAAGATATTAATCGATATATAAAGGTTTTTTTGGAATCAAATCGCGATTTGCAAGGCATTTTGATTCGCGGCGAGGTGAGCAACTGTAAGTATCACTCCTCGGGCCACTTATATTTTACCCTAAAAGACGAAAATAGTCAAATGCAGGCGGTTATGTGGCGCGACCGCGTTAAAGAGCAGGATTTTAAAATAGCTGACGGCAGCAAGATAATCGCCGAAGGAAATATCGCGCTCTACGAAAAGGGCGGATACTACCAATTCAACCTTTACAGCTACAAAGATGATGGGATTGGCAACCTATATGTCGCCTTTGAAGAGCTCAAAAGAAAACTTGCACAAGAGGGATTATTTGACGAGGAATACAAACTGGAACTGCCACCATCTCCGCGAAAAATTGCGCTCATTACCTCAATAACCGGAGCGGTCGTTCACGACTTTTTGACAGTAACCAAGCGAAGAAATAAAAGCGCCAAAGTTGTGGTTATCCCAACGCCCATGCAGGGAACAGAGGCGCTGCCGCATATCATAAGCTCAATCGAGCGCGCGCAAAAACTTGAAGAGGTTGATTTAATAGTTCTTGCCAGAGGCGGTGGCTCATTTGAAGACCTGAATCTCTTTAATTCCGAGGCCCTCGCGCGGGCGATTTTCGCTGCTAAAAAGCCGATAATTTCCGCCATAGGTCATGAAACCGACGTCACTATTTCCGACTTTGTCGCTGACAAGCGCGCGGCAACACCGAGTGTCGCGGCTGAGCTCGCCTCCGCCAATATGCAAAACGCCGGCGAATACATAAAAGAGCTTTATAAACGCATTTTAAAGGATGTCACACACATCTTTAATGAGCGAGATTGGCTTTTGAAAAACATCACGGAAAAAAGGGTAATAAAAGAGCCGATAAGCACTATTTTTACGCCCAAAGAGCAGAATATCGACAACGTTGTTGATAGCATTTTGTACTTATACGAAAAACGCATAGCGCAGAGGGAAAAACGGCTTGAGCTTGCGGTTTCCAAAATTGAGGCGTTAAATCCTCTAAAGGTTATGGAACGCGGGTTTACGTACATAACAGATGATGAAGGAAAGATGCTGAAATCTGCAAAAACAGCCCAAAAGAAGGACGATTACACCATTAATTTTGCAGATGGCGCTATTAAAGCAAAAAAAGTGTGAAATATTTCGCAAAGTAAAGAGGAATTATATTCCCCTTAGCGAAAATTATAAACGGTCTGTTTTACAACCGATAGATAAGACCATATCTTTAACTATAAAAAAGGGTATCTCTAAAAACCTGCTTTATGTGGTCGTGCGAGATAATTTTCCGTGATACGCGGACAATATATTAAACGCATACTCGGGAGCGTTATGTAATAATATGTTGGACAAAGTATCACGGAAAATTTGCCGCACGACCGTGTGAATGAGGTTTTCAGAGATGCCCAAAAATGAGGGTACATGATGAAGAAATTTAAAAATGCCGGCGATATCAAAGTTGGCGTAGTTGGCTACGGCGGAGCTTTCAATATGGGTAAGGCTCACCTAGACCAGATGAACAAAGCCGGTATGACACCGGTAGCAGTGGCAGAGATTGACCCTGAGCGCAGAAAAGTCGCAACAAAAGACTTTCCAAACATTAAGACTTTTGCGAACTTAGGCACTATGCTTAAAAAGAGTGACGTGAACCTTATCACTATCATCACTCCGCACAACACTCACGCTAAGATCGCTCTTCAGGCGCTCAAAGCAGGATGTTCTGTTGTTTGCGAAAAACCACTCGCTATCACCACTGCCGAATGTGATGCTATGATTGCTGCAGCAAAAGCAAATGATGCTCTGCTGTCCACATACCACAATCGCCACTGGGATGGTCATATCCTCGAGACTTTAGATGTTGTTAAAAGCGGCGTTATCGGCGACGTTTTCCGCATTGACTGTGTTATGGGCGCATACGCAAAACCGGGTGACTGGTGGCGTTCAAGCAAATCCATCAGCGGCGGCGTTCTCTATGACTGGGGTGTGCACTTGCTTGAATATTCCTTGCAAGTTTTGGGCAAAGACGCTAAAATGTCCGAAGTTTCCGCTTTTGCGCAAAATGGCGTTTGGGCCAGCCAGACCGCTTGGAAAGAGGACACTTTTGAAGATGACAGCTACTCTGTAACACGCTTTACAAACGGCAAAACCCTCACACTCAATATCTCTAACTTGCTCGCTGACACAAACCCTTGGATTCTAAACATCAAAGGTACAAAGGGAACAGTTTTAATGGGATTTGACACTATCGAAGTTTTAACTCCGATGGAAAAAGTGAAATCACAAAAAATCACCCCACGCGACGGCGAATGCGATAAATTCTACCAGAACATCGCTGATACTTTGACAGGCAAAGAGAAACTCATCATCACTCCTGAGTGGAGCCGACGACCTATACATATCTTAGACCTTTCAAATCGCAGCGCGAAAGAAAACCGCACTATCAAAGCTAAGTACGAATAGTTTACGAAGGTTACGGAGCTAAACTTTTTCGAAAAAAGTTTAGTCAAAAACTTAAGGATTGGAAAGGGCGATTTAGCAGATTTTTAAGCTTGTAGAAAGTTGCAAGCGAAAACATTTTTGAAAAATCTCGCTAAATCGCCCTTTCCAATGCTTTAAGCATTGCTCAGCATTTATCACAATAGTTAGCTTGGCAACATTGTAAACCACAGTATTATTTACAAAACCTCGTATATTTTGTCAAAAAACCTCGTATATCACGTCATCCCTTATTAAAGTCATAACATTTACCTGTAAAAACATCGTATATAATGCCCTATTTTCTTTTCATTTAAGCACAAAAACTCGTAAAAACTCGTACATATTTTTTTCTGGTTGGTGATATGCTCCTCCTAACTGCCTTTTCCCATAAGACGCCTTTATTATAGCACAATTCGCTTTGGAATAATATGGAATTTACTGGAATTTACTATACATTTTTACAAAAAAATCCTCTACATTACCCGTATAATCGTAAGTCGCGACAAGTCGAGTTAGATTATAAGCACTCATCTGAGAAGTCTAAGCAATAGAAATATCAGAAAAGCGGAGTACATCTTGCCAAAATTCACCCCACCAAACGCTTTTTAAAGCGTATTTGTGTGCAGATATACGCGCGTAGGCGCCGAATCGTGCAACGTAAGGTTGCCTCGTAAAAACTCGTACATATTTTTTTTCTGATTGGTGATATACTCCTCCTAATTGCCTTTTCCAATAAAACGCTTTTATTATAGCACAATTAGCTTTGGAATAAAATAGAATTTACCGGAATTTACTATACACTTTTAAAAAAAATTAATCAAAAACTGTTGACGCTAACAAATAAAAAATGGTATAATTAGCATATAAAATAAATGGAGTCTACGAAGAAGTATAATGATTTGTAAAAAATGCGGCTATAATACTAAAAAAAATAACTTCTGCTCTAAATGCAGAGCGCAAACAGCGATGATACTCGGTTTATGCTGTGTGGTTTTTAGTCTGTTAACAGCAATATTATTACCCGAAAGAGCAGGTTTGACGGATATTTGGTGGATAAATCCTCTTGCTATTGGCGCAGCTATTATATTAGGAGTTTGTAGTCTGACTCTGCTGGTAACATGCAGCGAAAACGTTACGGGATTTTGGCCTGAAATCGAAGGCAAAAAAATTGATAAAGGAGGAGCAGTAGCATTATTAGTAGCAGTACCAATATCAGGGCTAATGTTTATAATCATTGTGGGGTTTTGCACGCTATTTTCACTGGATTATCCCAAAAGTGCTCTAATGATTCTTTGGATAGCTATACTATTCTCAATGTTAGCAGCTAAAATAATACTTATTGACAAAAACAAAATACCAACCCTGATTTTCAGGCTAGCCTGCTTTAATACCATATTAGCTGTTATTTTATCTTTAAACTCAAACATATTTTCGTGGGGCATTCTATTTATACATTTTTTCCTCATCACTATTGCTTTAAGCATCATAACAGCAATAATCGTTATAACCATATATTTTGTCAATATAAAAACATACGGAAATAACGCATTGGCTTTAATCGGATTTATTTTAAGTGTCGTACCAATATTTATTTACATCTTGTGGATCGTAGAACTTGCTACGGTCAACTAAATTGTATTTTAGAATTTCTTGATTTAAAATAAAATCACTTCTTTTTATTTTTAGATTTCAACTTATTCTGTTGCTTTTTCTTTTTTTGCTCCTGCAATTTTTTTTCCATGTCTTCTGATATATCTCCAAGTAGCAGTGTTATTGTAGGAGGACATTTTGCTAAAACAAAAATAAAATTAGCCCCCATTACAATTGGTAGAATAATCAATATCATTGTAGTTGAACTAAAGCCATTCGCAATAATTTCTGTTACAGACGCTATAATTCCCCAGATAATGATAGCACTCCCAAAAATATAACAAAACCATTTATTAAATTTATACCATCCCGGCAAATGATTATTATACCAGTCGTTTAAATCACGCTCCATTGGAAGAAGAAACATACAAAAAGCACCCAGTGATATTGATATAACTATCACTGCTACTGTATTCTCAAAAACCTTCAGTATAGACAATATAACTCCACAGATAATAATAGCAATCCCCCAAATATAGCATACACGTTTATTATATTTATACGTTGGGAATCTATCATTATGACAATCGTTTGAATTTTGTCTGTTTTTTTGTTTATCCTTTTGTTTAGTCTTCATTTTTCCTTTTTTGGACATCATATGGTTCTCCTTAAAAACCTTAAGAGCAATGCACAAATACGGTTGCTTAATTCTTTTCGACTGAGGCAAAGTACGATTTCTTTATATCACTATCACATAATCCATTATATGTGGTGAGCAAGTAAAAAGTCTCATTAAGTGATTTTTCTACCAGTTCATTATCTTCATAACCTAATCTAAGTAATAACTTTAGTGCTGTCGTGTTCTGCATAATTGCTATGTGTCTGAAACATAAGCTCCGAGGAATCCATTCCGGATATAATTTGCTTGCATATTCAAGCTCAGTAAAACGATTCTCTGTGCTAAAAAAATGGTTTATTGATAACCCATATGGCGTTTGAACATGCCATGCATCAATTTTCTCATTATATGTTGATAAAATATAATCAACACCCTTTTTTATAGCTTCGCATTGTGCGTTTATGCCAAAGTCCAACATTTTATTCATATGATAACAGGTGCTGACAATGCTGTTGTCCCACGAACCGTTTGCCTGCTGCTCTGACTTAATATTTTCGACAAACAAACATACCGCCTTATCATCGTCCGGTTCGTTTATATTAAAAATTAACCTTTTTGTCAGCAAGCTATATTCACTAAGTTGTCCTAATGTCCACTGTTTTGGGTCATAACGAAACTCATTGTTTAATAGTAAATCATCTAATATTCCAACGTGCTGAAGAGCACGCAATATGTCAAAACTTATCTTTTCACTATTCTTCTTTTTCCAGGAGCCGTTTTTATTTTGTTTTTCGATAATATCCGGGACCAACGGCAAAATTAGATTTTTCATTCTAATCTCAGGCAGATCGGGAATCAAATACCAACTTTCATGCTCTAGGACATTTTCAAAAACATGCGAGGCACAATGGTCAGAATTCAATATTTTATCGTGATAATTCTTTGATTTTAGTAAAACTATTATACCTGTCATAGTGCATCTTAACATATCTATTTCTCCATATATCCTATACTAATAATTGTATCACTTTAATACAAATCTGTCAATTGTAAAGTGAAACAAATAATAATATTGAAAAGCCACAAAAAAGCATTTAAACCGGGAACAATTGACTTATTTAGCAGTCTAATAAATATGTTTAAAGTAATGGAGCTATTTTTCGTGAAAAAACTACTGTTTATAATATTGTTTATTTTTGTATTGTCCGGTGTTGCGGTTTACAGTCAGACAGAAGAGCAAATAGCAGCTTTTGATGCTTTGACTTATGAAGAATACGAAAAGCTGACTCATGAAGAGATTTTGAAGACTTATGGTATTGACCTTACAAAAGGTGAACCTGCCTACTTTAAAATAAGAGGTGAAGATGAATTTTGTTTTGTTGCGGATGATGGTACAAAAATTTTTTTAGTAGAAGAGGTTTGGTTGAATCCTGATCCAAAATATAAGCCGCGTACGACTCTTGGATTTGATCACACTGTTTACACTTCCTTTTATTACTTGATATGTGAAAATCGTACGCATATCTTACATATATTTTATTCCCAGAGAGGTCAGCTAAGTGAATGTTATAATAAGATTAAAGAAAAGTTCACCTTATTTACAAAGGACAAAGAGTATGGTGATTACACCACTTACCGTACGGATTTGGTTTATTTTTCTATTTTTTCTCCTTATGTAGAAATTCTTCCCATACCGCCCACGTGTCTTTTCTTGTGGTTGGATAAAGAAAATGATACCTCTTGTGCCTCTATTTCTAATATAAGAAGGATTCAAAGGGTTGATGAAATAAAGGCAGACTATGGTCTGTTTAAAGATATATATATTGGATATATCACAGATGAGCTTAACGATTATGAAGATAAGTTAGATAATTTTAAAGGTAGTATGTTGTGGCCAGATCAAGAGAAGATTTTAAAACATATTTTTGCTAATGATGAAATAGTTGGTACTGAACTTTCGGAACGATATAAAAATTTAGAAAAAAGGAAAAAAAATATGGCTCCTGTTTTCAGAACTTTAACATTTCTTAATTTTTATACACAGCCGGTATATGCGGCATACTTAAAACAAGGTTGGGACTATGATTATTTTGACAAACCCAATATAGAGGGCGATCTCCCTACCACACAAGAAGAGTTGGAAGAGTATCTTAAGTGGATAAGAAAGGGTTATGAAAGATTTTGGAAGAATAAGGAGCTTAATGACGGTTTTGGGAACCCTATACGCTTTGAGCTCATTGAAGAGGGTTTGAAGGCAACTTCTGCCGGTGTTGATGGTGATTTTGACACTGAGGATGATTTTGTAAAAATCCGCAGATATGATGAAGAAATTGACTTAACAAATTATGACGTATATAGGAAACCTCGCAACTGAACAGACGAGAGTGAGTAAGTAAACATACTATGTATCAACTATACCAACAAAACAGGGCGCTACTATAGCCAAGACCTTTAATCTATCGCATTTGATAATATAAGGAGTATTTATATGAAAAGGTTAATTTTATTTTCTGTTTTAATATTTTTATTGTCACACCTATTATGTGGCGTTACACTTGAAAAGAATTTGTTTAAATACAGTATTAACGACGATAATACCGTGACTATTCTGGGTTATAGCGGTAGAGCGGAGAGTATTGACATACCCAGCAGTATAGATGAGATGCCTGTAACTATTATTGGTGAAAGAGCTTTTATGTATTCCTCACTTAAAACGATTAACATACCGAACACTATTGTAAAAATAGAAAACAGAGCGTTTGCAGACTCAAAAATAAGAACAATATTCATACCAAACAGTATTAGGTATGTTGGAGAAGGCGCGATAAGCAATTGTGAAAGACTCAAAACTATTGTCGTCGAAAGTAATGATAATATTGTATTTGCTGCAAATGCATTAAGAAATAACAAGTCTCTTGAAGCTGTACAAAATGAAAATGGAGACTTACTTGGCAATAATGAGTATATAGTAATCAATAACAAAATCATCATTTATTTGGGTATCATCGCGAGAGAAGAGCATCATTCTGCAATCAATGTGCCGGAAGATAAATATACAGTAAAATTTTATACTGAACCGGAAGAGGTCGTTATACCTACAGAAATAAATGGTCAGAAAATAACATCTATAGGCGATTATGCTTTTTACAACAAAAAAGTAATGAAAAAAGTAACTATTCCTGAGAATATAACATCCATAGGGAAGTCTGCGTTTGGTTCTTGTCCCGGATTAAGTAATATTGAGATTTTAGGTGATATAAACCAAATAAATGATGGCTTATTTTCAGGCTGTATAAATTTAACAGAGATTACCCTGCCAAAAAATGTCACCCATATAGGCAATAACGCATTTACAAAATGTAGGAGTTTAGAAAGTATTGCTCTGCCTTTAGGTGTAACACATATTGGCAATCAAGCATTTAAAGAGTGCACTAAGCTCGAGAAGATAATCATCCCATCAACAGTTAACTTTGTTGGCGACCAGATATTTAAAGAGACCCCTGCATTAAAACAGATAATAGATGAAAACGGAAAGGCGTGGGGCAATGCTGATATTATTGTTGTCAATGAAGGAATCTTAAGTTATATAGGAAGCGATAGTGATGTTATAATACCGGAAGCCATAAATGATATACCTATAACTAAAATATATAGTGACGCATTTTCGTTCAGATATTTTCTAACAACTGTAGCTATTCCTAATACTATTGTAGAAATACGAAGCGGCGCGTTTTCAGTTTGTCATTCTTTAAATAAGGTGACTTTACCTACAGGGCTCAAAGAAATATCGCCAAGTTTGTTTTCTCTGTGTAATTCCTTAACAGAAATTGTTCTCCCTGAAACTATTACACAGATAGGTGAAAAAGCTTTTATGCAAACCGGCTTAGAAAAGATTGTTATCCCTCAAAATGTTACAACTATTGGAAGTGGAGCTTTTGGTATGTGCTATAGTCTGAAAGAAGTATATCTTCCAAAAGCATTGACTCATATAGACAAAGATGCTTTTTTTGGTTCAAACGATATAACAATTTTTGCTGAGAAAGAAAGTTATGCCGCAAAGTTTGCTGAAGAAAATAATATAAGCATCGTTTACATTAAAGAGTAAAGGTTGCAACTATCGGTTATCATTCAAAAAGATAGCATACCATAATGGTCTGTTCTTGTCAAACCCTAAAATAAATAATGGTGCCCTAATATGTAAATAATAAGGCACCATTTTTAAATTAACACGGTTATTCTATAAAATTTATTTAAAATCTCAATGAATAGCCGAGGCTCAAGCCCAATTTCTGTCGGTATTTATCACCGATTGATGACTTAGCATCAAGATAAATCTTAGATGATGCGCTGTCATTATAAGACAAACCCAAACCAAATACTGTCTGCATGCCATCAGCGTTATTATCGTAAATAGTATCGTATTCTGCGCGTATTAAGCCGGCAGTGCTAGACTGATTTTCAATGTCTGCACTCACATACCAAATTAGAGGATTATTATTTGAGCCAACACCAACTTTCTGACCTAAACGGAAACCGCCCAATAATCGATAAATATTGGAATCTTCAACGCTCAGTTTAATATCATTTATGTCAAGAATGAAATTATTAGAGTTCAAATGCAGATAATCTGCTTTCAAACGAGGTTCAACAAAGAAACCGTTGCCAAAACCAAATGATTTGCCAATGTTGAGTGATGCGCCTATAGCAAGATTTTTGAAACTGCCACTATCATCAACGCCTGAGAATTTAGTGGTGAAACCTTGAACCTTAGCTGTAATGTCCATATAAAAACCGTTGTTATCGGTCAATGAACCGTAAATACCACCATACGGAGATAATGAATTTCCATTTCCAATATCATTACCAAAGTCACGGTCAGAACGCATATAACCACCGAAAACACCTGCTAACACTTTGGTATTGCCGTTCTTTGCTATAAGATCCATACCGACATCAGAACCATAGTGATTCTCTGTAAACTTAATGTTATTTGGAGTATCAAAATCTGCACTTATAGTATTTCCAAAAGCTCTACCCCATATAGCGTCACCTAATTTTTCAAAACCATTATAATCTGCTACTCTCAAGCGATTATGTAAGTTATCCAGCTGAGTAAACCACATCAGCGGCATAGAAGCAATAGAACCTATTGTTACGTCAGCCAATTCAGACCCTGAACGTACCCACTCCCAATTATAAGAATTGACATCAACTTCTTTAGCTATAACATCATATTTATAAAAACCTCTAAACTTCATTTGACCGCTAAAAGTATCCGGATCAGCGATATCAACTCCGGAATTAATTAAGATTGGTATTATAGCTAAATCGCCATCTCCGGCTACTACTGCCGGCTTTAAAATATAATGACCATTAACATTATTAACTACACTCAGTTCATCCATAGCACCTGTATCTAAATCTAAGTTCATATAAATATCACCGCCACCTGAAAGAGAGTTTAAGGTTAATTTATGATATTTATCAGGCATTTCATTCATAAAAGCTAAAGAGCCGTTAAGCGTTACATCAGCGTTTAAAATGTTATTAATATCATTTCTGTTAAAATTGTTTATGCTAAATAGAGATGCTCCATCATTTATTTGCATAGTGTTCATCTGAGCATCGCTAAGCCCTGCTCTTCCATATATAACATTATTTGCTAAAGCTAAAGCCCCATTATGTAGGGTAGTATCGTTTAATATATCATAGTAACGATTAGCGTCATCGGCATCAACATAATCTTGACCGTCGAACACTATAAGACCGCTTTGCTCGGTAGCTTTGCTTGCGGGATCGTTTAAATTAACCTGAAGACGAGAATCATTTTTAAGAGTAGTTATAGGGTCATAAAAAGTAGCTATCCCTGCTTCGCCTACGTTAATATCTAAACCGAGATCCATGCCTGATATATACATTGCATTTGCAATTCCGTTATTTTTATTCCCACGGAAAACTATTTCACTATTATCTCCTGCTGACAAAGATATTTTAGAAGTATAAGCATCGCTGTAAATACCGCCGCCACTGGTATCGACAATGTTATTTTCAAACTGCAACGAAGAATCATTACCTACTGATAAATTAACTAAAGATATGCCGCTCGCACCGGTAACACGAGAAAAAATAGCGCCACCGTACCTATTAATTGCAGAGGTATTTGTAGCAGAGTTATTTGTAAAAGAGACAGAACCCTCACCCATAGACACATCCACGGTGGATATGCCGTATTCACCACTAACATAAGAATAAATGGCGCCTCCGTTATTTGCAGCAGCGTTATTTATGAAAGAGATAGAGCCGTCACCTACTGATAACTTAATTTTTGAAGAACCTTGAGGAACAGTTGCAACATTATTAACAGAAGAAAAAATACCTGCACCGCTGATAGTTGTAGTATTACCGCTAAATAAAATTGAACCTGTACCTACTGATAAGTTAACTTTAGAAGCACCATCATTAAACGTTACCGGCACTATAGTAGATGCAATAGAATAAATGCCACCACCGGAACCTGTACCATGATTAGTATTATTATCTATAAAAGAAATCGAGCCAACATTAGCTGATAATTCTACGAAAGAATGACCACCGGTCGAGTTAATGGCACCGCCATATCTCGAAGCATTTTTTTGAAAAATAAACTCTGTATAGCTGTCATCTTCATTTGAAGAAAACTTGATGCTGGAAATACCCTTAAGAGCATAAGAAGCTACGGCTCCACCGCCACCACCGGAAGCTTTGTTGGTATCAAATTTAAAATTTCCGACAAAAGTGCTTATAGCATCACCACTGATAGATTCCAATGATATAGCGCCACCATTAATACCAGTTGATGTAATAGACTTATTTGTCCATGAAAAATCTCCGGTGAAAGTTTGGTTTATATTTCCTGAAATACTTTGAGCTACACGGTCCTTTGCAGTATATGATATTGTTCCGCTCTGCGCGTTTATAGCTGCTGCGCTAAAAATAGATACAGACAAAACCATACATACTAACATTCGTTTAGAAGCGATTATTACATTCATTTTTTTCACTTTCCTTTATTTTATTTTTAACTTACATATTTTACCCATCACATTAATATTTAAAACAAACATAAAATAAAAGAAACAATATATACGATAATAATCTTACTATTTAAAAATTACTATGGGGCACCTCTAAAAAACTGCTTTGTTGATATTTGCGAGATAATTTTTTTGAGGTGAGGAGAAAATTTTAAACAGTATAATTCATAATGATAAAATAATCGGTAATGAGCTGAATGAACGATTTCAAAAACGGTGGCAAAGAACGGATAGGTAAAAAATGAATATCAAAAAAGTGGATTACAAGGAAAAAACGTAAGAAGCTACAAATAAAAAAACAAATTTCCACACGCTAACTATTAGAAAAATTTTTTCGTCCATTTTTTTTTTTTTTTTTGGGGGGGG